>Ga0123356_10007381_pt1 | contig 10968 bp, 9 predicted proteins | sample TergutEmb28metaG_2_FD_92546 | JGI IMG/M metagenome (GOLD analysis project Ga0123356, IMG submission 92546) | Embiratermes neotenicus P3 segment gut microbial communities from Petit-Saut dam, French Guiana - Emb289 P3 | ecosystem: Host-associated > Arthropoda: Insects > Digestive system > Gut ... | reverse complement strand
TCGCCCGGTGAGGGGAAGGAAAGTGACCGTGGAGGTCACTTTCCTTCCCCTCACCTTGTGCGCAGGCTCTCGGCGCCCGCGGCGAGTCGGAGTCGATATCGCCACCGATATAGACCCGATACCACGCGAAAAACACGTTTTAGGGAGGTGCTGCACCAGCCCGGCCCGCGAAAACCCGCGACCCGCGCTCAGGCCAGCGCGCCCTCGACCTCGCCCTCGCCGCCGGTGCCGTCGGTGTCCAGTCGCAAGCCCAGCCCCTCGGGCGCGTGCAAGGCCAGCATCTCGGACTCGACCCCGGGCACGTCCCGGTGGTCGCGCAGCGACACCACGATCATCGTCGCGAAGGCCACCGGCACCGAGGCGATCGCCGGCTGCTGCAGCAGCGCCAACACGCCGCTCCCCGGCTCGCCCAGCGCCAGGCCGATGAAGATCGCCGAGGTGGCGACCAGCATCCCGGCGCACATCCCCGCAGCGGCGCCGCGGGCCGTCAGCCGCGTCCACCAGATGCCGAGCAGGAACATCGGGCAGAAGGAGCTTGCCGCAAGTGCGAACGCCCAGCCGACCAGGACCGAGATGTCGACCTGCCGGGCGACCAGGGCGAGCAGTGCCGGGATCACGGTGGCACCGAGCGCCGCCAGGCGGAAGTGGAGCCGGCGCGCGGCCACCCCGGACGGCGCGCGCCCCACGCCGGACGGCGCGCGCCCCACCCCGGACGGGCCCCGCCACAGCCGCGGCCAGACGTCATGACTGAAGGTGCCGGCCAGCGAGACCAGCAGCCCGCTCGAGGTCGACAGGAAGGCCGCGAACGCGCCCGCGCAGGTGACCGCCGTCAGCACCTCGCCCCACATCCCGGGCCAGGCGATGCGCGGCAGTGACAGGACGACGTCATCGGTCTGTCCGGTCGTATAGAGCTGCGGAGTCAGCACCCGCCCGAGCGCCCCGTACACGGCGGGGAACAGGTAGAACAGCGACAGCAGCCCCAGCACTCGTACGGTGGTGCGCCGGGCCGCGTGGCCGTCCGGGTTGGTGTAGAAGCGCACTAGTACGTGCGGCAGGCCCATCGTGCCGAGGAACGTCGCGAGCAGCAGCGAGTACACGAACAGCGGCGCCCCGTGCCCCGTCCCGCCGACGGGCCGCGCCCACGTGTGACCGCGCAGCGCCGGCGTGCCGGACGCCACCGGCACGGTTCCAAAAGGCGGGATCCGCACGTCAACATGCCCCGGCAGCGTCACCGACTTCCCCGCCGCAACCATAACGGTCCGCCCGTCCACGACAAATCGACCCGCAGACGGGAACAGCACGCGCTGCGGCCCGCCCAGCCTGACCACGAAGCCCGACCGTCCGGCGTGCGGGAGCGCGCGCCCGAACAGCGCCGCCCGCTCTGGCAGCCCGCCGAAGTGGATCAGCAGCAGGATCGCCGGCACCGCGATCGCAAAGACCTTCACCCAGAACTGGAAGGCCTGCACGTAGGTGATCCCACGCATGCCGCCGATCGCCACGTTGACCGCGACGATCGCCGCCACCACCACGACCCCCACCCAGTAGGGCGCGCCGACGACCACATTCAGCGCCAGCCCCGCGCCCTTCAGCTGCGGGACGAGGTAGAAGCCGCCGATCACGAGCACGATCGCGGCCGCGAGCAGCCGCAACGCCGGGCTGTGCAAACGCGCCTCGGCGAAGTCGGGGATCGTGTAGGAGCCGTACCGGCGCAGCGGCGCCGCCACGAACAGCAGCAGCGCCAGATAGCCCGCGGTGAACCCGAGCGACTGCCACAGCGCGCTGACGCCGACCTGCATCTGCAGCCCGGCGATCCCGAGGAAGCTGGCCGCCGACAGGTACTCGCCGGAGATCGCCGCCGCGTTCCACCACGGCGTCACCGCGCGGCTGGCGACCAGCAGGTCCGACGTCGTCCGCGCGAATCGCACCCCCCAGGTGCCGAGGCCGAGCGTCCCGAGTGTGACCGCCCCGACCGCGAGCAGCGCGACGATCAACGCTCGTCCGACTCCTCGCCCGATTCCTCCACCGACTCGCGGAAGGCGTCGTCGAGCGCGTCCGCGCGCCGCGCGTACAGCCAGCCGATCGCGAGGAACGCGGGCAGCATCGGCACCACGACGATCCAAACCGGCAGCGGCACCGTCAGCAGCACGACCCGGTCGAGCTGCGGCAGCAGGTAGAGGACCGCCGGCAGCACCCCGAAGACCGCTCCGAACGCCACCAGTGCCAACAGCGACAGCGTCAGCTGCGCGTGCTGCAGGCCGCGCAGGTAGACATGCCCGTGCGCCGTCGCCTCGGCCAGCTCCTCACGCGGCGAGCGGAGCCCGCGGCGGGGCAGCAGCCGCCGTGACTGACTCGTGCGACCAGGCGGCCGCGGTCGGCCAGGCGGCCCCGGATGGCCGGGCGAGGGCGGCGCCGGCGTCACATCCGCAGCCTCCGCCGCAGATCCGCGACCTGGCGCCGCGCGACCGGCAGCTCCGTGTCGTCGCTGAGCACGATCGTGACCGCACCGCCGAGCTTGGGCCGGATCTCGACCGCGCGCTTGAGGTTCGCCACATAGCTGCGGTGTACGCGCACGAACCCGTGCTGGCCCCAGCGTTCCTCGATCTCCGCCAGCGACGCGCGCACGAGGAAGCGCCCGCTGTCAGCGTGCAGGCGCACGTAGTCGCCCTCGGCCTGCACGTACAGCACGGTCGAGCGGTCGAGCAGGCGCGTGGCCCCGCCGCGCTGGTGCTCGACCGGGATGATGGAGTCCTCGTCGAAGGTTTCTCCCGTGCCGCTGGCTGGCGCGCCGGCAGCGCGGCGCTCCGCGCTCACCCGGTCCAGTGCCTGCTGCACGCGCGCCCGCGAGACCGGCTTCATCAGGTAGTCGAGCGGCTGCAGGTCATGCTCGAAGGCCGACACGGCCCCGTCCTCGTAGGCCGAGACAAACACGAGCGCGGGCGGCTCGGCGAAGCGCTTCAGCGCCTTGCCGAGCTCGAGCCCGTCGATGTCGGGCATGCGCACGTCCATGAAGACGATGTCGTAGCGGGCCGTGGCGAGCGCGCGCAGCGCCTCGGCGCCTCCCTCGGCGAGCACAACCTCCCGCACCGAGGGCGAGGTTTCGAGCAGCCGCCCGAGATCCTCGAGCGCCGGGCGCTCGTCGTCGACCACGAGCACTCGCGTCACGCCGCTCGCACCCCCGCACGGAACTTGGGGAGCGTCATCGTCACCGTGGTGCCGTGATCTGGCTCAGACTCGATCTCCAAACCGTAGCCCGGACCGAAGATCGACTGCAGTCGCGCCTGCACGTTGGCGATCCCGACACCGCCGCCCTGGCCGGCCAGCACCTCCTGGGCGCGGTCGGATTCCATGCCGACACCGTCGTCGCTGACGCGCAGCTCGACGTCGGCGTCGATGTGGCGCCCGACGATCTCGATTCGTCCGAACCCGCGCTTCTCGACGCCGTGGCGTACGGCGTTCTCAACCAGCGGCTGCAGCGAGAGCACCGGCACGACGGCCTGCAGCACCTCGGGCGCCACCTCGAGCCGCACCTGCAGGCGCTCCCCGAAGCGAGCGCGCTCCAGGCGCAGATACTTCTCCACGTAGTTGAGCTCGTCGGCGAGTGTGACGTACGGACGCTGGCCGCGGAAGGCGTAACGCGTGAACTCGGCGAACTCGGTCAGCAGCTCGCGTGCCTCCTCCGGATTCGAGTGGATATAGCCGGCGATCGCGGCGAGCGCGTTGTAGATGAAGTGGGGCGAGATCTGCGCGCGCAGTGCCCGCAGCTCGGCCCGCGCGAGCCGCTCCGCCTGCTCGTCCATGACCTTCAGCTCGAGCTGGGCGGCAAGCAGGCTCGCCACCTCCGCGACCGTGCGCGTGTCGTTGGGGGTCACACGGTGGCCGCGCGTATAGAGTGCGACGAACGAGCCGACGAGCTCCCCGGAGACCACGAGCGGGGCGGCCACCGCGGCGCCGAGCGGGCAATCGGGCTGCTCGCAATGGATCTGGGACTCGACGTGGAGCCGGTCCTCGCGCGCCGGCGCGGTGATACGGATGAGTGGATCGCCGCCCTGGTGATGGTCGTGGCCGAGGCCCTCGAAGGCAAGCACCTGCGCGCGGTCGCCCAGCGCCACGGCCGACGCCTGAGTCAGCGTCTGCAGGTGCGGCATCACACGCCGGGCCGACTCCTCAGAGAGACCACGCCGCAGGTCCGGGAGCATCACGTTGGCCGCATGCACGGCCGTCTGCATCGCACGGACCTCGCCGGAGATCACCCGCGGCGGCCGCAGGAGCCGGATAGCGGCGACCACCGAGGCCGCTATCGCCCATCCGACGACAACACCGATGAAGACCTCCACACTCGGTTTTAAGGATATCCGTGGCGCCGGTTGATGGCGAACCGCCACGAGCGCATACCGCTCGGCGCGCTCGATCCGCCGTTCGGCGCAAGTACGCAACCGTCCGGAGATTGGTGCAGGAACCCACCGCTTCCGCGTCTAATGTGACAAGTGTCACTAAGGCCTCACGGCCAAATGGCCGCGAGCTAACCCTCAGGAGAGGAGAAACGTTGGCCACTATCAGTGAACCCCCCCACTCGCCTGCCGCCCCGCCCACAACCGGGTCGTCGGTTTCAACGTCTGGTGGGTGGATGCCGGCAAATCCGGCACCGCTGGGGCTGTCGGGCTTCGGCCTGACGACCCTCGTGCTGAGCTTTGTCAATGCCAACATCGTCGGCGGCGGCCCGGCCTCGTTCCCGATTGTCCTCGGCATGGCCCTGGCGTTCGGCGGGCTCTGTCAGCTGGCTGCCGGGATGTGGGAGTTCCGGACCGGCAACACGTTCGGCGCGGTCGCGTTCTCGTCGTACGGCGCCTTCTGGATCTCCTTCTTCTTCCTGGTGAGCTTCAACGTCGCGCAGCTTCCCAGCAGCGAGGTTGCCTCGGCGCTCGGGCTGTATCTGTGGATGTGGGGCATCTTCACCGCGATGCTGTTCCTCTGCACGTTCGCGTCACCGCGCGCACTGTCGCTGCTGCTCTTCCTGCTGGCGGCGACGTTCATCCTGCTCGGGATCGGCAATTCCGGCGGAAGCAGCAACATGGTCCACGTGGGTGGCTACGTCGGCATCGCGACCGGCGCCGTCGCCCTTTACATCGCCTGTGCTGACATCATGCAGGCGGTCTACAAGCGCTCCGTCCTGCCGGTCGGCTAGCGCGCTGGCAAGCAGCACGAAACTCCAAGCCGTGGACCGCGCCCGGCCTTCCGGCCGGGCGCGGTCCCGCGTTTGACAGCGAGGGAGACTGAAGATGGCTACTGGAGGACACACGACCCGCGACGAGCATGCGCTCGAGCAGGAGCTCGCCGCGATGCTCGCGATCGAGCGCTTCGATCCGCCGGCGGATTTCGTCAAGCACGCGAACCTCACCGATCCGGCGATCTACGAGCAGGCCGACGGCGACTGGCAGGGCTGGTGGGCCAGCCAGGCCGAGCGCCTGCACTGGTTCGAGAAGTGGGATCAGGTGCTGGACGACTCAAACCCCCCGTTCTACAAGTGGTTCGTGGGCGGGAAGCTCAACGTCTCCTACAACTGCCTCGACCGTCACGTCGAGGCCGGCCTCGGTGAGCGCCTCGCCTACCACTGGCACGGCGAGGAGGGCGCGGAGGAGGACATCACCTACGCCGACCTGCTCGCGCGCGTGCAGAAGTTCTCGAACGCCCTGAAGGACCTCGGCATCCGCAAGGGCGACGTCGTCGGGATCTACATGGGCATGATCCCCGAGGTCGTCGTCGCGATGCTGTCGTGCGCGAGGATCGGCGCCGTCCACAACGTCGTCTTCGGCGGCTTCTCGGCCGAGTCCGTCCGCGAGCGCATGGAGTTCTCCGAGGCCAAAGCGCTGATCACCGTCGACGGGGCCGCCCGCAAGGGCAAGATCGCCGCCGTCAAACAGAGCGTGGACGAGGTCATGGGCGACCTGCACCACCTCGAGCACATCATCGTCGTGAAGTCCAAGGGGACCGACTGCGAGATGAAGGACGGGCGCGATGTCTGGTACCACGAGATCGTCGCCGCCGCCGCCGATGAGTGCCCGGCCGAGCCGATGGACGCCGAGGATCCGCTGTTCATCCTCTACACCTCGGGCTCGACCGCGAAGCCGAAGGGCATCCTGCACACGACCGGCGGGTACCTGACGGGCGCATCGAGCACGCACCAGAACGTCTTCGACATCCACGCCGACACCGACACCTGGTGGTGCTGCGCAGACGTCGGCTGGGTCACCGGTCACACCTACATCGTCTACGGCCCGCTGGCGAACGCGACGACCGGGATCATGTACGAGGGCGCCCCGGACTACCCGCACAAGGGCATCTGGTGGGAGCTGGTCGAGCACTACAAGGCGACGGTCTTCTACACCGCGCCGACGGCGATCCGCGCCTGCATCAAGTGGGGCGTCGAGCACCCTGACAAGTTCGACCTCAGCTCGCTGCGGCTGCTCGGCACCGTCGGCGAGCCGATCAACCCCAAGGCCTGGCTCTGGTACCACAAGGTCATCGGCGGCGAACGCTGCCCGATCGTCGACACCTGGTGGCAGACCGAGACCGGCTCGATCATGATCTCGCCGCTGCCGGGGATCGTCGCGACGAAGCCGGGCTCGGCGACGATGCCGCTGCCTGGCATCTCCGCCGAGGTCGTTGACGAGCATGAGGGCAGGCCGGTCCGCGACGGCCAGGGCCTGCTGGTCATCAAGCGGCCGTGGCCGTCGATGCTTCGCACCCTCTACAAGGAGGACGATCGTTTCGTCGAGACCTACTGGAAGCGGTTCGGCAAGGAGACCTACCTCGTCGGCGACGCGGCACGGGTCGACAAGGACGGCTACTTCTGGGTGATCGGCCGCATCGACGATGTCGTCAACGTCTCCGGGCACCGGCTGTCCACAGCCGAGGTGGAATCGGCGATCGTGGCCTGCGAGGACGTCGCCGAGGCGGCCGTGATCGGCCAGTCCGACGAGCTCACCGGCCAGGCGATCACCGCGTTCGTGACCCTGCAGGGCAACATCGAGGGCTCGGAGGCCGTCGAGGAGGTGATCCGCGGCGGCGTCGCCGAGCGGATCGGCAAGTTCGCACGGCCCAAGCGGATCATCTTCGCCGACGACCTGCCGAAGACCCGCTCGGGCAAGATCATGCGGCGGCTGCTGCGCGACATCGCGGAGGGCCGCGCCCTGGGTGACGTCACGACGCTGCGCGACCCGACCGTGATGGCCGCCCTGGAGCACAAGATCCAGGCCGAGCACGCCTCCGAGGACTAGAGAGGTTTGGTCCGTGCTGCTGGCTTAGCTGGCCAGCAGCACGGGCTGCAGCGCTCGCCGCCTCGGGCTCAGCGCTTCGGTCCCGGGCTCAGCGCCCCTTGCGCTTGCGCTTGGACCTGCCGGCCTGCGGGTTGGGCGGCTGCTTCTGGGGCTGGGTCGCCTCGAGCACGGCCTTGTCGGACACCCGCTGGCGACGCTGCCCCCGGGCCGGGCGCTGCTGTGCCTGCGCCCGCTGCGGCGTCGGCCACGGGACGGCCTCGCCGGCCTCCCAGGCGGGCGGGTCCCCCTGCGGCCAGCGGCGCGCGAGGATGACCGCGACGGCCGCCAGCCAGAAGCCCTGCACGACCGGGACGAGCGCGCCGATCGGGAACAGGAAGAAGGCTCCGGCGAGGACGCCTGCATAGCCGACGACCTTCGGGAGCAGGCCGACGCGCATCGCGCTCAACGAGGTCCAGATCACGCCGATCGTGAGCAGCAGCGTGCCGAGCTCGAGCAGCAGCGGCAGCGCGACCACGAGCCCGCCGGTGGTCAGGTGGTTGGCCTCGGGATAGCTCTGGTTGCCGGTCGTGACGAACGTGTTGGCCTTGTCGGCGAGCACGATCGTGTAGGCCAGCGCCATCACGGCAGAGAGCGCGGCGCCGATCACGGCGGCCCAGCGCACGGCCGGCTTCAGCTCGGGGCGGCGCGCCTGCGCGACGGTGTGCAGCCACCAGATCAGCGTGCCCACGGCCGCGAGCCCGAGCAGATCGAGAATCGCGCCGACCAGATCGAGCGTGGCCCGCTGGTGGACGGCGATCAGATCGAGTGTGAGCTCGTTGGCCGGCGCATGTACCCCGGACAGGTTCAGAAGCTGCGAGATGACGATCAGGAGCGCCCCCGCAAACGCGATCACGCCGTACCTGAGACGGACGCCTGATTCGTATTGGACTTGGTCTGCTACGGCCACGGGCTGGCGATATTAGAAGGTGAAGCGAGCGGAGTAGGATTCGATGTATGGAAGGAAGCGGCTTCGGAGGTCTCTTCGGAGACCCAGATGAAATCCAAAGGCGGCTCGGCGAGTTCGCCGAGTCGATGCAGGGAGCCCAGCGCCTTGCCTGGGCCGACAACGCGATCAAGCTCGCTGTAGACCTGACCGTCGCAGCGATGAATCGCGTCAACATCCAGGGCACTGTCGATCAGCAGGCCGAGCAGTTGCGCTCGGTCATGGCGACCGTGTTCCCTGAGGCAGTCGCGCTCGTGCGCGAAGCGCGCGAGGGCCTCTCCTAGCCAGTTCACGACTCAGAGTCTGAAGCGGTCCCGAGCGCCCAGGCGCCCGGTACCGCCTGCCCGGCACGGTCAGTCAAACAACCCGGTTGTGCCGTCGTAACGCGTGATCGGCGCGAACGGGCCGCCCGGCAGCACCGCGCCCGGGTCACCCCCGAGCCAGTCGCTGATCGTCTCCTGGTACACCGAGCGGAAGTCCGTCGGCACGGTCACGTCGCCGTACTGATCGAGCTGCGTCAGGCCCGGGAAGGGCGCGGCGTAGCCGCCTTTGACGCCCGTCCCGGCGAGCATCATCAGCCCGCCCGCGCCGTGGTCGGTGCCCTGGGACGAGTTCTCCTGAACCCGGCGGCCGAACTCGGAGAACATCAGCACGCTGACGCGGTTGTCGATCCCACGGGCCTTGAGGTCCGCGAGGAAGGCGCTGAGCGAAATCGACAGGTCCGTCAGCTGGGGGTCCTGGTGGGGGAGCTGCTGGCCGTGAGTGTCGAACGAGCCCCACACGATCGTGATCACGCGGGTTCCCAGGTTCGCTCCAAGCAGGAACGCCGCGAGTTGCAGTTGCGGGGCCAGCGTCGATTTGGCTGGATACCCGGTCCCCGGCGCATAGGCTGGCAGCGATCGCGTCTGCTGGAAGACGTCGACCGCCAGCTGATAGCTCTCGCGCGTGTGCGCGAGCTGGATGTTGCCCGGTGATGCGGGGACACCCGCGAGCGCGGAGATCAGCGCGTTCGCATCGACCGCCCCCGGGTTGCCGCCCGGCGATCCCGCCTGCATGGAGAATCCGAGGTTGGTCAGGGACGGGATGTTGCACACCGGCGCGGAGGCCGGCAGCAGCGCCTTGAACAGCGAGGTCCCGATCGAGATCCCCTGGAGCGGATTGGTCTGCGATCCGTAGGCGTCGAGATAGCGGCCCAGCCAGCCGGTGGGGAGCATGTCCAGAGCACCTCCGAACCAGTAGTCGCTCGAGGTGAAGTGAGACAGGTTTGGCGGCATGTAGTCGACGGCAGGCAGAATCGCCAGGTTGGACCCGGCTCCGCCCAGGCCGTCGCCATAGATCACATCGAAGCCCTGGGTCGCGTCGCCGTTGTCGCCGCCGCCGGCGCTGGAGACGAGCGGGTTGGCGAAGGCCAGGTCGCCCCCCGTCCCGGGCATCACTGTCGAGCCGACGCGTGCGCTCGTGCTCGGCCCCTGTGCGCGGTGCAGCACCGGCCGGTATTGGGTATAGAGCGGGTAGTCGGCCGCCGAGTTCGGAACGATCACGTTGAGACCGTCCTGGCCACCCGCCAGGTACAGGACCACGAGCGCGTTCGGCTGCGGCAACGTCGCGGCCTCGGCGACGCTGTTCCATATCTGATCCCAGGAGAGCAGTTTCGACCCATACACGGAGGCGAGTCCAGCGGCGCCGAATTGCAGCAGGCGCCGCCGGGTCAGATGCCGCGGCGAGCGTCCTTCGGGGAAGCCGGCCAGCGCCATCCGGGGGATCGGCAGCAGCTGGCTCGGGCGCGCGTTTTGGACGTTGGCGAGCTCTGCCTCCTCACACGCGATGCAGCGCGCGGAGGCCGGCACGACGATGCCGCCCGAGCCCTGCACGCCTGCCGGATCCTGATTCATCACATCACCTGCCCGTCGGGGCCGCCGAGCATCAGCGCCATCAGCGCGTATTGGCGTTCACGTCTGTCCGCCGCGGTGGCGATCGGCGCCTGCGATGCGTAGGCGAGCAGCGCAGCCGCCGTGTCGCTCGAGAGCCAGGGGGTGCCGACGGCCGCGTACGCGCGGTCATACGCCTCCTGGGCGGTTTCCCCCTGGACGTCGGCGACCGCCGGCAGGCTTGCCAGACAGCGAAGGACCAGATCGAATCGCGCGACGGCGCAACCGCTGGACATCCACGCGAGCCCGCCGGGCCATCCGGCCACGTTCGGCGGGTGATAGACCTGCTGCCCCATGTCAAACATCGGCTGGACCTCTTGGCCGGTGATCGGAACGCCCAGCGTTCGCAGGAGGCCCGGGGTGTACACGACCGGCGGCTTGATCATCGTTGGCTCGCCGATCGAGTCGAAGATCAGCGGATGGTTCAGGATCCCCCGGATCAGCGGCGCCAACTGCATCCCGCTCGCGAGGTAGGTCGACGTCAGCGACGCGAGCGCGTCCGCGGGAACCGGAGCCGGGATGAACTCGCCCCAGATCTTGGCGGCGATGAACGGGGCGTGGCTCGGCTGCGCGAGGATGATGTCGACTGCCTCCGGCGCGGTGAACGCCCCGGTGTTGCCTAGGATCGTCTTGACGCCCGTGTCGGCCTGTTTCGGGTCGAACACCACAGTTTCGCCGTTCGGGTTGTAGGGGACCGTGTAGCCCGTGAACGCACGCGCCACCTCCTCGACGTCCGATTGGCTGTAGTTGGGATTCCCCATCGCGTCGGTGACGCCCAGGGTGA
>Ga0123356_10007380_pt1 | contig 10969 bp, 4 predicted proteins | sample TergutEmb28metaG_2_FD_92546 | JGI IMG/M metagenome (GOLD analysis project Ga0123356, IMG submission 92546) | Embiratermes neotenicus P3 segment gut microbial communities from Petit-Saut dam, French Guiana - Emb289 P3 | ecosystem: Host-associated > Arthropoda: Insects > Digestive system > Gut ... | reverse complement strand
GCCGACGTATCCTGGCGGTGCGCCTTTGAGCGTAGAAACGGTGTGCGCTTCTTGGAATTCGCTCATGTTGATGGTAATCAGGTTCTGTTTGCCGCCATACAGGAATTCGGCCAAAGCGAGCGCGGTTTCGGTTTTTCCGACGCCGGATGGCCCGCACAGCATGAATACGCCGATGGGTTTGGCGGGATCGTCGAGCTTGGCGCGTGAAGTCTGGATGCGGCGGGCGATCGTAGTGAGTCCATGACGTTGCCCGATGACGCGCTGCGCCAGATTATCGACAAGGTCGAGCACCGCCTGTGCTTCGTTACGCAGCATGCGCCCAACCGGAATGCCTGTCCAATCGGCAACCACCGAGGCCACCGCCTGTTCGTCGACCGCCGCCAGCACGAGCGCACGCTCGCCGCGAATCTCGGTCAGTTCTTCTACCAACCTGTCGAGTTCGGCAAGCAATGCTTCGCGCGAAGCGGCTGGAGTCTGTTCAGGCGCGGGTTCAGCCGTGTCGGCGGTTTCTTCGGTTTCCGTTGGCGGTATGGCAAGCCGTTCGCGCAATTCGACGATGTGTGCGACCAGTGCTTTCTCTTTGTCCCAGCGCGCTTTCAACATGCTTTCATTTGTTGCCAGTTCGGCGAGTTGGGCGCGGATTTCGTCGCTGCGCGTACCATCACCGATCCCGGCCGCCTGTTCCTGGCGCAACATTTCGAGTTCGGTTTGCAGAATGCCGATACGGCGCTGGCAATCTTCCAACTCGCCGGGAGTTGTATGTTGGCTGACCGCTACCCTTGCCGCAGCGGTATCCAGCAGGCTGATTGCTTTGTCGGGCAACTGACGCGCCGGAATGTAACGATGCGACAGGGACACTGCTGCCTGAATGGCGCTGTCGAGCACCCGCACGCCATGATGTTTTTGAAGGGCTGCGGCAATACCACGCAGCATGGACACTGCTTTGCTCTCGTCGGGTTCGGGCACCTGCACGACCTGAAAGCGCCGCGTCAGGGCTGGGTCTTTTTCGATGTATTTCTTGTACTCGGCCCACGTCGTCGCACCGATGGTGCGTAACGTGCCGCGTGCCAGCGCCGGTTTGAGCAGATTGGCCGCATCGCCCGTGCCTGCCGCGCCACCAGCGCCGACCAGGGTGTGAACCTCGTCGATGAACAGGATGATTGGTTTGGGAGAATGCTGCACTTCCTCGATCAACTGGCGCAGGCGCTGCTCGAATTCCCCTTTCATGCTGGCTCCGGCTTGCAGGAGGCCGAGGTCGAGTGACCGCAGTTGCACGCTTTGCAGGTTAGGCGGTACGTCGCCGCTGGCAAGGCGTTGGGCGAAACCTTCGACCACAGCCGTTTTGCCTACCCCCGCCTCACCGGTGAGCAGCGGGTTGTTTTGCCGACGGCGCATCAAAATGTCGATCATCTGACGGATTTCGTCGTCACGCCCGGTAACGATGTCGAGTTCGCCCTGCGCGGCACGTTCGGTCAGATCGACGGTGAATTTTTTCAATGCTTCTTGCTTACCCATCACCCCAGGTGCCATTGCCGCAGAGGTTTCACCCGGCGCGGCGTGGTCGCCGAAGGTCTGAGTGACGCTTGCCGCATTGTCCTCGGGGCTGCCCGACACCAGCGCAGTCCATTGGGCTTGCAGGGCGTCGGCATCGAGCCGGGCAAATTCCTGCGATAGCGTGACGACGACACCGCGCAGGTATTTGTCGTTTAGCAGCGCGAACAGTAGATGACCACTGCGTACCGCCGTCGCGCCAAACGTCAGCGACGCGCTGACCCATGCCCGCTCCGCCGCCAAGTCAATTTCTCCGGACAAGTCCTCGATTGCCAACGCCCCGTTTGGAAGGCGTTCGAGCACAGCCAACAGGTTGCCGGCAAGCCTGCCGCCATCCACCCCGTAATGGCGGAAGATGCGGTGGATGTCGCTGTCGTCGAGTTGGAGCAACTGATAGAGCCAATGACTCAGTTCGACATACGGATTACCCCGCAACTTGGCGAACACAGTGGCCGACTCGATGGCCTTGTGCAGAACCGGGTTCAGTTTTCCGAAAAGCGCCACACGGCTGATTTTGGACATATTGACCTCTATTTTCAGCTTTGAATCCTTGCAGCAGGGATGTTTGGCCGTTCCCCTTCCAGGACGAGATCGCCCCGGTTTTCTCCGCTGGCCGAACGGCCCATCCAGGCCGTCCATCCCATCCTGCCCATGCCAAGCCGACACCTTGGGACTTCGTCATGGCGCAGAATGAGCCGGATATCCCACGAAAACTCAAAACCCACGTAATTGCGAACCCAGTCGCGCAGTTGCTTGAAACGATGCCCGGTCGGCAGAAAGGCCCGATATTCCTCAAAACTCAACGGCCCCGCATGAATCCGGAACCGGTGCTGCCGGTCGATGACCGACACGCCGCACACTGCGCCGCGTCCCAATTGACTGGCAACAGTCTCGCTGCCCAGGGCGGTACATTCCTTTTCTTCAAGATACAGCCTATGTGGCCGCCATTCTTCGATACGGAACGGACAGCCGAAAAAATCCCGCAGAATGGCTGCCAAACCTTCCGGGTTGCGTGTCAACCTCACCAGATGACCTGCCATGTAACGCTTGGCATGGTCTGGAATTGCGTCACGCCCGGCGAAGTCGGTTTCGCCGTACCCGATCAAGCTGCTGACGTAGCGGGAGTAGTGATCATCATTGGGGCGGTCGAGGCTGTTTGTCGCCTGCACACCTGCCCAAGCCCGATAGAACAGCATCGAAAAACGATGGTGAAAAATGTCCAGAAACGTCCGCAACACATGGTCGTCATCGTATTCGCTACGTTCGTGCGCGTACTCGGTGAAATGATGCGGCATTGGGCCGTTCGGCCCATATAGCCCGAACGCCATCTGCTCGATCCATACACGTCCATGCTTATCGCCACCAAAGGCGGATAACGCTGCCGGCGCAAAACACAGCGACGGTTTCTGGCTGATACGCACGATTTCGTCGGTTGGGCGCACTGCCGTACCGAAGCGGGGGGACGACGGGTTTTGTGCCTCCAGCCATCGCAGGGTGTTGAACCAGTCGAACCGCCATGGCTGCGCCCGCCGTTCCGCTTCCTGCGGAACGCTCACTTGCGCGGAAATGCCATGTTGACCGTCAAGCATCGGGACGCCCCCCCCAACGCGGCGGCCACGACGCTATCGCCCCCCGCGTGGCGCTATGCAGCGACAGTTCGCAAAACATGTTCATGGAGACGTGCCGCGCCATGAATTGCTCCAGCACGCTGCCGAACAGGTAGGGGCTGCTGCCGGCAAATGGCACTTCATCGACGGTGACTTTGATGCCCACGCCGCGCCCAAACACCAGCGGCCCGGAAACCGGCAGCCGACTGGTCACAGGCCGGGTTTCCAGCCCAATGACGGATTTTCCGTGGCTGGCTACCGCCGGGTCGGCAAGCATGGCATATAGGCCGAGCAGCTTTCGCATGGCGACCGCGCCACTTTGCGGGTCTACGTTGCACATGGCGAGGTAATTCAGCGATAGATGGCTGATCAGCCGCCAGGTCATCTCTCTATCTGCAACCGATGCGCGTGGGCGCGAAGGCCCGCACAAGATTCGCCCCCAACGCATCGGCAAATCCGTTTCTACCGAAAGGTCGCGCGCGTTGTTAGTTGGGATGAGCAGTGGCAGGTCACGGTTTGTCAGCAGCATCGATACCGATAACTGTTCGATCTGCTGCTGCCACGGCGCTTCGTGTGCATCCACGAGCGACAGGAAAACTTCAGTACCGATATAGCTCGAACGCGCCCCGTTCCGCATGGCCGAATCCGACAGACGCCGTGATTCGCGCCGTGTGGTGAAATAGGCGTTGCCGGTGCCCCCGTCGGAAGCGACGTGTCGATAGAACTGGGTAAAGCGGGTGATGGGGTTGTTGCCTCGGTCAAAGCCCTCGACAGCATCAACGCGGTAAACCTCGAAATCCAGCGGGCGGGTACGATCCGGCACGACGTGGTGTTCCGGGGTGGCATGCGAGATGGACAGGCGGCTGCCGCTACGCCTGAAGATATTGACGACAGGCACGCAATTAAACTCAAAGCAGTTTTTGTGCACCGTGCTGGCCAAGGCGTCGGCGTTACGATCAAGCAGCACCGTCAGGTCGAACACGTTCTTGCCCAGGCGATTGAGCGGCACCCGCAGGCCGCTGATCGAAAAGAACAGGAAACGTTGCGGAAAAGCAAAATACTCGTGCAGCAGGCGATAGCCCTGAAATACTCGTGGATCGTTCGGCAACAGGGCCTGATCAGCAGCAAAACCTTCGGGCTGCAACGCCGTGGCGGGCAGGATCGTGCTTTCGCCGCCTGACGGCGAACTTACCATCACCCCCAGGCAATGACCGAGCAGCGCTTCGTATATCTGCGTAGCCAGCGCATCCGGCGCAGCCAGGAAAAAAACCAGACGCTCCGGATGGAGGCTCTTTTCGGTCAGCGGTATCTGGTATTTCAGGCGCAGCCGGATTTCTCCCTGGGCTTCTTTGCCTTTTGTGCGGCGCTGTTGAGGTAAATCACCAGAGCGCATCCCGGCGGAGGCTTCCAGAATGTCTATCGGCCATGCCTCCATGTCCTGTCCGGTGATGAAAGTGCATTTCGTAGCGGTTCCGGGGATCACCGGGCTGTTGAGTTCCGTCCCACGCGGCAGGCGGAAGTTGGAGTCGGTGGGGGAGACGCTCCCCGGCTCCAGCGGAATCTGAACGATTGCCATGGCTGGCGTGGGAGCCAGATAGTGCGGAAAAATGACTTCGAGCAAGCGCTGCGAAAAGCGGGGAAATTCGGCATCCATTTTCAGGTGGATGCGCGAGGAGAGAAAAGCAAAACCTTCCAGCAAGCGCTCAACGTATGGGTCAGCGATCAACCCGCCTTGCATGCCAAGGTGACTGGCTACTTTTGGGAATGTTGCGGCAAACTCCGCCCCCATCTCGTGCAGATAGGCGAGTTCCCGGTTGTAATAATCGAGAAACCGCTCATCCATGCCTGTTCCTTTGCCTCTATAGCCCGGATGGGCAGCTGAAACTCTTCAGTTCCGGCAGCCGGAGCGGGTTTCTGACGCTCGACGCCACGACTTCAAATGTCGCTTTGCGCCCGCCGATGTTGAACACGGCCTGGAAACGCTCGGGACTGTCGCCAGGCACGATCGTGGCATCATCGAACAGGCGGTAGAGCGCCCACGGCCCGCTACGGGTGATGTTGTTCGTGCCTTGTCCCGCTGGCAGCGGCGGCTCAACCGAAATGCTGACTTCCTGGCGTCCATCTTTGGCCGGCCAAGTGATCGTGGACACTAATTGTGGGCCGTGCCGGTAGCGAATTGTTTTGTCATCAATCTCCATCGTTAGCGTGGTGATCGTTGCGTCCATGACCAGCGGTTTGATGGTGATGGTGATCTGCGGCATGTCGGCGCTATTGCGGAAAAATGCGTCCTTGATGATGCTTGCCTTCTCGAACGCGCCCAGCGAGGCTTCGCCGCTGCTACCCCCCCCGCGTGCGCCGGGGCGTAGCTTCCAGGGTCTCGACGAGGTATCCGTCAGCGCCGCCAGTTTTTCCTGGAAATAGCGATCCATGTCGCCGTTGGGGCCGAACATTTTCCCGAAATCGCTAAAAGTGACTTCCTTGTCGTTGCGGGCAAACGGATAGCGGCCCTGGATGCTCTCCCTGCAAAAACTGCTTACCCTGCTGCTCATTTCGTTGCTGCTGACGGATCGTTTCTGCCCTGCCAGCAGGGTATCAGCATCAGTTGCCACCTGCTCGAACAGCTTTTTTCCTGGTTGCGGCAGTCGGCCTGCCGTAGCCCGCAACCGCATGGTCAGGTCACTTTCCGGCGGCGGCAGGCCGTTATCCTGTGCGGTCTTCGCTGCGATTAGCAGGTGATACAAATCCTCGAAGCCTTTCGCCGATGCCAACAGAGGCGAGGAGGCAGCATCGCCGCCGCCACCGATAACCGCCTGTCGCAACTCGGCGAACCGCTTGTCGACGATTGCCTCTGGAATGTCTTTCGGTGCGGCACCTCCTGCCCTTGGCACGATGCTCTGCAAGTCACTTGCCCCCGAGCGGATGGTGCGGGTAGCGCGGTCAAGCAGTGACCCGTTCGCTGTTCCGGCACTACCCAGCAAGGATGTTTCCCGTACCACACCGCGCAGGTAACGCATCAATGCTGAATCGACCCCGGAGAGCAAGTCAGCAAGCTTTGCTGCTTCCGCCAGCGAGCGGGGTTCGATGATGGCGATGTCGTTGAGGAATCTCTCCCAGTTGGCGACGTAATCATTCATGTACTGGTGTTTGACTTCATATTCCAGTTCGCCGGACGCTAGTCGTTGCGTCAGTTCTTTCAGGCCGGTACCAGAGACACCAAGCACCCATGAGTCATCCTGCCCGATCATTTCGAGCACACCAGCGAGCCTTCCCTTGAACAGATCGTGATAGCCCTTGTAGGTGTAGAGAGAGTGCACACCGTGCGACAGCGGCTGGCCGCTTTTGCTGCGGAATACCTGAGCCGCCAGTTCGCCGACTTCCGAGGCGACGGAAAAATCGGGCAACTGATTTTTTCGGAGCAATTTCGTCATGCGGCGGTATGCGCGCTGCGAGGCCGTGTATTGCGCCAAACGATTACGGGTTGCCTGTACCAATCCCTTGTCTACCGGGGTGGCGGGCATTACCGAACCCGTAGCCACCAGCGCCCTGACATGCCGCACCAGCGCGTTACGCTCTTCGTTCAGTTCGTTTTCAGGGACATCATGTCCCCAGATGGCCTGTGCAAAGGCGACGAACGAGTCTCCATCAAAATATTCCGGCTCGTGCATCATCAGATAGGTTTTCAGAGCCTCGTAGGCGAACTCGATGTCCTCTACGTCCATCATCCGCAGCCAGTGTTCCAGGTTGGCCTTGAGCGTTGGCCCGAAGCGCTCTGCCAGTAGGCGGCGATAGACCGAGCGCGCCCCGGCTTTCATTTTCTCCCCCTGGTAAAGACCAAAGGTAAGGCCGATTGGCGGATTGTCGACCTTGAAGAAATTGCTGTCCGGCAACGCCTCCGCCAGATTGAGTGTCGGCATCAGCGTATCAACGTTATCGCTATTCACTTCGGGCAACCGCGCCATGTCGCGCGAAAACGTGGCCGTTTTTTCGTCGACCTCGGCAATGTAGGTTACGTTGTGTCGATAACTGTTCGCCCAGGCGATCAACGTGCCAAACAGCGCCGCAACGCAAACCGCGTAAGAGCCGATATGAAAGGCGCGTGAACGCTGTTCGGCGCGCTGATCCACACTGCCGACATATGCTTCGGCGAAAACGACTTTCGACAGGAGTTCACGCAGAAAAAATGCCTTACCTTCGCCGCTCGTCGGTGGTTTCGGCGAGCGCTTAACCGGGATTCCCTGACCAAGCGCATGCACGATGCGGTCAAATGGTGTCCCTTCCTGCGTGGCGCTCGTGAAATAGATGCCGCGCAGCAACGGGGCGGCAGAATAGCGCGACGCGGCGAACATCTCCGGCAGCATTTCTTCAAGCAGTTGCGTCAGCACGTTGAACTGCTGCGGGAAGGTATAGATCAGCGTGCGCCGGTTGATGTCCGGCTCGTTTTGCAGGGTATCGATCAGGCCGTTAGCAATGCGCGCCCGGAGTAAATTGATTTCCTTGTTGATATGCCCCCGGTCGAGGTCGAATTCATTCCCCGAAGCGAGTGGCAAGGTCATCCCCCAGACCTGTTCGCGCCCGTCGCGATCAAGCATCGAAAAATATTCGTCGAAGCCCAGCAGCAGGTCGCATTTGTTGACCAGCAGATAAACCGGGAACGTCATTCCCAAATCAATACGCAATTCATCGAGCCGACGGCGCAGCGTTGCGGCATAGGCAAGGCGTCCCTCGTGGTTCAATTCGAGCATGTCCGACACCGACAAGGCGACAAGAACGCCATTGATAGGCTGACGGGTGCGGTATTTCTTCAGTAACGAAAGAAAGCCGAGCCATTCGGCCTTATCGGCTTTCGCGTCGCTTCCGTGTGTCGTGTAACGTCCAGCCGTATCAATGAATACGGCTTCGTTTGTGAACCACCAGTCACAATTCCGCGTTCCGCCAATACCACGGATGGCGGAGGCACCGAACTGTTTTGCCAGCGGAAACGACAGGCCGGAATTGAGCAGCGCCGTCGTTTTGCCAACGCCGGGTGCTCCGATGATCACGTACCAGGGCAGTTCATAGACGTATTTTCCTTGTCCCAGCAAACGCAACCAGAACGAAGGCTTGTTTTTTTCAAAACGTGACTTACGCAGCACATCGAGCGCTTCCGTGAAGCGATCGCGCAAGATGCCGACCTCTGCCGAGTCCTCGACCGAGGCCGAGGAGGTCAGGGTAGAGCGCAGCATGCTGGCAATGCGGTCGTTCATGCGGCTGGCACGCCAACGCCCGATCAAAAAACGCAACACCAGATAACCAACGATCAGCCCGATCAACCACAGGCGGGCCGTCACCGAAGCCAGCGGCCGGACTTCGCCAAATGCGAACAGTGGGCCAAAGAACCAGATCAGCAGAAACAGCACCAGAAGACCGATTGCCACCCATAGTGCTTGTGCGCGTAACAGGCCAAGGATGCTCCGAAGGAACGATGTCATCACGGTGCGCCTCTTCGTGGAAGTGCGTCACCGAGTTCCCGGTCAAGCTGGCGACGAATGGCCTCTGCCGAAAGAATGACCGTGATTTCGACGCGCCGATTCTTCGCACGGCCCGGCGGCGTGTCGTTCGATGCCAGCGGTTCTGCCTCGCCTCGTCCTTCAAAGCGGAAACGCCGCAACGCTAGCCCCGGCTCCTGCGCGAGCAGTTCCTTGACCACTTCTGCGCGTGCACGCGACAGTTCCCAATTAGAAGGAAACCGCAAACTTCGCATTGGCACGTTGTCGGTATAGCCAGTTACGATCACCTCACCGCTTACGTCCCGTAGCGACTCGGCAATGCGCTTGAGTACGGGCAGGTATGCAGGGCGAACGTCCGTGCTGCCCGAATCGAACAGGCCATCGCCGTGCAGTGTGACGACGCTGCGATCGAACTCATCCCGCACGTCCAGCAAGCCTGCACGAACCTCTGCATCCAGAAGGATTCGCAGACGCGGCGGTGCCGTCGGCGCGGGAGCAGCCTTGGCCACTACGGGTGCGGGAGGCTCCAGCGCGGCTAGCTTTGCGTAAGTGATGTCGGAACGCCCGCCCAGCGAAAACAGAAACCAGAAATAGCACATCAGCCCCAACAAGCCGCACAACAGCGCAACGACCCACGGAGGAACCAAACGCCAGGTTGGCGGTTGGGCCGAATTAACGCCTGCCCAGTGAGAAGAGAGCCGTTTTTCGTACCCCCCCTTGACCTTATCGACTGTGGTCGCAATTCGCCGCTTCAGAATTTCGAGTTGGGAGAAACCGTTTTCGGCAATGCGAAAACGCCCCTCGAAACCCAGCGCATTACAGTAATAAAGCAATTCGATGAGATTTTTGTGGCGTTCGGGATACTGCATCAGGCGGGCAAGCAGCTTGTAATACTTTTCCCCGCCCTCGGTCTCGTTATGAAACATAACGAGAAGGCTTTGCTTTGCCCATATGCCCCGGCTACCCCACGGTGTCAGCGCGGCCGCTTCGTCGAGGACGGTACACAGGCAATAGCGCGCACCGATCAGTTCTTCACGCGATACCCCGACAGAATTTGCACGTTCCTCGAAAGACTTAATTTCTGCCACCAACTGATTCCGCAGCCCTTCCGGATCGGCAAGCTGCGTCATCCCCCGGATATGGGAAATCATATCGAGCAGGCGATTGGCGGCCCACACCAGCGGATTGACGCCATTTGCGTTGTCATACGCCAGATCATGGGCGGTATCCGTGTTTTCGCCCGGCCCGTCCCTTTGTGCCGGGCCGGAAGCAGACGCTGGGGGCCATTTCAGAGCTTCTTCCACGCCTTATTCCCCTTTACCTGCGTATTGCCCAGCATTCAAGGCTGAGATTGGGAAAGTCTCCGGCAATGTGCATTGCCATACCGGCGCTCTTTTCGAGTTCCTTCCATAACTCGTGATTCGTATCCAACTCGAAATAGCTGTAGCCAGCGTGATAGGGCAATTCCCGTGGTGCCACCGGCAGTGGCCGAACCAGGATACCTGACAGATGCAGTGTTACCAGGTCGCGGATTTTTTCGACCGGCCCGACTTTCACCTGCGCGGGAAACCGTACCAACAGTTGCTCGGCCGGCAGGTTTGAATGTGCAGCCAACACAAACGAGGCTTGCTGGAATAGCGCCCGATCAGGAACCACGGCGGTCTTTATGCCGTACTCGCGATCCTGTAGCTTGATTCGGATGGCGGTTTGCTCCAGCACAATCGTCAGCATCTGGCGCAGATCAGCCATCAGGGGCTGAAACGTTGCCTGCAAGTCATCGTGACGGTACATGGGATGCAGCGATGGGCGTTTGTTCGCCGCCGAAGATGTGGCGAGTTCCCCAGCCAGGGAGATCAAATCGGCATACAGGCGCTCGGGGTGCAGCATCTCGACCTGTCCGAGGTGCAACAGACGCGGCTGCCAGCGATTGAGGAGCGTCAGCACCAGGAACTCGGCAACATCGGATATGCCACTCCGTCCTCCGCCCGAGAGGCGCTCCGACAACACATCGGCACGCTGGTTGAGCAAACCCGCCGCTTCGCGGAGGAAGCCAGACAGCACGGGCTGCGCGCCGCTGTTCAGCGTGGGGGGGATATAGGCCGAATCAATACGCAACGCCTTGTTGGCTTGGCGTTCGGTGATCTTCACCAGCCCCATTGCCGTCCAGCCGTGGGGAATATCGCCTTCCAGCATCAGACGAAAGCGCGGGCGCCCGATTTGAATCTCTGCCGCACCAGAACCGGATCGGTTGGCGTCTTCGACATCGCGCGTCACGGCAGTGAATCTCGCTGCGCTGGTTGGGTCTTCGTCATAGATGACGCTTTC
>Ga0123356_10007379_pt1 | contig 10969 bp, 9 predicted proteins | sample TergutEmb28metaG_2_FD_92546 | JGI IMG/M metagenome (GOLD analysis project Ga0123356, IMG submission 92546) | Embiratermes neotenicus P3 segment gut microbial communities from Petit-Saut dam, French Guiana - Emb289 P3 | ecosystem: Host-associated > Arthropoda: Insects > Digestive system > Gut ... | reverse complement strand
TTAATGTGTAATTTGTCAAAAAACAGAGCAGAGCGGACAAGGTGTAGTTTTGGCAGAACCAGGTAGAATGGCTCGTTTTCTTTATGCGAAATATTCGCGGACATTACCAAAAAGCCTGCTTCCATTAATTTTGCGATAAATTCAGGGTCAAAGTTTTCGGCAATACAGAATTCTTCGTTATAGCCTGTGGCAAGCATGGCATCAACAACCCCTCGGCAGTCGTCTTCTGAGGTAATGTATATATATCCTGAAATGGTGTATTTTAATCTCATTGTATTAATGCCTCTTGACCAATTTCTTTCAATATTCTAAACTAAATAACTGTTTTTGTTTTTAGAAGAACCTTGGTTTGCCCAGGCAAACCTTATATATAGGAGAAGAATACCATGAAACGTACTTATCAACCCAGTAAAGTGAAGAGAAACCGCAAATTTGGGTTTCGCGCCCGTATGAAGACCAAGGGCGGGCGGCTTGTTTTAAAGCGCCGCAGAGCAAAGGGCAGGATTAAATTGTCGGTTTCTGACGAGAAAAAGCCTTATTAGTGATAAAAATATCTCCTTTCGCTTTAGACGAGAGGAGCATTTAAAGGGAAGGAAGGAGATCAAAGAGGTCTTCTGCAAGGGTAAGCGGTACGGCTGCCAGGGTGCTAAACTTTTTCTTTTAAGGAATAATCTGCCCCATAACCGTATTTGTTTTTCTTTGAATAAAGGGTTTGGAAACGCTGTTTCCAGAAACCGTGCCAGGCGTCTTGGACGTGAGGCTTTCAGATTAATTAAGAATCGTCTTACAGGCGGTTATGATTTTATTCTGCTGGTTTACCCTTTAACCGAAGATAATCTGCCATGCAGAGAGCCGACTCTTTCTGACAGAGCAGAACAGCTTGAATCCCTTTTTACAAAAGCCGGTTTATTAATATGAAGTATATAGCGCTAATTTTAATACGATTTTATCAGAATGCAATATCTCCGCATTTTCCGCCGGCTTGCAGATATTATCCAAGTTGTTCAGTTTATGCTTATGAGGCAATTGGTAAACATGGTTTTTTGCAAGGCAGTTTGCTTGCTATAAAAAGGATTTTACGCTGTCATCCGCTTAGAAGAGGCGGGTACGATCCTGTTCCGGATCTGATCGCTTAATAAAGGATCAAGGGAATTAAAATAAACAAGGAAATAAAATGGAAAGAAATACAATTCTGGCTATAGTGATATCTACATTAATACTGATCATCTCGTTTGGGGTTCAGGGGTATAGGATGTCTCAACAGCCGCCTGCAGAAGCGCCCCCAGTGCCTGCTTCGCAAATAACAGCTGTAGAAACTGAACCTAATGCAGAGAACGAGATTTTATATCAATCTCAGACTCAGACACAGACTCAATCTCAGACAGCATCGCCAACATTGCCTAGTACAGATACGTTATCTTCCCGCAGTTGGGATACAGAGCAGGATACATTCATTCCTCTGGAACATGTTACAATCGAAACCGAATTATACACCGCTGTTTTAACAAACGCAGGCGGTGATATGGTTTCCTTTGAATGGAAAGACTATAAAAATGAAAAGTACGTAGATTTAATTCTTTCCGGTAACAATGAAGCAAAAGCTTTTTCAATTGCATTCGGCGATCATAACGAACAGCCGGTGTCTTCCAATTTTCATGTTAATAGATTATCAAAATATTCTGTAGAATTTTACCGTGATTTTTCTGTTCCATCTTCGATCTATGGTACTGACGGAAAATTCCGTTTAATTAAACGTTACGATTTTATTCCAAACGAATATATGTTCAGGCTGGTTGTTGTTTTAGACGGCGGATTCTCTGTTCAGAATTTTAATTTTGCAGGTAACGCATATACATTATCTTTTGGTCCGCAGATAGGCCCTGGTTTTAAGAAATTGGATAACCTATACGATTACCGCCATTACTATGTGTTTACAAACGGCAAACGAAAAAATGCAAAACCGGAAAATATTATCGATCGTCCTGCATGGGCTGCGATTTCCGGAAAGTACTTCGCTTTTATTGCAAGACCACTTCTTGCGCAGTATAGTATGGTTTTTTCCGAAAGATCTGAGCCGGGATTAGTTTCGGCTTCCAGGCTTAATATTGTTCGTCCGGCTGCAGGCGTATCCAAAATAGAAGATACGTATCAATTTTATCTAGGTCCAAAAACTCAGGAAACTCTTTCTATTTATAATACAGGCAGAAATGAATTCGGTATAAGAGATGCAGGGCTTAACGAAGCTGCAAGTTCCCGAGGTATATGGGGTGTTTTAGCGCCGCTGGAAAGATTATTAAAATGGCTGCTTCTTGGCTTCTATGGTATTGTTCACAATTACGGCATTGCAATTATTTTACTTACATTATTAATAAAGATTCTTTTCTTCCCGTTAACAAAAAAAGGATCAGAGGCTACATTACGTATGCAGGCTCTAGCTCCAAAGATTAAAGAAATACAGGAAAAACACAAAGGCAATCCGCAGAAGCTGCAAGCCGAAATGGGCAATTTCTACAAACAGGAAGGTTATAACCCGCTTTCCGGATGTCTTCCAATGCTGTTACAACTGCCAATTTTTATTGCAATGTACCAGTTGTTTAACAACCATTTTGATCTTCGCGGCGCAGGATTTATTCCGGGCTGGATACCGGATCTTTCTTTACCGGAACATATTGTCGAGTTTAATGATTTTAGAGTACCAATTCTTGGCTGGACTGCATTAAGAGCATTGCCTTTTATTTATGTATTCTCGCAGTTACTTTACGGCAAGGTTACTCAAATGCCGGGACAACAATCCAATACTCAAATGAAAATGATGTTGTTTGTAATGCCGATTGTTTTCTTCTTCATTCTGTATGATGTGCCGTCAGGGCTATTAATATACTGGATTTTCTCCAACGTTTTAACGCTGGTTCAACAGTTAATTATTAATAAGTATGTAATTAAAAAGAAAGCTGCACAGGCGCAGCTTCAGACGCAGGCTGAACCGCAAACAAAGATTGCCCCGGGCGGCAGAAAGAAGAAAAAGAAATTTTAACTATTATGCCCGATGCTTAAGTTCTTTTGTGTTGGGCTGAAGATAAGGAGTGTTTATGGAATTTGAATTTGAAGGTCGTACCGAAAAAGAAGCTATCGACCGTGCTGCAGGTGAATTAGGATTAGAGAAAGATGATTTTGATGTTGAAATTCTTGAGACCCAAAAGAGCGGTTTATTCAAGAAAGGTTTAGTGCGAATTAAAGTTCATGTAGGAGATTTTGGAGTATCTTCCAAGAAAAGCCAGGAAAATTCTGCAAGTCAAAAAACTTCCCGTTCTGCAGATAAAAATTATAATTCTGGCGGTATGGAAAGAGACAGAATTGGTTTAGCCAGCGGAACTAGCACAGCTGTTTTCGGCGAACCTGCGCCGCAGAATGAGTTTGAAGAAAAAATGACCGAATTTACCTCCGGTCTTATAGAACGCATGGGTTATCCAGGCACTGTTTCTATATTATTCCGTGAGAGTCACAAGCTTGGCATTAAAATTGAATCAAGCTATTCTTCCATATTGATTGGAAAAAAAGGTAAAAATCTTGATGCTTTGCAGCTTTTGTTAAATATCTACGCAGGCAGGCTTGGCAAAGAAGATACACGCATTATATTGGATACAGAAAATTACCGTATTCGAAGAGAAGAATCTCTTGTGCGTCTTGCCTATAATGTTGCAGAGAAAGTCCGAGAAAGCCGCGGCTCAGTTTTGCTTGAACCAATGAATCCTTTTGACAGATGGCTTATTCATACAACATTAAATGATATCGGTGATGTTGAAACCAAAAGCGAAGGTGATGGTTTATATAAGCAGGTAAGAGTGTTTTATAGAGGACTCAAATAAAAAGAAGTTCTCGCAGAGAGAAAATAAGGTTTGTGTATGAGAAGCGTAGCTTTTATTATAGTTTTTCTAACTCTTATTTTACGCGGTACGTGCGTATTCGCTGTGCCGCTGGGAAGCCTTATTTCATCTTCTCATGCGGCAGATCTGCGTGCTACAGGCAGATTAATTATAGAAACACAGTTAAAGAACCCCACGCCAAAGCTGCTTCCTGCGAATGCAGAATTGCGACAATTTGTCACAAAAACCAGAAGTTCACTTAATCCGGGTATGATGGTGGAAGCCCTTTACCTGTTTAATAAACCGACAGCTTTTCACACGTCTGTTGATACCTGGGATAATGTTCAAAAAAACGGCGTATTTAATCAAATGATTGCTATTAGTACACTAACCGGGATACAGTACCATTCAACAAGCCGTAATATAGCTCGTACTTTTTACGAATACTCCACTGTAGTTGACGGAACTTCATCAAGAAATCCTCTTCCAGATCCTGCTTTTACCATGCCGCCTGCAGAATTAACTATTTTTGCAAGGCAAAAGGATCTTACTTTTGGTGATAATATCTATCGTTATGACTGTGTAAGTACTCAGGATGCGATATTTTTTGTTCAGGAAAACGTCACATCCTTAAATTATGGGATTATTCCTGCAATAGGAAGAGGCAATTTAAGGTCTATAATAGCGGTTATAGACTGCGGAGATTCGATTTTAATTTATGCCGTAAGTATGGCAAAAGCATTTTCTGTACCAGGAATGGGAGATAGGATAAGTAATTCGTTTAGTAATCGTGCGGAAGCCGTCTTAAATTGGCTTACAGGCAGGCTAAATAACGAGATTTTTTCCCAATAATCGTATTTTACGCCCTTTTTCATTTTCATTTAGTAAGAAAATGTGTTATACTATTTATATAGAATACTTGTAAATTTGCCGAAATTTACCTAAGGATTCTTTTTTTAAGGATGGTTTGAAATGAGGTTGTTTACCAGATCTGACTTTGATGGACTTGCCTGTGGGGCGCTCTTGTCCTATTTGGGGCTTATAGATGAGTGGAAATTTGTCCATCCTAAAGATATCCAAGACGGCTTGGTAGAAGCTACAGATAACGATATTTTGGCAAATATTCCTTATATAAAAGGCTGTAAACTCTGGTTTGACCATCATTCAAGTGAATCCGAGCGTTTGGGCGTTAACGCTTATTTTGAAGGTGTATCAAAATCAGCCCCAAGCTGCGCCAGGGTCGTGTATGAATATTATGGCGGCGATGCCAAACTTGGTAAGTTTGCAGAAATGATACATTTTGTTGATAAAGTTGACTCAGGCGACCTTACAACAGAAGAAATTTTAGACCCAAGAGGCTGGATACTTTTAGGATTTATCATGGATCCTCGCACAGGTCTTGGGCGCTTCAGGAATTTTACCATCAGTAATTATGATTTAATGATGAATCTCTCCAAAGCCTGCGCTGAAAAATCAATTTATGATATTTTGGCAATGCCTGATGTTAAGGAAAGGCTGGATTTATACAACTCGCAGAAAGATCTTTTTGCCGATATGGTTAAAAGCCATGCTCAGGTAGAGGGAAATGTAGTAAAAGTAGATCTTAGAGATGTAGAAACTATCTTTATTGGAAACAGATTCATTATTTATACCATTTATCCGGATCAAAATATCTCAATTTGGGTCGTAGACGGGCGTAATAAGTCCAATGTTGCCATAACTGTCGGTCACAGTATTGTAAACCGCAGTTCCAAGGTGGACGTAGGTTCTATGCTTCTATCTTATGGCGGCGGCGGTCACAGGCAGGTTGGTACTTGCCAGGTTTCCTACGAAGAAGCCGATAGAATTATCCCCCAAATAGTCGACAAAATTAAACAGTAGATATTTTCCCGATGTCTTGCACAAATAACTAAAAATTGTATAATATTTAGGCATGTCTGGGAAAGAGAGCGTTATCCTTCTATCTAAGATACTCACCCAGCCCGGTACTAAGGGCAACAATGTAAAGTATATCGATATTATTCTGGAAGAAGAAATCCCCATTTTTTGTATTAACCGAAGCTCCCAGAAAAAACGGCTTATGCCTTTTAAGGTCTTATTTGATAATAATGACAGTTTTTGGCATCAGAAAGGAAGCTGGGAATATTACCTTACCGCAGAAGGCTATAACAAGCTTAAAGATAAATTAACCGCAAGATCTGCAAATTGGAATAAACCTGCGCAGAAGCAGGCAGATGATGATATCGAAGAACTGGAAGCCGATGAAGAGGAAGCGGACGAGGTAGAAGTAGGATACGGAAGCGAATATAAAACTTTTGCAAATATGTCCTCGGAAGAAAAAATAAAATGGCTTAACCAGGATCAAAAAAGAATAGATGCGCTTCTTGAACAAAAAGATAAAGATGAATCAGAAATTACCGAAGTCCTTGTAGGTACTACAAAAAGCGCTGCTTTAATAAACCATACAGCTTTGGAAGAAGCAATTTACCACGCGGACGAAGAGGCAAAAAAGCTTACCCAGCAGCTTGTTGATTCTACGCACGAAATGGTAAGAAGTTCTGCGCAGTTAATATCGGAAGATATATTTAGCAATGAATTAATGAATACTCTGATAGAAAAATCCAATGGAACGATTGTTCAGCACATGACTCGTGTGTATCTTAACGGAACAGCGTTTCTTTCCTATTATAACAAACTTGTTTCGACATCCAGTGCAATTCAGAAAATCCGGGTTAGATTTGTTTCTAAATACAGAGAGTTTTATCATGCTCTGCTGCCGCACATGGATCTGGACGATATTGATCTTGAACGTGTGTTTTGCGGAGGCATGAGAGCAGTTCCGCCGGATCTTTATTTTAAGTGGGCTGTTGGATTTTTAATTCATGATATTGGCAAGGCATCTGCTGTTGAATATCACGAAGGTGAGACAAGCTACGATCGTAAAACAGTAATAGATCATGTTAAGCAGGGTTATAAATCAATTATAACCAAAACAAATTATCCAATGGAAGCAAGTCTTATAACAGGGTATCATCATGAATACTACGGCGATCCTTCCGGTTACGGATATTTTCGCGCATATTTGGCGCAGTATAAAAGAGTGAACCCTGATGCTAAACTGGATTACTGCATAACATTCGATTTAGCGCCGATTATTGACTATCAGGCTCTTGCGTATTTCCCTGCAAAAGTATTGGAAATAATTGATGTTTTTGACAGCGTTACAGATCCTAACCGTACATATCGCAAAGCAATGACATCCGAAGAAGCTCTTACCATGATGCGTGAAGAATTTGTAGAAAAGAATCATAAATTAGACGCCATTCTTTTTGATATTTTTGCTATTTACATTCATGAGAAAGAAAAACAAAATAAAAAATCGGCGCAAAAACTTAAAAAAGCAAGTTAGCAAAAACTTTTCTTTAGGAATTCCAAATCAAGTTCAGGGTATACTGGATATTTAGCCATTAACGTTTTAACCAGTGCATGAACTTCGTTCTTTACTTCTTCGCTTATAATGTATTTTGCCTTGCTGTTTTTGGACGGGTCTTTTGCGTCTTTTGCCTGAGTTATTCCCTTTATAACTTTTGCAATTAATTCGCCAAGCTCAGTCATTTCCGCTTCTCCCATGCCAAGAGATGTTACAGCGGCAGTACCAACCCTTATTCCGGATGTATACCACGGGCCGTTTGGATCACGTGGAAGGCTGTTGCGGTTTAGTGTTATGTGACATTCCTGAAGCGCGCTTTCTGCTTGTCTGCCTGTAATGCCTGCTTTATGAACATTTACCAGCAATAAATGGTTGTCAGTACCGCCTGTCAGTACTTCTAATCCGATTTTTATACATGAGTCCGCAAGAGCTTTGCAGTTATCGACAACTTTTTGCGCATACTGTTTAAATTCCGGGGCAGACGCTTCGCGGAAAGCAACAGCTTTTGCCGCTATAACATGCGGAAGTGGTCCTCCCATGACAAGCGGGCAGCCTTTATCCAGCGCTTCTGCAAATTCTTTTGTAGAAAGCACAAGTCCTGCTCTTGGACCGCGCAGTGTTTTATGAGTAGTGCTTGTTACTACGTGCGCATAAGGAATAGGGTCAAACTCGCCTGTAAAAACTTTTCCCGCTACAAGACCTGCAAAGTGAGCCATGTCTACCATAAATACAGCGCCGATTTTATCTGCAATTTCTCTCATGCGTTTAAAATTTATTTTTCGCGGATATGCTGAGTAACCTGTGAGTAAAACAAGCGGTTTTATATCCAGTGCCTGTTTTTCTATTTCATCGTAATCAAGAAGCCCGTCTTTTTCTGAAACTGAATAACTGTAGACATCGAACATATGACTTGAAATATTATAACGGTAGCCGTGTGTTAAATGTCCGCCGGAATAGTAATCCAATGTTAACAGGCGCTGGTTTCCCATGGATGTTTTTAGTTCATTCCACTGCTCATCTGTTAGATTATAAAGGTTTGTCTTTCCCCATTTTTCCAGAGCAGGGCTTTCGATTCTTGTGCTAAGAATTGCCCAGTATGCAAGAAGGTTAGCGTCCGAGCCGCAGTGCGCCTGCACATTTGCGTACTCTGCGCCGAAAAGTTTACACGCTTCCTGAGCGGCAAGTGTTTCGATAGCGTCTACGTTTTCTGTGCCGCCGTAAAAACGGTGATAAGGCATGCCTTCCGCGTATTTATCGGTTAAGAGATTGCCCATTGCAAGCTGAACTGCAAAAGAGCAGTAATTTTCACTTGCGATTAATTTAACTCGCTTACGCTGGTTCTCAAGTTCCAATACGATAGAAGCGGCTATTTCTGGAGTAACTTTGGAAATTTCGGCTAAACTACAGATATAAGCCAGCAGGTTCGTGTCAATTTCTTTGGCGGCGGCAAGATAATCCGCAACATGATTTGTTTTCATAACATTATGGTACACAAAAACAATATAATAATCTATAATTGGAAAGTCATTTTTATAGAGAGGTTTATGAAAACTACATTTTTAATATTTTCCAGGTTTGGTATTTTTATTATTTGTTTACTGTCAATTTCGGCTTTTTTGTATGCTCAGTCTCCGCAGGAAAATCGTTCAACAGCTATGGAAATAGAAACCCTATTAAGTACCGATATTATTACCTATGCGCAGGCTTCCCGATTTGCGCTTGAAGCCGCAGATGTTATGGTGACTGATAACCCTGAAGAAGCGTTTAAATTTGCTGTTGAAAGCGGCTGGCTTCCAAAATCTATAGCTTCCGATGATCCTGTGCGGCTTAATCATCTTTCTCTTCTTTTTATGCGTTCATTCGATATAAAGGGCGGTATCATGTATTCTATTACAAAAAAATCACATTATGCCTACAGAGAACTTGTGTATTTAAACATTATTACAAACCGCTCAGATCCTGCAATGACTGTTTCCGGCGAAAGGTTTCTTTCTTATGTAAACAAACTGATTGCCAGGCAGGAAACACAGGCTGCGAGAATAGCTGTTGTTACAGAAGAACAACAGGAGAACTAAAATGAAAGTAAAAATAATTTCATTTATAATAGCGATTGTTTTTCTTTTGCCGTCTTTTCTTTATGCTGCCGATTTTGGTCTTGTATTAAATGTAATGGGCGGATACGGTAACCCGGAGATAGAAGAAAATGAACCGGAAATAAAAACCGATCTTTGGACATACTTTTCTACGTTAGTAGGCGATAACGGCGAGTTCATTGCGACAGCAGGATTCACGCTTGGTTCGAATGAAGAGTTTTACCATGTGCCGGAAATTTTACACACCGAATTTACAATGCGTTTTGGAGCATCAGGAATTAGAGTAGGGCGCTTTACTTATATAGATCCTCTGGCTTTTATAGCATCAGGGCTTTTTGACGGTATTCAATATTCCTATAACTCAAGCAAAGGTATTTTTAGTATAGGAGCTTGGTATACAGGGCTTTTATATAAAAAGAATGTAAATATTACAATGACCTCCGAAGACATGGAAGAATTCGGCAAGCCGTTTGATTACAGCGATTTCTTTAATACTTATTTTGCCCCAAGACGTGCGTTTGCAGCTTTTGGGTGGGAACATCCGTCTGTTGGCGAGCTTGTTCATTTAAACTCTGCTGTTATTGCTCAGATTGATTTTACAAACGCAGACAGCAAATACAATAACCAATATATAATTTTAAAAGCAGGAATGCCCGTTAATAATTTGTTATTCGAATTAGGCGGCAGTATAGAGTTGTCTCAGGTTTCCGGAGAAAAAAACGACAACAGCATTGCGCTTGCTGGGCTTGCCGGTTTTAGCTGGCTGTTCCCTGGAGAATATAACAGCAGGCTTTCTTTTACAGGCAGAATCGCAGGCGGTGTAGTTGACGGATTCTGCGATGCGTTTGTTCCCATTACTACAAAATACTACGGATATGTTTTAAAGCATAAATTATCCGGGCTTTCTGTAATGACTCTTGATTATTCAAAACGATTTAACAATGCAATTGGAGCATCTTTTACTACATCTTATTTTATACGCAACGATTTAGGAACATATTTAAGTTACCCTGTAGATTCAAATAATAATGGTTATTTTTTAGGTCCTGACTTTTCTGCACGTGCAACATGGAGTCCTGCTTCTGATTTACAGTTTAATTTATCCGGCGGAACATTTCTTCCCGCTTTAGGCAATGCAGGAAGAAAAGAAAAAGCAATGTGGCGAGTTGAACTTTCCGCCACAATGGCAATTTTTTAGGAGATTAAAAAATGAAAAGATTATTTATAATTGTTTTGCTTTTAACATTAATTATAACAAGCGCGTTTTGCCAGAACGGAATAATTAGGGAACTAACAGGCGATGTTGAACTAAAACCTGCGGGAGCAACTGCTTTTGTTAGAGCTGCGGCAGGCAATGCAGTTGCACCCAATACAATTATATCTACCGGTTTTAAAAGTACGGCTGTAATTGCAGTTGGCAATTCGTTAATTACAGTGCGTCCGCTTACACGGCTTACCCTTGCAGAGATACAGAGCACTGAGAATACAGAAAAAATTAATGTAAACTTACAGTCCGGTAGAATGAGGGTAGATGTTAATCCGCCTGCCGGAACAAAAACCAATCTTACAGTGCAGAGCCCAAG
>Ga0123356_10007378_pt1 | contig 10970 bp, 8 predicted proteins | sample TergutEmb28metaG_2_FD_92546 | JGI IMG/M metagenome (GOLD analysis project Ga0123356, IMG submission 92546) | Embiratermes neotenicus P3 segment gut microbial communities from Petit-Saut dam, French Guiana - Emb289 P3 | ecosystem: Host-associated > Arthropoda: Insects > Digestive system > Gut ... | reverse complement strand
TCCTACAGCTTTGATGCTTTACGGATGGTATTATACATACCGGAAAAAGCGGCCTTATGCGCTTTTTTTAATATCATTTTTCCTGGTGGCTTCTGTATTTCTTGTATTGTATATGAATTTTGCCGACGGCACCAAGCCGGAAAAAATTGATTATCAATACTGGATGTATACCGGAAAACCGGGAGAGCTGCCGCTTGCTGAAAGGGAAGTGCGTATACGCGATTATTTTTTCAGCGCCGCTTATCTGCATCTTGGAATGTGGATTGGTATTGGCGCGGGCTTAATAATGAGCGCTCTTTTCGCAAGCCGGAAAAAATTTCTTCGTAATACGGCGGCTCCGGCGGCAGCGTGTTTTTTCGTTTATTTGGCGCTGCTGCCGCTTATGCAGAATTGGAAGATTTGCAGCCGCAGAAATGACTTTCTGCCTTATGACTATGCGTACAATATGTTAATGTCATGTGAAACGAATGGGATTTTATTTGTCAGCGGTGATAATGATACATTTCCCTTGTGGGCGCTTCAAGAAGCTTACGGTATCCGTAAAGATGTAAGAGTTGTAAACCTTGCTCTTTTGAATGAAGGATGGTATATAAAGCAGTTAAAAAAACTTGAGCCGAAAGTGCCAATATCATATACAGAAAATGAAATCGACACAGAACTAAAATCGGAACTTAATCCCTACGAAGATATTCTGCTTTTAAAAGTCGCAGACGCGCAGATTGCTATTCCGTCAAGATTACAGTTTCCTATTCTTAAAGTACAGGATCAAGTTGTAGTTAATATTTTAAGAACCAACAGCTGGTTGCGTCCGCTTTATTTCGCTTCATCTGTTCCTGAGGAACAAAAGGTTGGTCTTGCGCCGTATCTGCAATTAGAAGGTCTTGTTGAGAGGATTATGCCCTATGAACTCCCGGCTATTCAAAAAGTGAACGTTGACAGAACAGTATATCTTATCGACAGCGTTTTCGCGTTTAGAGGCAGAGCTTACAGCCGGGATTTCTTTGATGGAACTTCACTCAACGCGGTATACAATTATGTAAACAGTTATATGCAGCTTGGACTTGTTTTAAAAGAAAAGATGGAAGTGCAAAGCCACTCACTTGCCCGTACGCAAGACGAAAACGAATCTGCTGTTCTTAAAGCTCAGTTAGAAGCTAACCGAAAAACCGCTCACAACGTAATGACTCAATGCGTTGATTTTGTACCGTTTGACTGGGGGCCGCGTTATATCCGCCATGAGATATTAATGGCTCAGGAGATGGCGGAACAGGCGGAAATCTACGCTCGTGAGGCGATAGAGTATAATTCAAGAGAGCACCGCTATAAGCAGATGCTTGCGCAGGCTTTGGAAAAGCAGGGCAGAAATGTTGAGGCTGTAACCGCGCTTCGCAAACTTATTGGAAGCGGTCTTGATCAACAGTTTGTCTATTCATCGATATCTAAAAATTTTGAGTCAGCCGGTATGATTGACAGCGCTCTGCACGTCATAAGACAATACGCTCTCATAAATCCGGCGGATCCTTTAGCGCAGAGTCTTCTTGAGTATTATTCAGGTATGGAACAGGTAAATGACGAAAAATAAAAAACGTAAACAGACAAAAGAAACAAAACCGGAACCGAAACTGTTACAGCCGCAAGCGGCTCCTTTTTTTAACTCACGCAACAGTATGCTATTTTCAATTGCGGTTTTAGTACTTCTTTGGTTCATCCAGTTTTATAGCGTACTTTTAGGCAACGGACACTTTTGGGATGACGTTGTAGAGAGTGATTACGCAATTCGTGTTTTTACCCGTACAGCGTTTCTTTCCGGCCAGTTCCCGCATTGGACCCCTTACATATTCAACGGTATGCCGTTTTTTGCGCTGATGCATCCTGGGGTTTTATATCCGTTTAACATTGTGTTGGCGCTGCTGCCTGTAAGTAATGAGGGTTTGTGGTATTTTTTTCAGGCTTGTGTAGCTTTACACTTTCTTATTGCCGGCATAAATATGTTTGTTTATTTGCGCTATAAAAAAAGGTCGGATACTGCAGCTCTTTTTGGCGCTGCTGCGTTTATGTTCGGCGGTTTTTTGATTACCCATACCATACATACTATGATGGTATATATACTGGCGTGGTTCCCGCTTGTGCTAATGTTCTTTGAAAAATCCATCCGCGAAATCAGGTTTAAATATGCCGTAGCAGGCGGATTGATTCTTGGCGTATCAATGTTTGCCGGACACCCGCAGCTTTCGTTTTATGAGATTATCCTGCTTTGCGCTATTGGCGCGTATCTTCTTTACCGTAATAGAGAGATGGTTGTAAAGCGCGCCGGCGCCGCCGCTCTGTTTTTCGCAGTAGCTGCCGGACTGTGCCTCGTGCAGTACCTGCCGACAATGGAATTCAGCGGCCTGACTCCCAGAGCCGACTACACTATGGCAGAGGCGAGTGAAAGCTCACTGCAATTTATCCAGTTAATTACCATGCTTATGCCCAAGCTTTTTGGTGCGTATACAGGAGACCCCGGCGTACCGGTATTTTGGCTTGAAGACTCATTCAGACACGGATATTATAATTACTGGGAGACGTGTTTTTACTTCGGGGTATCTACGCTGATACTCTCGTTATTCTGGTTTCGTAAAGTAAAAACAAGCCGTGCGGCAGCGGTTGCGTTAGCTGGGGTATTAGTTAGCTTTGCCGTAGCGCTTGGCGGGAATTTTTTTCTTTACAAGATGTTGTTTAATTTGGGAATCCCCGGCTTCACCATGTTCCGCATTCCGGCGAGAGTGCTTTTTACATGGGGAATTTTATTTCCGCTTTTTGCCGCTATAGCGCTTGATGGATTGAATGAGCTCAAATCTAAAAAGTTGAAAACGGTATCTCTGTCTATATGCGCTGCATTTGCGTTATTGGGACTTATTACGGCGGCTGGAGGTTTGAGGGCATTTTTTCCGCTGATGAACGTTGTAGAGAGTCGGGCGCTGTTTGCGTCTAAACAGGGGTTTATCCTGCTTATGAACGCAGGGCTTACAGGGGCGGCGCTTATTTTATTTTTCAAAGATAAGATAAGCGTGAAGACAGCTAAAATCCTTATCGTGACCTGTTTGGCCATAGATATGCTTTCATTTGCTTCAGGTCAGCATATCAAACAGGGCGGCGGCGCTCCGGCGGAATTCAGAAAGCAGGGAAGCGCTGTAGAAACAGCAAAGAGCTTGCGAAGCGAAGAACTTTTCAGATTCAACATGAGGCAGTTTGCGGTTAACCCGGGAGAGAAAACCGACCGCCAGACCGGCTTAATGATGATGAAAAGAAATCAGGGCCTTGCGGATAATATTCAAACGGTCGAAGGGTATACCGCACTGCGTTTGAAACATTTTCTGCCTGTGCTCGGCGCTGATAAATTCAATACCATGCTTGATTTGCTAAATGTCAAATACTACGTTAATCCTTACCTTAACAGAGACGGTCAGGATGTGGTGCTTCGAAACGAGACGTATCTGCCCCGCGCAAAACTGTTTTATAACGCCAAGGTTATGAGTGGTGACGATTCTCTCATTTTAGCTTATATGAACACTCCGGCTTATAACCATCATAATGAAGTTGTTATTTCTGCAAATAAAGATGCGCAGGGTTTTGCCGGATTTTCTGAACAAAGCGGAAACGGAAAGGTGACAATCACTGATTACAAATTCAATCGAATTGAATTAGACGTTGAGAGTGACCGCGAAGCTGTTTTATGGCTCAGTGAAATTTGGTACCCAGCCTGGAAAGCTACTGTCAACGGAGAGAAAACGAAAGTTTACAGAGCAAACTATAGCTTCAGAGCAATTATTGTCCCCCAAGGAAAATCTAAGATAGTATTCAAATTCGACTCGGTGCATTTTAAGGTTGGCGCATGGATAAGTTTGTTAACGCTTATTGTCAGCTTGACAATATTGACAGCAGGGTCATCCATAAAGAAAATTTTTACAAAAAAAGTTGTAGAGGCAAATAAAGATAATTTACTCAAATCCGGCGCAGAAATAAAAGCATGATTATGAGCATAAACAGATGAATATATTGGTACTCAACTGGCGCGATATAGAGCATCCTGAAGCTGGTGGGGCTGAAGTGCATTTTATTGAGCTTTTCAGCAGGCTTGTTGACAAAGGTCATTCTGTAACTCTTTTGACAACCCGTTTTAAAGACTGCTCCCAAACTGCGTATCAGCGCGGCGTTGAGGTATTAAGATTGGGTCATACCTATACGTTTAACTGGGAAGCGCCTTTTTTAGTAAGGAAACTTCTTAAACAAAAAAATTACGATTGCGTTATTGATGACGTCAATAAACTCCCGTTTTTCACCCCGCTGTGGTTTCCGAAGGTGAAATGCGGTGCGTTTTTTCATCATCTTTTCGGAAAAACTGTTTTTGGACTGACTAATGCGCCAATGGCGCTATATGTTTATCTTATGGAGAAGATTTATTCATGGGGGTATAAAAATGTATTGTGCTGCACTGTCTCTCAAAGCACTGCGGCAGAACTTATCGGGAAAGGGTTTCCCGCGCAAAATGTCTCAATAATAGAAAACTGTATTGATACAGGTCTTTATTGTCCAGACAGCAAGGTAAGCAAAGAAAACGGTCTGCTGCTATATGTTGGCAGGCTCAAAAAATATAAACGCGTTGATATTGTTTTTGAAGCGGTAAGCGTACTCAAAAAGCAGGGGTATCAGCTCAGGTTTGTTGTTGCTGGAAGCGGAGACGATTTAGCGCGGCTTAAACAGCGCCGCAAAGAGTTAGAGCTTGAAGACAGGGTTGAGTTTACCGGATTTATCAGTGAAGAGAAAAAAATAGAACTTTTAAGAAGAGCTATATTATTTGTCAACCCATCTGAAAAAGAGGGCTGGGGAATCACTAACATAGAGGCTGCTGCCTGCGGTACCGTTGTTGTTGCCAATAACGCGCCGGGGCTTCGTGATTCGGTAATTGATAACCGGACAGGGATACTTTACAGGGAGAATGACGCTGGGTCACTCTCGTCGGCTATAAAAAAACTGATTGACGATAAAGAATTAATGGAAAAATTTGGAGAACAGGGACGGCTCTGGGCTTCTGCGTTTTCCTGGGATACAAGCGCTCAAAGGGTAGAAAATTGGCTTCAAAAAATAGTGCGCGAAAAATAGTTTTTTCCGCTCTGAAACTTCTGGCAACCGTTTTCATAATCGCCGTTTTGATTAACAGGCTTGGTTGGACTGATATTGTCACGACTATAAGCGGCGCTAATCCGGCATGGTTAGCGTCAGGTTTTTTGATATTTCTGGTTAGCGGCTGGATTGGCGTAGTACAGTGGCGGATGATTCTCAAAAATCGTGGTTTGAACCTGCCTTTCGGACGCGCGTTTAAACTTTATTTTGCAGGTTTATTTTTTAATAATTTCATAGCGGGCGGAATCATAGGCGACGCTTTCAAGGTCGCTTCAATACATTCGCGGGACGGTAAGGTGTTTACAGGGTTGGCCGCAACAGTGCTTGACCGGTTCGCCGGGCTTTGGGCGATGTGCGCTTTTGCAGTGGCAGGCAGCGTAGCTCTTCTCTACCAGGGCGCACTAACGCACGGAAATATAAGAAACGCGTCTATCGCGCTCTTGGCCGCATTTGGTTTATTTGCCGGAATCATGCTTTTTCTTACCAGCGGTGCTTTACAAAAGCTATTTTTCTCCGTATCAGACCAAATCTCTTTGTGCCGCAGGTTCAAAGTAAAAGAAGTCGTCTCCGAAATGTTAATAGAAGCAAAGGATTATAAACTTTTAGCGTCGGTATCGTCGCTTTCAATATTGATTCAATTTTTACGCATTGGCGTACATATTCTCATGGCCGGCTCTTTGGGCTTGCTGACAGGGGCTAATTTTCAGTATTTTTTTATATTCGTTCCAATAATTGCCATGCTCATGATTATACCGCTGCCGTTTGGCGTGCGGGAGGCTGCCGGGGGGGCGCTCTTCGCTCTGGCCGGTTTTCCAAAAGAAGCCGCATTTATCATGGGATTTTTGGCTTCACTTACCGGCATTGCCGCAAGTCTTTTAGGAGGAGTCTTTTTTGTCGCAGAAAAAAACTTCCGTACCGGAAAATAACGAAAACTCTCCGATGGGTGTTTCACCCATTGACATTTCGATTGTTGTCCCGCTTTACAACGAGAAAGAGAGCCTTCCTCACCTCATGGCGGAGATTGCCAAAACTCTTGACTCATGCGGAAAGAGTTATGAGGTAGTTTTTGTTGACGACGGCAGCACAGACGGCTCATTTGACGAGTTGCGTTTACTTCACAAAACGTATAATTCAAAAATGAAAGCTTTGCGTTTCAGCCGCAACTGCGGTAAATCCGCGGCTCTGAATGCAGGTATCGGCCATGCAGCCGGAAACATCATAATCACAATGGACGCCGATTTGCAGGATGACCCTGCCGCAATACCGGAAATGGTTGCTAAATTGGAAGAGGGCTGGGATGTGGTGAGCGGATGGAAAAAGGTGCGTCACGATCCAATCGGCAAAACTCTGCCGTCTAAAGTCTGGAACATTTTCACATCAATGCTCTGCGGACTCAAGCTCCACGATTTCAACTGCGGTTTTAAAGCTTACCGCTCCGAGGCTGCTAAAAGTCTTGACATATACGGAGAGCGCCACCGCTATCTGCCGGCGCTTGCGCACTGGGACGGTTTTAGTGTTACAGAAATTGTCGTGCCTCATCATCCGCGCAAATTCGGAAAATCCAAATTCGGCGCAGGCCGTATGTTTAACGGTGCGATGGACATGATAACACTGCTTTTCCTCAAGCGTTATCTCAAAAGTCCGCTGCACTTTTTCGGCCTTGTAGGGTTGATTCTTATTTTGGCCGGCATGGGTATATTGGGTTACTTCGGAGTGGTGTGGGCGCTGACCGGTTTTATGAGTATAAGACCGCTTACGCTTCTTGCCGTAGGGTCTATGATTATGGGAGTGCAATTTATATCAATAGGACTCATCGGCGAGATGATAACTCACTCTCAGCAAACCCGCCGTCAGTTTTCAATAAGAGAAAAATTAGAGTGAGCCGCTAATGCAATCTGTCAAGGATATAAATTGGGAAACGTGGAGCTTTACAGAAGATGCGGTACTCTGTATTATTTAATCGTGTCTTCAATTATTCTTGAAAATCAACACCGCAAAGAAAATCCCCGTCCAAGTTAAGATATATAGCTTTTTCAATACCGATAAAACGCTTGAATGAGTACATATACGGGTAAAAATTTACATGAAAATCTACCGTATACAGGTACTCCCGCTGGCGGGGAAGTACAATGACAAGTCTTCGTTTAGCAACACGGATTAATTCACTGAGCGCCTTTTGCGGTTCCCGTATGTGCTCTAAAGTGTGGGTGCAAATAACCATGTCGAATGAATTGTCTGCAAATGGCAAATTGTTTATATCCGCCTGCTTAATATCAATATGAATCCCGTTTTCGTTATGTATGTCCGGCGGGGTAAAATCTACGCCTGTGCAGCGCGCGTTAGGATTTGACTTTATTATTTCGCTTAGTATATACCCCCTGCCGCAGCCCACGTCAAGTATGGTAGATTCAATGCTGCCCGCACTTTTCACTATCCAGTCAAGGCAGGTTTTGTTTACGTCTGTTTTGCGCCTGGTGTTTATTGGTACATTTATAATCTGCCTGTAGTAATCCGCAAGTTCGGAGTCACTCATGAACGGAAACTTCTCTTTGAATTCAAGAAGAAGTTTTGCCTTGCGCCCGTATGCAAGCCGCATGATTGGATACATAAAATATTTGCAGTCTCTGAGAATGGGCGGACAAATATTATCAAGAAAATAGTTTATTAAAAGTGTAACTTTTCTGTCAAATAAATTCATTACCGTTCCTCACGTATCAGATAATACGGGCGCTGTTTTATTTCCGTATAAATTTTTGCGAGATACTGCCCCAAAATACCGGTAGTAAAAAGCTGTATACCGCTCACAAATAAAATAACGCACATTAAGGAAGACCAGCCGGTATCTGGAAGGTCAAGCACGAATTTGCGTATCACAACAAATATTGTCGCGGCAATTGAAGTTAAAAAAAGCAAGAACCCGCACACCGACGCGATAGCGAGAGGTTTTGTAGAAAATGCGATAATCCCGTCAAGTGAGTATAAAAAAAGTTTCCAGAAAGACCATTTAGTTTCGCCTGCGTTGCGCTCAATATTTTCATACTCAAACCACTTTGTTTTAAAGCCAAGCCACGGAAAAATACCCTTTGAAAACCGGTTGCGTTCAGGAAGCGTCAGAAGCGCGTCAAGATACTTTCTGTTCATAAGGCGAAAATCTCTTGCGCCGTCAACAACTTCGACGTCGGTGATTTTTTTCATCACCATATAAAAACATCTTGCAAGAAAAGAACGCAAGGGCGGCTCTCCGCTGCGGTTTATCCGCCTTGCAGCTGCGCAGTCATAGCCGTCATTAATTACAGATTGAAACATTTGCGGAACAAGAGAGAGCGGGTCCTGCCCATCCACATCCATTGCTGCAATTACCTCTCCCTTTGCGCTGCGCAGTCCCGCAAGAATTGCCGCTTCTTTCCCAAAATTGCGTGAAAAAGAGAGATAATGTACGCGCTTATCTTCACCGGCGAGATGCTGCAAAATTTGGAGAGTGTTATCCTTTGAGCCATCGTCCACAAAAATAAACTCAGGTGTAACACCTGTCATGGACTCAAGGCATTTGAGAGCTTCTTCGTAAAATAACCTGACAGTAGTCTCTTCATTTAAACAGGGCACGACAAAAGATAAACAGATATTTTTTTCCAAAGAAAGGAACCTCTCTATTTCTTCAATAAATAAAAATAAAGATAGTTTGAGGCAAGGGGATAAAACAAATTCGATATTATTTTTGGGGCGGATACTATGGTGAAACATAGTATCCGCCCAGCTTCAAAAGACTATTCTGCAAAAACTAAAATTTTTTTAAATATTTTTTTTAGATTGAAAACAGCGCAGTTCCTTATATTATATTTAAACGCGTTTATAATTATTGTAAAATTATCTGTTTTTGATAAAGACGGCAGAGCCATCAAGGAAGGGTTTTTATTATAATGGGCGGCATTAACGAATGGCAGCGCACACACGCTTGCGGAGAGCTCTGCGCAGCTGATGTTGGCAAAGAAGTTACCCTGTGCGGCTGGGTTCACACGTGGAGAAATCACGGCGGGGTAATATTCATAAATTTACGCGACCGCAGCGGTGTTTCTCAGCTTGTTTTTAGCCCGGACTGCGCGATTGGGGAAGAGGCCGCGGCTCTGCGCCACGAGTATGTTATTTGCGTAAAGGGTAAAGTCGCTCCGCGGCCTGAGAACATGATTAATCCTAAAATGAAGACCGGCGAAATAGAAATTTACGCCTCTAACCTCAAACTGATTAACGCCTCAGAAACCCCGCCGTTTTTAGTCAACGAAGCTGATGCGGATACCGCGCCCTCAGAGGAGCTTCGCCTGCGTTACCGTTATCTTGATTTGCGCCGTCCATCACTACAGCAAAACATAATATTCCGTCATAAAGCGGCTATGTATGCGCGTAAATACTTATGGGAAAACGGCTTTATTGAAATAGAGACTCCCATACTCATGAAAAGCACTCCTGAAGGGGCAAGAGATTTTCTTGTGCCAAGCCGTATAAATAAGGGAAGATTCTACGCGCTGCCTCAGTCGCCTCAAACTTATAAGCAGCTTTTGATGGTATCGGGCTTTGAGCGGTATTTTCAGATTGCGCGCTGCTTCCGTGATGAAGATTTGAGAGCAGACCGCCAGCCGGAGTTTACGCAGATAGACGCAGAACTATCGTTTGTTAATGAAGAGGATATATTTGGAATTTTTGAAGGGATGATGAAATCAGTCTTCAAAGATTGTTTGAATGTCGACATTTCAACACCGTTTCCGAGAATGACGTATAAGGAAGCGTTTTTTACTTATGGGAGCGATAAGCCAGACCTTCGTTTTGCGCTTTCCATACAGGATGTTACCGGTAATTTTACTTCATCGCAGTTTAAGGTTTTTCAGTCGGTGGTTGAAAGCGGCGGCAGGATTGCGGCTGTCAACGCAAATTCGTGCGGTGATTTTACACGTAAGATTATTGATGAATTGACAGGGTTAGTTGGCAAGTACGGAGCAAAGGGGCTTGTATGGCTTCGGGTGACAGACGCCGGGCTTGAAGGGCCGTCAGCCAAGTTTTTGTCTGATGGTGAGATGAGCAGTATTAAAGAGCGTTTGGGCGCTAAGACAGGCGATATGATATTTATCATCGCCGATAAGGAAAAAACGTGTTTCACTGCAATGGGACAGCTAAGGCTTGAGATAGCGCGGTTAAAAAATCTTATTAACAAAGATGAATTTAATTTTTTGTGGGTGACAGAGTTTCCCATGTTTGAATTCAGCGAGGAACAAAACCGTTACACCTCAGTTCACCATCCGTTTACCGCTCCTATGGATGAGGATATTGGGCTTTTAAATGGTGACGAATGTTATAAAGCGCGCTCAAGGGCTTATGACCTTGTCATTAACGGAACAGAAGCGGGCGGGGGCAGTATCCGTATACATGACAGCGGCGTTCAGCAGAAGATATTTGATATCCTTGGAATAAGCCGTGAAGAAGCTCAGGAAAAATTCGGTTTTTTATTGCACGCGTTAACTTTTGGCGCTCCGCCTCACGCAGGGCTCGCTTTTGGGCTTGACAGGCTTGTAATGCTTATGCTTGGTCTTGACAGCATAAGAGACGTTATCCCTTTCCCCAAAACAACTACAGGATTATCGCTTATGGATAACGCGCCGGATGCCGTGTCTAATGAGCAGTTGGCTGAGCTTGGAATAAAAATAACGGCAAGCGTTGAGCAAACCGGTAAATAACAAAAATAAATTAAGAGGAATCTTATGTTACAAAAACTATATATCGGCAACATACCTTACAAAATGACGGAAAAAGATGTACGCGAG
>Ga0123356_10007377_pt1 | contig 10970 bp, 15 predicted proteins | sample TergutEmb28metaG_2_FD_92546 | JGI IMG/M metagenome (GOLD analysis project Ga0123356, IMG submission 92546) | Embiratermes neotenicus P3 segment gut microbial communities from Petit-Saut dam, French Guiana - Emb289 P3 | ecosystem: Host-associated > Arthropoda: Insects > Digestive system > Gut ... | reverse complement strand
GGTCCAGGACGCGGCGAAGCGTCGATATTTGCACTGTGAGATTCGCTTCCTCCACGGTGGTGTCCGACCATACCGCGGCCATGATTTCGTCCTTTGGGACAAGATTTCCGTGTCGCTCAATCAACACGCGAAGGACGTCGAGCGCGCGGGAGCCGACGCTGACTGGCACCGGGACGCCAGCATGACCGAACCGGGACAGGCCGCGCAGCTGGTCAAGGCGGAACTGGCCGAACAGAAAGCAGTCGGTCGAGGTGTGCGCGTCCATGTTCTGGCTCTGCCGGTGTGGGGCCAGGCTCCAAAGGTGAGAAACGATGCCAGTTTAGAGCAGGAGGTTTCACTTTGCTATCGAATTATTTTGGGCAGGCAACTCTCTGAAATCACGGCGTTTAGCAAGATTTTGGACCATTTTAGACGAACCTCGTTGCGGAAATCCCCCGCGGCGGGCATCCCCATGCCGCGCTCGCTCGCCATACCGAGGCAAACCGATTGTTCGCGAAGTACGGAGCAGCACCATGAAACTTGGTGGCTATGGGCGATTGGCACTGCAATCGAGAGGACACGACAACTTGCGAAACCAGACACATAGGGAGAGGGTCATGTCACACCTACGCGGCGTCATGCTCGGATGTATGCCTTTCTTGTTAAGTGCGGGGACCGGTCTCGCATGCGATAATAGTTCGCTCAACGGAGTTTATCCCTTCACGGCAAGCGGCTTCACAATGGGCATCTATGACTCCGCTGACGTGCTCCATTACCTAGATCCGCCGCAGCCGCTGTCGTCTGTCGGCCAATACACGTTCGATGGGCGGGGCAACTTCATACGAGTTGATTTTCCCGTCGGCAACGGCATCCCGGTCAGTCCGTCAGGCTTTCGTCCCGGGCAAGCCGGTACATACTCAATCGGCGAGGACTGCACTGGCCACATAGACCTGAACGCGAATGGCAGCATGATCACGCTGCAAGTGGTCGTCGGCGATTCCGGGTCGAGCGCGCGAGCTATTGTCGCGTCCGAGCATGTCCCCGGTTTTGCCACTCCGCCCCCGGGCACGAGCTGCTCGAGTGGCTGTGACGAAGGCGTCAACATTTTGGTCGATTTGAAGAGGGACATAGCTCAAAGCGGAAATATGCAATGACCGCAATCCTGGGCACCTGGTGCGATCAGGTTCTCGCTCGCGACTTGAAGCAGGAAGTTCCAGTCGCGGCTTAACTCGATCCAACCGCCGTTGTAAGTCGCCCGCATGCCCGGTGGCGTGAGAGACGTCGGACAACCTTGCACACAGAACTGAATTCAATATCAATGAGTTCGCTGAGCGCCGTCTCGCTGCAGGGGTAAACATGGGCTAGGATGCAATCGGATCGGGAATACCTGACAATGTCAAGCTTCACTGTGGCGCGCCTGGGTCCGGGTAATTGCGCACGTCTCATATACGCAAAACTCGCCGTGTAAGAAGCGGCGACCGCTCTGGTACGGTATGTTGTCCTCCATATCCTGCCGATCGACGCGGTGGAATCCCATGCCTTACCGGCATCACGACCGACGATGCCTACGAGCATGATGAGCTTGCCGTTGAAAGGCTGGAGACGACCTCGTTAGAAAACCGGAACCCTAGAGCACACGTGATTTGCCAGTGGCGTTACGTTCCGTTACATCGACTCAGCGACCGGAATTCCTGACGCCAGAATAGGCAGATGATGACTGCGGCGCCGAAAGTCGTCCAATGACGCGATTGGCCCAGTGTCGTTGCGGACCTGTGATGGCAGTCGATGGCGGCTCCACGTCAGGCCAAGTCGGCCCGGCACGAGCATAGGCAGCAGGCGCAGCCCGGAAATATGACGGAGGGTAAATCGTGAAGATCGTCGTCATCGGCGGCACCGGCCTGATCGGCTCGAAGACTGTCGCCTTTCTACGCCAGGGTGGACACGAGGTCATTGCCGCGTCGCCCAAGAGTGGTGTCAACACCATCAGTGGCGAGGGGCTCAACGAGGCCATGGCCGGCGCGCAGGTGGTGATCGACCTCGCCAATTCGCCGTCATTTGACGACAAGGCAGTGCTGGAGTTTTTCGAAACCTCTGGCCGCAACCTTCTCGCCGCGGAGGCCGCCGCACGCGTCCGGCACCACGTCGCGCTATCCATCGTCGCGATCGATCGCACGGACAACGGTTATTTCCGCGCCAAGGTCGCCCAAGAGAACTTGGTCGTGGCCTCTGGCCTTCCATACACAATCATCCGCTCGACCCAATTCCTGGAATTCCTCGGCGGCATCGCCGATTCAAGCAGCGATGGAAACGTTGTCAGGCTTCCGCCTATTCTGTTCCAACCCATCGCGGCGGAGGACGTTGCTTCTATCGTCGCCGAGGTCGCGCTGGCGGCGCCCCGAAACGGGATCGTCGAGATCGCAGGCCCGGAACGGGCGTCATTCAACGAAATCGTGTCCCGCTATCTGAAGGCAGTCGGCGATCCGCGCGAGGTGGTGCGTGACCCCATGGCCCCATATTGGGGCAGCCGTGTCGAGGAGTACTCGCTCGTGCCGCTGGGCGAGGCGCGCCTCGGCCGCGTCGGTCTGGACGAATGGCTCCGCAGGTCGCGTGCAGGGGATTGACCCCGTATGCAGCAACCGATGGACAGGGCGTGCATGAAGCATGTCCTTTGTTTGCTGCTTGTCGTCACCCCGCCATTCGGCACTGGCCCCACGGATGCGTTGATGTCGAGCTGCCCGGCGAGCATCCCAATGTGAGCGCCCATCCCGGCAAGACGGAGCCGGCCAAGCGCCACACGGCGTCCGTGGTGGACGTGACCGAGGCGGACCCGACAAAGCCATTCGCTACACGAGGACACCGTCGTAGCATCGTCTTCAAGAGGATCCTGCCGAGCACGTAGAGATGGCGCTTGACCGACCGCAGCGGGCGCCGTAGCGCCATCCTTATCCGGCTTGTCTCCTCGATGGCACGGGCTAAGATCGCCCGCAACCTTTCGAACCGCACGAGGAGAACGTCCCATGGCAATCACGATGTACACTGGTTTTGTGCCGGTATGCCTGCAGTTGCTCGGTGGCCTCAAGACTGTGTTGCAGAAGGCCGAGGCGCACGCCACGGCCCAGAAATGGGATACGGCCGTAGTGCTGAATCTGCGGCTCTTTCCCGACATGTTCCCGCTTGAGAGGCAGGTGCGGCAGGTCTGCACCCATTCATGCGGGGCGGGCCGGGTCGCCGGCGTTAGCCTGCCGTCTTTCCCCGACCATGACAGCAGCTTCGCCGAGATGCAGGCGCGCATCGACAAGACCGTCGACTTCCTGAAGGGGCTGCGCCCGAATCAGCTCGACGGCAAGGAAGATACCGTCATCACGGTCCCCATGGGTGGCCAGCAGCGCGAGTTCAAGTGCCAGAACTACCTGTACCATTTTGCGATGTTGCAGGTGCAGTTCCACGCTACGACGGCGTACGACATCATCCGCAGCACCGGCGTAAACCTCGCTAAGGCCGACTATCTCGGCACAATGCCGTCGTAAATCGACGCACTTATCCAATCGGTCGAGCCGGCGACAGGCGCGGTAACGTTACTCGCTCGGGGGGTGGAGTCGTTTTCGCCCACTCCCTCAATTACGGCTGGCATGGCGCCGTTTCCTGCCGTCGCTCACCGAACCTGACGTACGGAACTGTCGTAACCGGAGCCGCAGCATCACATGGCTCGGCGCGTCCCGGTTATGACAGTGCGCCGCTAACTCAGGTTGTGCCCGGATTTCATTGCGGCGTGCCTGGATGGGACCGGGGATCGCGCTCAACAGCTTCTGAATTTGGGGAATGTCGGCTAAGATGGGTCCCCAGTTGGTGGTCTCGCTTCTCTCCTGTGCTCCAGCCGTGAGGACCGGGCACCAATGGGACGAGGCAAACCAATGGCGACTGCGCTGCACAGAGGAGATGGAAACATGCCACAAAAAGGTCGCGGGATCTTCATGGTGTACGTTGATATCGACGCCAAGGACGTGCAGGAATTCAATGAGTGGTATAACAAGGAACATCTGCCGGAATTGCTGTCGGTGCCCGGCATTCTCTCAGCCGCCCGCTACGAGGCAGTCAAGGGTGGCCCGCAGTACCTGGCATGCTACGAACTGGAAAGCGTCGCGGTGATGCAGACGCCGGCGTTTACCAACCGGCCGCGGACTCCGTGGGGACAGAAAGTCTCGCCGTCGGTGATTGGGAAGAATTTGACACGCATTGTTGGGGAACAAATTTACCCGGACGACATAGAAATGCCCGAGCGCGGCATGGCGCCGGTTTTGCAAATCGGCCGTATGTCCGTCCCCGCCGAGGTCGATGCGGAGTGGAACGCCTGGTACAGTGGGGAGTATGTGCCAGGTTACCGCAAGGTGCCGGGAGTGATCTACGCCCGGCGCTATCGGGTGCTCGAGGGTACCAGCGGCTACAGCACGGTCTACGAATTTACCAGTACAGCCGTGCCCGAAAGCGCGGAGTGGAAGCAGCAACAGCAACATTCCTCGCCCAATTCGCCGCGCATGCGGCAAGCCATGACGCATGCACCGGGTTCGGCCGGGGTGTACGTACGGGTGAATCCCTGAAGTCCAGGGTGCGCCGGAATGTAGCTGCTCGACATCGTAGGCGGCACTGCTAAGTTTTCATCGACCAAACCCGCTCACATTGAGTGATTGCGAGGTCTGCTTCGACGACCGTGCCAGCCGCCCGACCTTGGAAATGTCGTGGCACGACGCCGCGACTGGGCCCGCGTACACGGAGCTGGTCACGCCGAAGGTCGCCGGCAAACCGCAACTGCACATGCATGTGTGCGGTGCCGAGTCCGCGCTCATCGAGGGCAGCAGGGCAGGTGGGGTCGACCTGCAGCGACTGGAAGGGGGTGCATGAGTGGGGCACGCTCTGTCAGGCGTACCGGCTAGGCCCGCACGAAGGTTTTGACGGGTTGGCTGGCGCTTTCTATGCCGCCCCTGGGGCACCGCGACAAAAACGCTTGCGACCCAGAGCCGACATCGGCACCGCATGCCGCACCATGTTGCTGAAAGGTTGGCGGTGCGAGCGTAGTCAGCCAGCACTGTCTCGGCGTGGCGGCAGCAAGTGCTCAGCCTTGGCAACGACCCGGTGCACGATTTCGCCTGCCGTCGGGATGTCGTCGATCAGGGCGCAGGCCTCTCCAGCGATAACGGCGGCAATGTCAAAGTCTCCTTGCTCACGTGCCGCCGCGTAGTCGCGCCCGACCGTCTCCACCTGTGCTTCCAGCTCGCCCTCACGACCAAGCCAGCGCTGCAGGTGATGGTTGCGCAATACGCGGCCCGTATAGGGATCGGGCCACCGATTCCGGCGCGAGATGTCGAAGACAATCGAGCGAACGGTCTGCCCGCCTGCCGCTGCCACGATGCGCCGCTTGGCCTCCGGGTGCCCATCAGCCTCTTGCGAGGCGTAGAACCGCGTGCCCATGAGCACTCCCTCTGCGCCCAGCATGATCGCCGCCGCCAGGCCGCGTCCGTCGGCGATTCCACCGGCCGCGACCACGGGAACATCAGGGCAGGCATCCACCACCTGCGGAAGCAGCGTGAACAGCGGCTCTGACTGGCCGTGCCCGCCTGCCTCCGTGCCCTGTGCGACGATAACGTCCGCCCCGGCGCCCAGGGCTTCGCGGGCCTCTGCTACGGACTGCACCTGGCAGATCAGCCTCGCATCCGCGGCGCGTATAGCGGCGGCGAACGGGCTCGGGTCGCCAAACGAGAGCATGATTGCGGCGGGCTGGTGGACAAGGACGCCCTCCAGCAGTTCGGGGCGCTTCGCAAGACTCCAGGTGATAAAGCCGCAGCCGACCCGGGCATTGCCTACGTTTGCCCATTGCCGCTCGATCCAGTCGCCGTCGCCGTAGCCGCCGCCGATCAAGCCAAGTCCGCCCGCGTGGCTCACCGCTGCGGCGAGGCTGCCACCGGAAACGATGTCCATGGGCGCTAGCAAAACCGGGTGCTCAATTCCAAGCGTCTCCGTGAGTCGGTTTCGGATGGCCATCACGTTGCTCCCGCGGGCTTTCACCAGCCAATTACACGAGCGTCGCCCACCCTTCGATCACCCGTTGTGATTAATCGATGTCCGCTGTCGGGCGCACCCTGAACACCAATCGCAAGAGGTCAGCGACGTGCCGACCGCAGATATTCGTACTGAAAAACGGGCGCCGATGTCCGCTTCCCACCTGCCGCAGTCGGTAACGGAAAGGTGGGAACCGCAAATTTTGACCCAACATGGTGATAGGCGGGTCCATCACGCGATCTCGGAACCGGGCGTTTGGCACCATCCGGCTGGGCGCCTTCGCGCGGATCATGACCTTTGCATGCGTGGGCGGGTTAGCCACACTGGCCTTCGTGACGATGGGAGTGCGCCTTCAGCTCGCAAAATTGCCTGCACAAACCCGGTGATCGCATTCCTATAGGCGTTACGATCACGCTGATGTTTCCTGGCCAGGCCTAATTTCAGAGCCCAACGAGTTGCGCAGGCATTCATCTCTCGCCGCACCGCGTCGATCTACACAATCAGGGCTTGCAAGCCGGGATGATCGTGCCGGCTGACCAGTAGATGCTGGGTACGTGCGGCCGGCAGCGGATCTCGAGCATTCACGCCCCACCCGCCGCTGCTTTGCCGAGCGAGATCGTGTCCTTCGCCATGCAGTGATACACGCCCCGGCGACGTTTGCGGGCAGTGCGCGGACGGCGCTGGGTGGTATCCGCGTCAAACAGCCAAGTATGCGTGCTCTAAAAAATCTGGTACCATTTTGTAGGAGTGCACGTGCAACCCCCGCAGACAATGGGTTTCCCGTGCACAGTCGGCACTCCGTTAGGACAGCTGTGCGAGGAGCAACCCGCAACCGCCATCGTTATCATCATCGCGACTATGATCGCTGATTGCGCGCGCGGTTTGGTTTTGCTCGGTGTAGCAGGGTCGCGGGCAGCCTTCGGCATGGAGTCACTCCTTTGCCGAGGGTTCTGCCCGGCTTTGGTGGTCCCCGCACGAGGCGGGGTCGTTGGCAAATTGCCAACGCCAGAAGAGCATGTGCCGGCAGTGACCACGGCTGCCACCATTCGCAGGTTGCACCCTGCAGGCTGGTTCATGTCGCGTCCAAACTGCCAGGGCGCGACGGCTTCCAACTGCGCACTGTTCGTTGCAGCGTCTGCGCTTCGCACAACCGAAATGAGGCGCAGCGATTCGCCGTTTCAGCCCGGTTGCGTCCTGGGATGCCGAGTGACGCCCGACATGCCCCGGCCAGGATCGCATCACATTTCGAACGTCCGCTGCCGTGACATGCCGACCGGCAAGCGCACCGGCAGAAATCCACCCGGCGCCGCCGCTCGAGCGGAACTGCCTTGCCGGCGAACGCGGCGGCCGGGTGGAGCCGCGACACCGGCATATCGCGGCGGCGTGCGCGGAGGCACCCGTTGCGTCAGGGTGAAGGAAGGTATTGGAACCCGGCTGAATCGACGTTATTCTTCAGCTCTACGCGCGAATGACCCTCGCTAGTTAATTGCCGTGTACAGAGTACTATATTAATTTGCCGTAACATGCATCCCGCACCACAAACTATCAACGTCCACTGAGCTGGGACTTGCCATGACTTGTTGAGCACTTGCCTCATGGCGGCTGATCCCACGGATTGAGGATCCGGACGCCGGTCGATTCGAAATCGGCCCGGTTTCGCGTTGCGACCGTCAACCCATGGACGAGGGAAGTCGCGGCGATGATGGCGTCGCGGACCGGGCGTGGATTCGGAACGAGCAGCGCCGCGCTTCGACGCGTGACGGCGAGATCGACGTGGAATATCCGCCCGGCAAAGTCAGGAAGAACGCGGGTCTCCAGCCAGGCGCGTAGAAGCGCACCTTGGGCCGGATCGCGGTGCTCGGCCAATATCGTACCGATTTCAAGTTCCTGAACGACCATGACGCACAGGAATAGGCTCTGAGGCGCAACCGTTCTGACCCACTTGGTCACGTTCTCATTCGCCCGCCCACTCCTGACTTTTCGCAGTTCCGAAATGACGTTGGTGTCGAGCAGGAACATCAACCGAAGTCCGCCGGTCGGGCGTGATCCTTCATTGATGGGACCTCGAGGACGGCATCCTCGACTCCTTCAGGCAGGCCAAGATCATCGATGAGATCGCCTTGACGACGATTCGTCAGCCGCAGATATTCGTCGAAGCTGACCAGGACGTGGGCGGGCTTGCCGCGGTCGGTGATGAAAACCGACCCTCTTTTTGTGGCCTTCTTGGCTCGGCTTGTGTCCTGATTGAACTCCCGGCTCGTCAGCGTGGTGATTGTCATTATCGCCCTCCTTGCGTAAAGCCAATCGATCTGTAGTAATGTTGCTACATACGGATGAAAGGTCAACCGCTCCTCCGTGAAGGCGTGGGCACCTCGCGGGATCCGAGTGCTCAGCGGCGATGGGGCCTCCGCAGAATCACCGAAGAAAGAACGCGGCAAAGGCGCCTCATCAACGCGCCGGATGACGCTGACCCCGTGACCGCTGCCGGGGCGGGGCGATAACATGGACGTCGGACCGCTCTCGGTTGGGCTGGTGGGGCCTGGACACAACGGCGGACCGGCCCCCCGCTGGAGAACCCGGGCCCGAATGCGTCATGGCGGCTATCGTGTTGGCGCGAGCGCACAAGATTGCGTGGGTACCCCACGCGGGATCGCTCCGCGTCGTCTTGCTCGGACAGAGGCGCTCAGATCCTCAAACGGGCCGTTACCTGTGAGCCAAGCACGTTCGCAGAAGCCACTGGCTCGTGGCCGTGGCAGGCGCTGTATTGCTTCAGATCGAAGAGATCGAACACGGTGCCCGGCACGCCGGCGGGGCCCTCGAAGTCGCAGATGGCGGCAGGGTTCCTGTCGATTCCGCCGAGGCAGCGGAAGATCGCGGCCACGTCGCCGACGCGCCCGAGTGCGCCGCCCAGGCCCCAGAACATATGGAAATGGCTGCCAGAGCACAGTCGATAAATTTGGTGTCGCCCGGATCCGGGGAGGCCTTCGACGAGACCTTGGGCTCGAACAACTCGCCCTGGTGGCGAAGCATCGCGATCAATGCCTCAATTTCCTCAAGGTCGAACGCAAATTTCGGACGCGCGAGCACTCCCGCATATTCGTCGATGATCTCGTCCGACAGGCAGGGCCGCAACAGACCCTGATGGACGGCGAGGATGATCAGCGCTTCGTTGCCTAACGGGGAAAGCAAGCCAGAGACCACTACGTTGGTATCGATGACGGCGCGAATCACCTTGCCCCGCGCACGCCAGCGACTTTCTTTTCGCGTCGCTGCGCATCAACCTCGAGATTGATATCGTCGAGAGTCAACGTCCCGAGGTCGCGCCGTTTGGCACCGGCCCATGCCTTTTGCAGCCAGTCGGGTGGTGGAGCCGCAGTGCGGATGAAATCCTGCACGCTCATGATGACGACGGCCGGTTCGCCGCGCCGGCTCACGACAAAGCGCTCGTTGTTCTTCACGGCGAGATCCATGATCTGCCCGAACTGGGTGCGGGCGATGTGGGCATCGACACGGCGTTCCACGGCTTCTATCCGATGCTTTGATCAATTGATGCATGCATCATATGGCGAGACGGCCGACACGGTCAAGACACAGCGACAGACCCTGACGGTAGCTCGCGTGCGGGCAGGCATTGCCAGCCCCGACGGCGACGGTGAAGGCGATCAAGACGCGAACGAGCATGCCGCTGTTGGAAGCCGCTACAATTGCGCCTATGCTTCTACTTTACAGAGAAACGACGTGCCGTATCCCGTGCTTGCCGCATAAGATAGATTATGTTAAGTCATGTGACTGTATTTTGCTAATGCTTTTCCCGATCATGCGACGCTGGATGCGTTTCCAGCGGGCGCGATGCCGACGATCGCAGTTCGCCAGGACGTCGATCCGGGCATCACGGCGGCGATCGCGACAATTCTGGCGCGAAAGCCCTTGCTGTTGTGGCGCCTGTGTGGCCAACGCGTGAGCGTTGCCCGCATATCCACAGGCGGCTGCTGGTCAAGGAGCAGGCTGGGTGGACATTGCCAATGCGACTAAAGCCATTTCGATGATCTGGCAGAGAAAAACGCCCTTCGCTGCGTCGTTCCCACCCCAGAACGCCCTACGGATTGGCTGACGATGTGGGCGGCGACGCTCGCCAATCAAGCGCGCTGGCGGCAGAACGAACGCGTCAGCGATTGGCTGGCGCAGTGCCGGCTCAACTCCGGTGCGACCTGTTCGAAATGGGCGAGCACCTCAGCGCCCGAGGCGAGTCCATAGAGTCCACGGTTAAGGCCCGTCTTGTCCTTGGTCCAGTCGCCCAACTCGCGGGAACTGACGCCGTAAGAGGCCGACGGCTGATGGAGGCGCACGAAAGGATACGCGTCAATGTCCGCCCGGGCGATAGCGTCGATCCACCATGGTGACGTCAGCGTCGGTTTCGCTCAGCAAGGTGTCGACGAATGACATTGCCGTCGCGCCGGCACCGACCACGAGATAGTCAGTTTGAAGGTTGCTCATCTCGACAGAAACCCTGTGACGAATGGGCTTTTGATGTTACCTTTCCTATAGCGGTGTTATGCGACCTGATATAGCAACGCTATAGAGCTTGGCAAGGGCTCATTTTCGAGAGTGACAATGGCGACCGAAGACCAAATCCTGTCCGCTGCTGTCGATCTTCTGGGAAGGGATGGCGCTGAGGCCCTTACGACACGTGCGGTGTGTGAGGCGGCTGGCGTCACCGCACCGACGCTCTATCATCACTTCGGGGATAAGAATGGCCTGCTACGCGCCATCGTCGCTCGGGGCGTCAAGACGTTCATGGCGCGAAAGCGTGCCAACCGTGGGTCGCTGGCACTTTCGCAGGCAGCCCGATTGCAGTGGCCTGCGGTGTGCCGCCCTCGGACAGCAGGAGTTCGGCCAACAACCGGCTGGCGGGCAGGTTCACCGCGGCCACGGCGCAGCCG
>Ga0123356_10007376_pt1 | contig 10971 bp, 8 predicted proteins | sample TergutEmb28metaG_2_FD_92546 | JGI IMG/M metagenome (GOLD analysis project Ga0123356, IMG submission 92546) | Embiratermes neotenicus P3 segment gut microbial communities from Petit-Saut dam, French Guiana - Emb289 P3 | ecosystem: Host-associated > Arthropoda: Insects > Digestive system > Gut ... | reverse complement strand
GACAGGGGCAGACGATAGACAGGTCTTTCATTGAGAGTGATATGCCGATCATCCAGTATATAAGCCGCGGCATGATCGGTCCGTTTACAGTGACATTTGCTGCGTTTCTTGCGTTGGTTATCATCTTTTTCATTTTTGAAAACAAGTCATATCTTGGCAGGTATATACGGTATACCGGCGCGAACTTTATAGCAGCGGAGCTTGGCGGGATACCGACAAAAAAAGTCATAATGATCGTTTATGCTTTGTCGGGTCTAATGGCAGCGGTTTGCGCTCTGGTGCTTTACTCACGTGTTCCGGTGGTGACCCCCGGTATGGGTAAGTTCTTTGAACGAGATGCGATATTGGCTGTTGTTGTCGGCGGCACGTCGCTTGTAGGCGGAAGAGGTACTGTGCTAAGAACAGTCCTTGGAGTCAGCCTTATCACACTGATGTCTAACTGCATGAATCTTCTTGCGATCGACTCGATCATACAGGAGATACTCAGAGGCGGTATTCTCGTGGTGGCTATCTGGCTTGACCATCGCAGACACAGGAAGGGGTGAGTATCATCAGTAAGCTGGCAGAATTATGTAATAAAGAAACATTGCTGTCTTTTGGCAGAAGTTTATTCACCAAGCAGACTCTTAAAGTACTGACGAAGAATAAAGTTACTGTGGCGTTTCTCATAATTTTGATCGTTATGGCTATTTTCGGCGGTCATACACGTTTTTACTCATTTGCTAATTTCATGGACATCGCAAGGCAAACATCACACTTTTGGATAATCGGTTTCGGTGCAACGTTTGCTATCGTGTGCAGAGGTGTTGATTTATCTATCGGTTCGGTGATGGCTCTGTCCGGGATTTTTGCCGTCCAGATGATAAACGGCGGAATGAGTGTTCCTCTGGCAATGCTTATTGCTACACTTTCAGGAACAGTTGTAGGTTTTATCAACGGGTTTTTGGTCGTACAGCAAAAGACTGAAGCATTCATCATTACTTTAGGAACAGGTATGCTTATCAAAGGATTTGCCTTACTCGTTTCAAACTCGACTCCTATCATCGCTATGGATGAGGGGCGGATATTTTTGCAGATCGCAAGTAATGATACGCTCGGCATCCCCAATATAGTTTGGCTTATGCTGTGTGCGGGAGGTATCGCATATTATCTGTTGCGATACACCAGTTTCGGCAGAAATTGTTATGCGCTGGGAGGCGATTATGAGGTCGCCGAACACTCTGGCATAAATGTGTTGCGGACCAAGTGGCTTGCTTTTGTTATCAGCGGAACTTATGCGGCTTTTGCCGGAGTGCTGTTTGCTTCAAGGACCAATACCGGTTCACCTACATACGGTGACGAGATACCGCTTCTGATCAACTGCAGTGTTGTTATCGGCGGCACATCCTTTTCCGGCGGAGTCGGCGGAGTTATACACAGCTTTTTCGGTGTTTTATTGATCCAGCTTTTGATGAACAGTATGCTTCAGCTCCAAATCGATTTCTTCTCAAGAAACCTTGTATTAGGTTTGCTTATTGTATCGATCGTTGCATTTGACTGCTACGCGATAAAGCGTAAGAAAGAAGATGTATGATGAAAACTATTGATTTTTTTGGGAACGAAACAAGCAGGCTTATTGTCGGCGGTAATCCTTTCCATGGATACTCATATATCATCGATAAGATCTCACGTGAAGAGATGCTGGATTATTACACGATGGAGGCTGTCATCCGTGATTTAAAGTATGCTGAGACCCTTGGTTACACGGCATTTATTTCAACCACGGAGGATTTTACTATCCGCATGATCCGACAATATAAAAGAGAAGGCGGCAAACTGAAATGGATCGCACAGACACATCCGCCCAGCATGATGAAGGTATGTGTCAATCTGGCGATCGAAGGAGAGGCTATCGCGATTTTTCTCGAGGGAGCAGTCGACGATAGTTATTCTGATGCGCAAAAGCTGCAGACAATACAAGAAAAACTGGATGAGGCACGCCGTGCGGATATACCTGTCGGCATCGCGACCCACGTACCGAGGCATATCGGCATAGCTGAAGAAAACTTTGAAGTCGACTTTTATATGGCTTGCCTGCATAACATGCATGAAAGACGGAAAATCCCTAATCGTGTATCATCATCTATCTCCGGCATTAAGGATGAGCCGCACGAATTTGTCTCCGGAGATCGTGAGATCATGCTCAAGGTCATCCGCGAGCTCGATAAGCCTTGCATCGCATATAAGATCCTCGGTGGAGGAAATTATGCATTTAACCGTGAGGATCTGAAAAGTTGTTATGTTGAAACCTTTTCAAACATCAAACCAAACGACATAGCTGCAGTTGGTGTTTTTCAGCGTGACAAGGATCAACTCAAAGAAAATGCACTACTGCTGGATGAGGTTCTAAGCGAGATATCACCTTGATTATTAACGGATATTACTATAACTAATTTGATGGAGGAGTAACACTTATGGGTAGATTCAGCATTGGGGTCATTTCTGATACGTTTGGTTTAAGCTTGAAGGAAGGTATAAGTGTATCTAAAAAGCTGGGAGCTTCCGGGATCCAGATATACGCTCCGCAGGATGAGCTCTCTTTGGAGCTGACAAAAGCGGAAAGAAAGGAAATCCTTGACTTTATCAAATCGGAAGGTCTGGTTGTGTCTGCGATCTGCGGTCAAATACCCGGACACGGCTTATGTATCGCCCAAGAAAACCCGGCAAAAATCAAATCCCTTATGAAAGTTTTAGAGCTGACTATGGATCTGGAATGTAATATCGTTACGACTCACATCGGGGTCATTCCCGAAGATAAATCCGACCCTACATGGGGCGTTATGCTGGATGCATGTAAAGAGTTGAGTGAACATGCAAGCGGTTTAGGTGCTTGTTATGCAATCGAAACAGGTCCTGAAAAAGCCACAGTTCTGAAAGAGTTTCTGGATAATATCCCGACAAAAGGGATGAAAGTAAACTTCGACCCCGCCAACATGGTTATGGTGACAGACGATGACCCTGTCAAGGGTGTACATACTCTGAAGGATTATATCGTACACACTCATGCCAAAGACGGTATCATGAACAAGTACTTTGGTCCGGATGTTGTCTATAATGCTTTTGCCGTAGGTGGTGTAGAAGCCCTTTTGGCTCTGGAAGGAGCGTTTACCGAGACGCCGATCGGGCAGGGTAATGTTCGTTGGAATGAATATTTGAAAGCGCTGGATGATATTGGTTTCAATGGCTTCCTGACGATCGAAAGAGAAGGAGCAGAAGACCCGCAAGGTGATGTAAAGATAGGTATAGATTTCCTAAAACAGAAACTGGCTGAGCTTAGTCTTTAGAGTTTGGGACTTAAGTTATAGATGCCGGATAGAGCGAAAGATTTAGTTAAAAAAATAATACAAGACCCGATAACTGTTGCCGCAGCTCGTCGCTTCGGCATGTTGTCGGGTCTGTTTATATATACTGAGCTGGTATTCCAGTTTTTGACCGGTACCATCGGAGTTGGATTTATCCGAGCCGGTTTGTTCATATTGCTTGGCACGGCGCTATTGACGGTTTTATCTCTTTGTTTGCCAAAGATCGGTGCTTTTATCTTGTCTGAGACAGTCGTGGTTTTGGTTTCGATAATATCAATCGGGCAACTGCTGTACATTAAAATATTCCATGAATTTTTATCCATCGACATGATGGGTGCCGGCGGCGAGGCGATAGTGCGGTTTTGGGATATACTCAAAGATGCCATACGAGAAAACTTTTTGGGTATCTTACTTTTATTCCTCCCTATTTTTGTCCTACCTGCGCTATATTTCTTCAAGCGCTTCCCTGCTACTTCACGCTTGTTTGAATTCATAAAGAGTTATCCTGCAGATTCTCGTTTGCATGTTAAGTACGCCATTATTCCTGTTATTGTATTATGCGTATTGCGTTATTCCTTGCTCATCCCTGTGGCTGTCGATTCTTACTCGCCTCTTGCTGTCCGTTTCGGGCAAGATGATACAAGCAGGATCTCTTCGGTCAGCGCAGTTGGTTTGTTTACCACGATGGAGATAGATTTGTTATCACAGTTTTTCACTTCCGGGGTTTCATCTGTTTTGGATGAGCTCCCGGAATTATCTGCTTTATCAATGCCTTCGATGGAGGCATTGACACCTTCTGTACCATCTGCGCCGTCTCCGACACAGGATACAGATTCAACGGACGGTTCTGATACAAGCGATGATACCGGTGCTGACGATGCTGAGATGCTAGATATGTCCCCCGAGCCTCCGCCGTGGGAAGGTAAGTTCAACAGCTTCGATATTGATTTTGAGGCTTTGATCGAACGCGATGCAAACAACAGAGGGCTAGTTCAACTGCACGAGTACTTCTCATCTCTTGAGCCAAGTAATCAAAATGAGATGACCGGATTGTTCGAGGGGTACAACCTTATTACAATCTGCGCTGAAGCTTTCACCGGATGGGCTATCGACCCGGAACTGACACCGACTCTATATATGATGCAGCATGACGGGGTCTATTTCGAAAACTTCTACAGTATCTACGGTTCAGGCACCATTGGCGGCGAGTTTGCGCTGGTCACCGGAATAATGCCAAGGGGCAGCGGTGGATGGTGTACTGCTACTGCGCGAAACTATCTGCCGTTTACATTCGCTTCGCGATTTCTGGAGCTTGGTATACAGCCTCTGGCTTATCATAACGGTTCTTATACGTTTTACGACCGGAATGTTATGTTTCCGCGTTTAGGTTATGGCTTCACAGCGTATGGCGGCGGACACAGCGGCGGGCTTGATATGTCGGTGTATGGTTACAGCACAAGCGACCATGTTTTGATGAAAATAACTGTCGACGATTGGATAGACATGGATCGGTTTCACGTGCATTATATGACATTCAGCGGACATGCCAACTACAATTTTGGTAATCCGCAAGCAAGAGTGAACCGTGATGCGGTTGAGCATTTACCGTACTCAAACGAGGTCAAAGCATACTTTGCCACCCAGCTTGAGTTTGAGTATGCTATGGCGTATTTGATGGAACGCCTTGAAGAAGCGGGAATAGCTGAACGTACCGTGATCGTAATTACCTCCGATCATTATCCGTACGGAATGTCTCATAGCAAAGTCGAGGAGCTCGCCGGCAAGAGTTTGGACAGAGTTTCCCAGCTTTATGAAAGTGCCGGTATCATATATGTCAAAGGAATGGAGCCAAAGATCGTCAACACACCTGCTTTTCCGCCTGATATGACTCCGACCGTATTGAATCTTTTAGGGTTGCCGTTTGATTCCCGGTTTTTGCCGGGGCGTGATGTTTTTTCCGATGCAATGCCTTTTGTCATCCTCGGAAGCGGCGTCATAACCGAAGCGGGCGTACATACCAGAGGCAACAGAGGCTTTACGCCTTTTGATGGTATTGGAGAAGTACCGGATGAGTATATCACCGCTGTCATAGCGATAGACGCAGCAAGACGATCCGCAATAGAGCAGATCGTCAGATTGGATTACTTTGAGTCCATAAGGGAGTTTTTGGAGTAAGGAACAGCCTCTGTCAACAGGGAAAGTATGTTCCCTTGATATTCACTCTAAGAAAAGATATAATAAGTGAACAGACATATAGCATAAGGAATATAGGGAATAACACGTATGATGATTAGGAACGCAAAAAAAATAATAACTCTATATCACGGATCCATCAGTTTTTTTGATAAGCCGGATGCCAACAAAGGCAAACCTTTTAAGGATTTTGGCAGAGGTTTTTATGTGTCACAAGAGAAGCAGAATGCGATAAATATTGCATATAGGAATAAATCAATTGAAGAGAGCAGAAACAAAAGACTAGGGAAAACAGAAAGCGTCAGTGCTTTTCTATATTCATTCGAATTTGATCTAACTTTTCTACAGGATTATTCTGTTAAGGAGTTTCTTAATGCTGACAAGGAATGGCTATTATTTGTGCTTGCTAATAGAAGCAGCAGTGACAAATCGCATGAGTATGACATCGTTATCGGACCGACTGCCAACGATGACACAAGAGCCTCGCTACGTGCTTATAATGCCGGGGCTTATGGCGAACAAGACAGCGATGAAGCGATGAACATACTTATTCGCCGATTGAAAGTAGACAAGCTGCCTGAGCAAATATATTTCAGTAACAACAATATTCTTTCACGATTGACATCGAAAGGAGATGCTGTCGAGTTATGACATTAAGCTATGAAACCATTCGATATTCAATTGACACTTTGACTGCCGAGGTTGTGGAAAAGTATGCTTTAAATAACAATATAACACTTACTGATGCGCTTAAGTTGTTCATGAAGACAAAAACATTTGATTTGTTATGTGATCCTGAATCATATCTTCATTTGGAAAGTGCCGAATATGTATATGACATGCTGGATGCGGAAAATGAAGATGATATGGATAGATGGTTGGAGGTGTGATATGGCTGTTAATCAAGTATTATTTTTACAAGTAGAAATTGCTAATGAGTATATGAAGAAATATAACATCTCACCCGCCGAGTTTACTGATCTCGATGATAAGTATGCAATACTTGAATTTATCGAAGAAGGATACGAACCATTCCATCTTACGGGAAACGAAGGCATTCTTGAAGAACTTCATGAGTATATAAAAGAGCAGAGAGCGGTGAGGGAGATTGAATAATCTCCTACCAGTGGATTTCTATTTCGTTTGCGTTTTTGTCGAACCAGGCGGGGAAGCTTGCGGATATGTCCTTTCCGAGTATTTCTTCGATTATCTCCAGCCTGCTTGGTGAATCCGGTCTTTGATTCATGATTTTGTGGATTTCAAAAGCGTACATATTGCCATACTCTTCGAAGATGTATCTGTAAAATACAGCGCCAAAAGGTCGACCTGCTCCGCCTAAGTCACCTGCGCCTGTATCTCTTGAGAGAACATCTTCAAGCCTGTTATGTGCATAATCGCTTATTATATCTAAGATACTGTCTTCGAGATCGGGGTTTGTGATCTTTATCATCGGGTTTTTGACAAAACGTTCTTTGGTGAATCCACCTACAAATGTCGAATATCCCTCTTCGTGGATCCACGAGTAGGTGTCCATATCAAGAAATGCAAAAGATAAGATATGAGTATACTCATGTGCAAACTGTGAGACAAGCGCTTCCATCCAGTTATGTCTGTTTTGATTTAATGAATACTCTGAAAAGTTGCTTCTTTCCTCGTTTGACATTTCAAATAACGGATTGATCTTATAGTCCTGAAGATACAGTATGAGGTCGCCTGTCCTGTCATCACGTCCTGCCATAGGCGCAGGACCCCATCTGCTGTCACCAAACCAGATATATACTTTCTCATTGGAATCGGGCAGATGCATACCGGTTAGTTCGTGCATAGAACTGATGATTTCATCAAGAAACGGGAAGAGCCAGGAAGAATATAAATCTCCGGCATTGAGGTGAGCGATATAATAATCATTTTCTATTATTATGTCTTCTTCCGTTAAGATCGAAACTTCTTCTTCCCAGTTAGTATTATTAATGATTTCTGAGTAAATGATGTCTTCGGTACGTCCCACAAGCTGGTCTATCAGCGGCGGTCTGTTTATGATCTCTACAAAAAGACCGGTCTGGCATGTTTCAATTATATTTGTGATCGAACACTTGACGGCAACTTCATATTGACCGACTGCATAAGGCAAACCGCTATCATCAAGCTCCGGCTCTGCATACTGGGACTCCATCGGCAAATAGAGGATCTCATATTCTTCAACGTTTCCCGTAACTGTGACATCAAATGCACCTTCATTACTATCGTAATAACGAACATAATACTCATTTAATGTAATGGCTATATCGAGCACCACGGAATCCCGTATCGAAGTTATCTCATCAAAACCATCTTCTTGTGCCTGAATATCATCAAAAAGATCTCCAACTGTACCGCAAGAGAGCATAAATACAGAAAGTATCAATAAGAACGCGGGTATCATCATCTTTTTCATGTGTAAATCCCCTTGTATCAATCTTCAATCTATTACCCGAGTTTGAATATACATTTTATCAAAAAAAAATATGATATCAAAGTCAAATCAGCATATGATTCAAAAAGTTAACTTTTCGGACATGATTCTGACATGATTCTATTATAGAAATATCATCTTCACTCTAATTTTCAGTCCACTTTCACACTTACTGTAGCAATTATTTTAGCAATTTGATTTATGCAAAAAAGGCAAGAAAAGTCAGAGTGTGAACAAACTGTGAACTTGTGTCTGCAGTTGTTGACAACACAAGGTGTGGTGTGTATAATCACTTTGCGTATTTGTAATAAATACGCTAATATTTACGAAAAATCAATGAAATAGCGTGATTTTTTCAAAAACCGATGAGTCAATGAAGGGAGGGTAACTCGCAAGCGTTTTATTCTTGACAAAAGGTAAACCTACGCAATAAAAAAACGGACTAGTAATGTAAAAAAAATATTAAAATAAATGGAGGAAAAACATGAAGTCCAGAAAAAATCTCAAAAGGGTATTGTCAACGATATTGATCGTGACAATGCTTCTTGGCGTTCTCCCGCTGATGGCATCAGCAGAAGCAGATCTCGAAGATGTAATATTAGAAGACGTGCTAACCGAAGAAATAGAAGCGCTTCCACCTGAAGTTGAGGAAGAAGAAGGTGTTATAACCTTCACAGATAGCTTCAGCGATCCTATCACACCGGTAGCAGCCTTAGAATCACTTGAGTACTCTGTTGATGGTGGCACTGCAGTTCCAATAAATCTGGCTACTGCTACATTCCCCTTTGAAGTAGTGATTCCATTCTCAACTCTAGCTACTGCACCGATAGTAGTTACTGCAGTACCGGAAACCGGCTTTACTGTTGTTGTTACACCTACCCTCATGACTGTAGCGGACGGCAAAGCGACAATCAAAATTACCGAAACCGGATCAGAACCGCTTAACGAAGAAGAGTTCGAGATTAACTTCGTACGTGGCGCTGATACAGCCTTGTCGGAATTAAAAGTTAATATCTTAGGTAGAGGTCTTGTAGACATTGATGATTTAGATGTTGACAATGAGTTCGATCCATCAATAACAACATATACCGTTACTCTACCTTACACCGATTTATTAGCTACACCTGATCCTGCACCTTTTGGTGATGGTCCGGTCATACTCGATGGTACAGCACGTGCTGCTTCAGGAGTAGCAGTTAATGCGCAGACGGGGCAGACTCTCACAGCAGGAGCCGGTAGTGCAACGATTACGGTAGCTGCAACTGCTGCAAACGACGACGCAGAGACAACATACACTGTAAACTTCATAAGAGCTACTGCGAATGATAACGCCAGCTTGACATCTTTCACATATACAATCAGCGGCGGTGTTCACACTAATGTTCCAGTTACAACTGGTCTCACCGGTCCTGGAATTGCTATTGATGTTCCTTTCACCGGAGTAGCTGATGACGCAACTGTCAGTATCTCAGTCGTTGTCCCTGGTTTAAATGCAAAGGTGTCGTCACCAATTGTTTATACACCTTTTACAGGTGATGGAGGCAGTCCGGAAGTATTCAAAGCCACTGCTGTCTTTACAGTGACACCGGAATTGGTATCTGCTGCGGTTGAATACACAATTACCTTCACACGGCTTGGTGCATCTGATAACTTTGACGTAGGAAGTATGTCATGGTCGATTGGAGGAGAAGACGGTCTTAAAGGTACTATCCATTTAGAGGACGATTTAGAAACTGTCGGTGTAGATGGAAAGTGGGCAGTTGAGATTCCCTATACAGGCTCTACGAATACTTCCACAATCACCCTTGTTCCGGTACCGGATGATCAATTTGCAAAAGTATATAATACAGCTCCAGAACCCGCAGTAGTAACCAGTATACCTGTCCCTCTCGCCGTTCCAGCATCACCCGAGGGTGCTCGTGCAACGGGTACAGGAAGATTTACTATAAAAGCCGAGAATGGAACTGATTCAGATCCATACGAGGTCGTCTTCACAAGAGCGGCACCAAAAACTGATGCAAGTTTGGCATCGTTTGAGTTCAGCATCGATGGTGTTGCTCAGACACCAAATAATCTTTCTAGTGCTGTGCTCGATGATGGTGTTTACACAGTTGTAATTCCCTTACCACTCACTACAAAAGAGAGAGCCACGATTGATTTTAAAGCGGTGCTTACCGATCCTAATGCTTTTGCAGGACAAGGGGAAAAGATGTCCTTAAAGGAATTTACAGGCTCTATAGATCTGCGATGGGGACAGGGGTCAGTGGTGATCAATACTCTTGCAGAAGACGAATTACCGGCTAATGGTAGAACTTACATGTTCGATTTCGCGACTGAAGCCGATACAACTTTAAACAGAATAGATTATACAGTAATTGCAGATGGAAATCATTGGGGATATTCAACATCAAGCTTCGACCCGATGACTGAAGACCCGATTAAGATTGTACTCCCCTTTACATTGCCGAATGGTGAGCACACTCCCAATGATGCTGTGATCGAAGTACAAGGTTTCCGTATGTCTAGGGTTTATGGTTATGAACAGTTCAGGACAGCACTCGAGACAGCTACTCCTAACGGAAGTGGGGAATGGACAGCAGATCTCTTGTCGACTAATGGCACATCCTCTAAGACGTACACCGTCGACTTCGAAATAGCAGAGCCGAGTGCAGTTACGACTCTGAGAGCGCTCAGATATACAATCGACTCCAACCCGCGTGAGTATCCGATTTCGATTGTTCCAATCGAAGGCGAGACAGATGTGTTCGCAGCTGTAGTACCACACGGCACATCGACAACTGCTCAAATTGATTTGCTTGTCAGAGGAAACGAAAACGCAAGGATGACAGCCGGTGGTAGTGCTGCACTGATTGGCGGAGCAAGAGACATTGAATTCACAGTTACTGCCGAAAACGGATCAACCACAAAGGACTACACTGTGAAGTTCACAAGCGGTACTGATCTCTATAAGATTAATTATGATGT
>Ga0123356_10007375_pt1 | contig 10972 bp, 10 predicted proteins | sample TergutEmb28metaG_2_FD_92546 | JGI IMG/M metagenome (GOLD analysis project Ga0123356, IMG submission 92546) | Embiratermes neotenicus P3 segment gut microbial communities from Petit-Saut dam, French Guiana - Emb289 P3 | ecosystem: Host-associated > Arthropoda: Insects > Digestive system > Gut ... | reverse complement strand
TCGACCACGAGAGCCGTGTGCACATCGATATCGAAACTGACAATATCCCAGCCGAAGTGGGACGCCTGGAGAATCTAGGAGCCAAGGTGGTGAACCGCCTCGAGCGTTGGGTGGTCATGCAGGCGCCGACTGGCCAACGCTTCTGCGTGGTACGAATACAGGGCCTGGTTTCCCAAAGAATGCCACCCGCTGGGACTAAACTCGATCTCATTCGATTTGCGCCTTAGCTCCGGGAGCGCGCGAGCGCACTGCGCGCGTGCCCATTGCGAGCGGACCGGCCCCGAAGCCGTCGCCACCCAACAATGCTGAATGTCCAGGCCAGGATCGCCCGGTGGGTCGTCCTACGCCCGAGCCCGTTCGGCATCGGCCACTCGAGATTTGCCACGAACTGGTGGCGGTCAAGGACTGGAGCCTCAGGTTGGGTCGCCACACGAGCTATCCGAATGCTGCGCCAGGCCCCGGGGGGTAGCGGAGGGCCGGTCCCTTAGCCCAGCAACTCGCGGCAGCCCAGGTCGTCCGCCGACAGTGGGATGCGCTCAAGATTGTCGCACCCAAATTATGGGCGGCACGTCGGCGATCGCCTGCAGGCACATGATCATGCGGGATCGCCCACCCGGGTGAGCGATCCCGCCTTACGATGTGTCACCGCGTCAGGCGGCGGCAGTCGTTCGCACACGGCCCGTCGCTGTCGTCGGGCCTGGGGCCGGGACGATGCAGCACCGATTTCGTGAGTGTGATCTCGGCCATCGTTACCCCCGTCGCCCCGCGCTCGCCCGCGGCCGCGCCATTGACGATCAAGGCATAACCGCCGGCCTCCGTAGGCGGCCAGAACAACGACACATTGGGTTCGCGCGCGATGTTCCTGTCAGCTGACGCACCCACGGCGCAGCCGATGCGACTGCCCCGAAGCTCGATCGTCACATGACTGATGTGCGGACCATCTTGCGCGGCCGTGAGCAGATAAGCGTCGTGGCCATAGTGGGAGATCGCCTCAGCGAGCGTGCGGATCGGCATGATTGGTCATTCCTTGGTTCCGGCCTTCAACGTTGTACTCATCCACGGTCGCTTGTGCAGCGCACAGATTACACGCCGCGAGACAATCGTCTACATCTTGGCCCATCGATCATGAAGCGAAAAGTCGTCTCTCCGCCGAGACGGGTCATTTAACCGGACAATTGGTACTACGGACTAAGCCTCCGCGCTCTGCCGTTGTCCCTGCGCTCCGCCGCCCGCGCTTCGCGAATATGCCACTCGGCCCCGCGCTTGTCCCAGACCGACGCCGAGGATGTCCATTGCTCCTGACCGAGTGGCCCCCGGCCCTTGGCAAAGGCGGGAATGTCGGGCAGTATCGCTGTATCCAATCACATATGGCGCCTGGAGGCGGTGCCACAACAGACCCAATCGTGGCCAGAGCCTTGGAGAGGACGGAATCCCATGTATCGCGACGTTTCCCTGTTCATTGACGGCACCTGGACGCCGGCGACCGGCAATCGTTCGCTGCCGGTCGTCAACCCCGCCACGGGGGAAACCATCGGCACGGTCGCACATGCGGACCGCGCTGACCTCGATCATGCTCTGGAAGGGGCGGACAGGGGATTCCGCAATTGGCGCAAGGTCTCCGCCTTCGACCGTTCGAAGGTGATGCGCAAAGCTGCGAGCATCCTGCGCGATCGCGTCGACGACATCGCGCGGTTGCTCACCATGGAGCAGGGAAAGCCGGTGGCGGAAGCGAAGGGCGAGGTGCTGGCGGGCGCAGATGTGATAGATTGGTTCGCCGAAGAGGCCCGACGTACCTACGGCCGCGTTATTCCTGCCCGTAGCGAAGGCGTCTATCAGCTCGTCGTGAAGGAGCCGGTGGGCCCGGTCGCGGCATTCACTCCTTGGAACTTCCCGATCAACCAGGTGGTACGCAAGCTGTCCTGTGCGTTAGCCGCCAGATGCTCCATCATCGTCAAGGCGCCCGAGGAAACGCCGGCCTCACCGGCCGAACTCATCCGTTGCTTTGCCGATGCCGGCGTGCCGGCGGGCGTGGTGAACCTGGTCTATGGCGTGCCCGCGGAGATTTCCGAATACCTCATTCCGCATCCGATCATTCGCAAGATGTCGTTCACTGGTTCCACCGCGGTTGGCAAACAGCTCGCGGCCATCGCCGGAGCCCACATGAAGCGCGTCACCATGGAACTCGGCGGCCACGCACCGGCGATCGTGTTCGACGATGCGGATATCGATACCGCCAGCAAGCTGCTGGCCACCGCGAAATACCGCAATGCGGGCCAGGTCTGCGTATCGCCGACTCGCCTCTTGGTGCAGGAACGGGTCTATGACCAGTTCGTCAACGGCTTTGTGCGCCACAGCGAGACGGTCAAGGTCGGCGACGGCCTGGAATCGGGCACCATGATGGGACCGATGGCTAACCCGCGCCGCATCGCGGCGATGGAGACGTTCATCGGCGATGCCACGCAACATGGCGCCGCCGTGCGCACCGGTGGCCATCGCATTGGCAACAAGGGTAATTTCTTTGAGCCGACGGTGCTCACCGACGTGCCGAAAGACGCGCGCATCATGAACGAGGAACCGTTCGGTCCCGTCGCGGTCATCTCGCCGTTCAGTTCGTTCGACGAAGTTGTAACCGAGGCAAACCGCCTGCCGTACGGTCTGGCGTCGTACGCTTATACGCGTTCGGCCAAGACCGCGAACGCCATCGCGGCCGCGGTGGAAACCGGCATGATCTCGATCAACCATCACGGTCTGGCGCTGCCGGAAGTGCCGTTCGGCGGCGTGAAGGACTCCGGCTATGGCTCGGAAGGCGGGCTAGAGGCGATCGAGAACTACCTCGTCACGAAGTTCGTGACGCAGGCCGGCCTCTAGCCGCGTCGTGGCCGGGGGAGACGAGGCATCGTGAGGGCTTCGGCGGCATTCCGGCATGGCACCAGCCTGGCCTGGCCGCCAAAGTCGTTTGCGGGCTCTCCCGCCGCCCCGGCTCTGGTGGCTTGTGACGCAACAGCGCCAACCAGCCCGCCGCGCCGGACTAAAATTTGGGAATTCCACAGCAACCTGCATTGCTCGATCGTCGGCACGTGCCTCTCAACCGGCGAACTCCGACAGTTGCTGAAGAAGCTGGGGATCGCGTCGCCGGACAGTACCGACCATGAGTTGCATGCTGCGGCGGTGAGTCTCGCCGGGCGCCACGACAAGGCGGCGAAGCTACTGCACAAGGCGCTCGACGAACGTCACCGGCTGCCGATCAACCAGTTCGCTAAGGCAACCGCCGAAGACGCGGTGCGCGCGCTGTGGCGCGAGGCCGTGCAACGGGGTGAAATCCCAGGTGCCTACTGGGCGACGCTGACGCATCCGGCGACAACGCAAGCCCTGATCCGCGATGCATTCGGCGAGGTGCACATGCTGTCGCACCTCGTTGGTGCCGCCAACCGCGCGGACATCCGTCGGCTGTGCCGATTGGAAGCGGAGAACGCCGAGCTGCGCGCCCATCTGGACCGTCAGCAGCTCGCGTTCCGCGAGGCCGTGGTGACACGCGACGCACGCATACGCCAACTCTCTGACGTTATGGCGCAGCGGGTCGCCGAGGAACCGCCAGGGCCGAGCGATGACACCGCCGCGCTGAGGCAGGTGACCACTGACCTCAAACGGCGTCTGGCGGCCGAGACACGGCGCGGGGTCCTACTGAACGACAAGCTGGCGGTTGCCAGCACCGCGCTCGCGGAAGAGCGAGCAGCTCGTGCCAAGATGGAACACGATGCGTGCGCGTTGCGACGCGAACTGGAATCGATTGCCGATCGCTTCGCATCCCGCGATGATGACGCTCGGGCCGTGATCGCGCCTGAGCAGCGGTTGAACGGGACGATCGTGCTCTATGTCGGCGGCCGACCGAACCAGGTGGCGCACCTGCGTGGGGTGGCCGAGCAAGCCGGGGCGATGTTACTGCACCATGACGGCGGCATCGAAAACCACCTGCACCTGCTCGGCGGCCTGACGAGCCAGGCAGACATCGTCGTCTTCCCGGTCGATTGCATCAGTCATCATGCCGCGCACATGGTGAAGCAATTGTGCCGCCAGGCTGGCAAGCACTTCGTGCCGCTGCGCTCAGCGAGCGTCACCTCCTTGCTGGCCGCGTTGCGCCAGCCAGACCTTGCGGCCGCTGTTGATGTAACGGGCTGATCAGACGCCGACCATCACATCCGACGCCTTGACGACGGCAGAGGCCTTCATCCCGGGCTTCAGACCGAGTTCGTCTGCCGCCTCGTTGGTGATCGAAGCCGTGATCGTCACAGAAGGCGATATCTCGATGGTGACATGCGTTGTAGTGGCGCCGGGCTTCACCGTCTTGATCGTTCCGGCGATCTGATTGCGGGCAGATAGTCTCATGTTGCGACCTCCGTCGACCTGTTGTGCCTAACGCTGCCCCCGGCGGTAAGCGGACGTGCGTCCACCCATGTTGTTGCCTTGTCGCTATATGCCGTCAGGTATACCGTTACAAGAGGCTATTTCTTTCGCCTCCCGACAAGGACGTGGTCCATGCGCTTCCTTTTGGCACTGTGCCTTCTACTCGCGCCATTGGCCGCACGGGCGCAGCAGCTCACGGTATTCGCCGCCGCCAGTCTGACCGACGCCCTGAAGGACGTCTCGGTGCAATGGACCGAGGCGGGTCATAAGCCGCTGCGTCTGTCGTTCGGTTCCAGTTCGACATTGGCGCAGCAAATCGAGCAGGGCGCCCCCGCCAACCTGTTCGCATCGGCAGACCAGAGATGGATGGACTATCTCGCCACCCGACATCTCATTGCCGCCGACACGCGCAAGGACCTGCTTGGCAACGACCTGGTGCTGGTTGTCCCGGCGGACCATCCACAGCACGTCACCATCGCACCTGGCTTCAATCTCTTGGCCATGCTCGGCCCGAAAGGTCGCCTCGCGACTGGCGATCCGGCGCATGTACCGGTTGGCATGTATGCCGAACAGGCGCTGAGAAATCTCGGCCTCTGGGATGCCGTCGCGCCGCAGCTGGCCCGCGCAGCTGATGTCCGCTCCGCCCTGCTGCTGGTGGAACGTGGTGAAGCGCCCGCCGGAATTGTTTATGCGACCGACGCCGCAGTATCGCCGGCCGTCACGGTCGCGGGCACATTTCCGGCCAACACGCATGACCCGGTCACGTATCCGTTCGCAGTGACCAAGACCGGCGACACGCCGGAGGCGCGGGCGCTGCTGACATTCCTGGCCGGGCCGCAAGCCCGCGCGATATTCGCCAAACGCGGCTTCAAGGTTGAGTAATCTTCCGCTGACGGCGGAGGACTGGGAGGCGGTCCGTCTGACCCTGATCGTGGCGGCTCGCGCCGTCGGCGGCGGGCTGCCGCTGGCGGTACTGATGGCTTGGGTCCTGACGCGCTACCGCTTTCCCGGTCGGCCGATCGTGAATGCGCTGGTACACCTGCCACTGGTCTTGCCGCCGGTAGTGACCGGCTGGCTGTTGCTGATCATCTTCGGCATTCGCGGCCCGATCGGCTCTTTGCTCAACAATTGGTTCGGCGTGCGGCTGGTGTTCACCACGGCGGGCGCCAGCCTCGCATGCGCCGTCATGACCTTCCCGGTGATGGTCCGGGCGGTGCGCCTGTCGCTCGAATCCGCCGACCCGGGCCTGGAACAGGCCGCACAAACGCTCGGTGCAACGCGCTTCGACCGGTTCGTCAACGTGACATTGCCGCTCGCATCGCCCGGCATCCTGGTGGGCGCGATCGTCGCCTATGCGACCAGCCTGGGAGAATTCGGCGCGGTCATCACCTTTGCCGCGAACATCCCAGGCCAGACGCAGACCCTGCCGCTGGCGATTTTCACCGCGTTGCAGGTGCCGGGCGGCGAGGCTAAAGCCGCCCAACTCGCGATGGTTTCGGTGGTGCTGGCGCTGATCGGGCTGTTGGTGTCGGAATGGGCCAATAAGCGGCTGAACGCCTTGCTGGGCCGATGAGCCTGAGCATCCGGCTGCACCACCGGTTCCCGTCTGTCGAAATCGATGTCGCGTTTGAAACGGGTTCTCCCGGGCTCACGGTATTGTTCGGGCCATCGGGCTCTGGAAAATCGACCGTCATTGCATCGGCCGCCGGATTACTGCGGCCGGATCTGTGCCGCATCGTGGTGGACGGCAATGTGCTGGACGATACGGACTCCGGCATTTGGCTGGCGCCCGAGCAACGGCGTATTGGCCTGGTGTTCCAGGATGCGCGGCTGTTCCCGCATATGTCGGTCGCAACCAATTTGCGTTTCGGGCTGCGTCGTGCCCCACCTGGCCCCGTGCGCTTCGACACCGTGGTTGAATTGCTCGGGATCGGTGCGCTGCTGGACCGCCGTCCGCATACCCTCTCGGGTGGCGAACGCCAGCGCGTTGCGATCGGCCGGGCTCTACTGGCGCAGCCTCGGCTGCTGCTGATGGACGAGCCGTTGGCAAGCCTCGAGGAGGCACGCCGGTTAGAAATCATGCCTTACCTCACCCGGCTGAAAACCACGCTCAACTTGCCAATTCTCTACGTGACCCACGCTTTCGATGAAGTGGTGCAGCTCGCTGATTCGATCGTGCTACTCGACGCAGGCCACGTTGTTGCCAGTGGACCGATGTCGGAGATCGTCGCACGGGGCGAGCTGCCGCTGGCGCAGCGCGACGATGCCGGCGCGGTGTTGGTGTGCAGGGTGGTGGAACACGATACTGCACGCACGCTGACACGTCTGGAAGGTAGCGCCGCCAGCCTATGGGTCCCGCTGCTCGACGCGCCGCCCGGGGCGCATATCCGGGTACGCATACCGGCACGCGAGGTGATCCTCGCCGGAACGGCGCCCGAATCGATCAGCCTGCACAATGTCGTGCCCGGTGAGGTGCGCCGCATCACCACCGATCCGGCGGGACGCTCGGTACTCGTGGAGATCGCCCTGCAAAGCGGCGTGCTGATTTCCCGCGTTACGCCGGACGCCGTTGTCCGGCTGGCTCTGGCGCCGGGACGGCCGGTTCTGGCACTGATCAAGTCCACATCGATCGAGGTGCTGGCGACGTAGGCGATCGGGGTTACGGTTTACTGCTATATGGAGTTGGATATGACGTAGCCAACTAACGGCCGCGTACCCGATGAATGTGCCGTTCGACCCGACGTTCCTGATGAACGAGAGATTTGCTGTTGGCCAGCTGGTCTTGCGCAAGGAGGACCCCGCGGGGCCAAGGCCGCTACACCGACACCGACGATCTCAACCTTCCTCAAGGGTTGTGGTGAAGCTGGGTGTGCCGGATCGTTGCCCGCGGTTATGAACGCACTGGTCGATGCATTGTCGGAGTTCGGCATCACCCACATCGATATGCCCGCGACGCCGCAGCGCGTCTGGCAGGAAATTCAGGCAGCACGCAGCTCCAGCTGAGCAGGCGCTGCCGGGGGGATGGCGTGGTTCGCCGACACAAGCAGTTCAACATGTGTGAAGTCGATGCGGATCGGCAGCTCTGCGCCAACAGCGTCTCTGAAGCGGAATTCAACGAAATCACGGCTCTCATCGATCCGCACCAAATGAAGCAAGCGGATTACCGGCTCGGCCATCGTCACGTCCGGTCACTGCCTATCGCTATGTCCCGCACCACATTACGACATGAAGGAGCGCGGGCGATCAAGGCAGAGCCACCGGATCGAAGCCATACTTGCGAAGGATCACCTGGCCCTGCTCAGACATCACAAACAAGGCAAAGCGCGCAGCCAATGGATGATCGGTGAGGACGATCAGTCCGTAAGCCGGTCCGACCGTCAGCGAAGGCGGCAGCGGAACGTTCGTGAGACCAGGTATTTCCCGCATAACCGCTTGCCCGCTGCTGCAATAGCCCAGCATGACGTCGGCGCGACCGGCGAGAAAGATGCCCTGCACTGCACCTCGCCCGGGGATAAGCGGCTTACTGTTCGGTCCACCCACCAATTGCTTGGCTTTCCGCTGCAGGATGGCCTGTGCTCCCGGGTGCACCGCCTCGGCTCGCGCGAAGACGGCCCACGCGTAGTCACCCCCTGGGTCAGCGCCGGGCGTGGAGGTCGCCAGTCGCACCGACGGGTCGAGCAGCCTGTCGAGCAGATTTTCTGTTGTCAGGCCAAGGCTGGCCTTTCCGAGCGCGCAGAGCCGATTGCGGGTGAACATCACCACGAACAACCCGCCGCGCGAGCGTGCCAGCCTGCGCGGCTGATCCATGTCGGCGGATGCGAAAACATCGACGTGATCTCCGCGTTCGATCCTTTGGCGCAGCACGCCGGAGGGACCAAATACTGGCTTGGCGACATCGCCCGCAGCAGCCGGAAACGTCGTCACCATTTCGGTGAACGCAGCCGTCAGGCTTCCGGCGGCGTAGATATGCAGCGGTTCCGCCACAACCGAGCGAAGCGGTAGCATGAGGGATATGGCGAGAAGTGCCGCCGGGAGTCGCCTGATTGTGACCGTCACCTGGACCCTCCTGGGTGCTGGCGCTATATCCATTGATTCATAGCACGCACATCGCTGCCAGCGAACTCCGGAGACCCGAACCATGTCAGTGACCGAGCAGACACGTCCCACTTCCAAACCACTTCGCCATGCGCAGATGCTGATCGCTGGTGCCTGGTCGGGCAGCATCTCGGGTGACACGCTGGACGTCGAGAATCCCGCTAAACGGCAGAAGATCGCCGACATTCCGCGCGGTGGTGCCGCTGACGTGGATCGTGCCGTGCAAGCCGCAAGCCAAGCGTTTCCGGCGTGGAGCAAGGTGACACCGCGCGATCGCGGCCGGCTGTTGCTGCGCATTGCCGACGCGCTGGAGGCACGTGCCGAGGAACTCGCACGCACAATCGCGCTGGAAACCGGCAACGCCCTGCGGACTCAGGCTCGGCCCGAGGCACGGTCGGCGGCGGATATCTTTCGCTATTTCGGCGGGCTCGGCAGCGAGCTCAAGGGTGAGACCATCCCGCTCGGCGAACACATGCTCAGCTACACAAGGCGTGAACCGCTTGGCGTTGTCGGTGCCATCATTCCATGGAATGCACCAGTGCTGCTGGGCGCGTTGAAGATCGCGCCAGCTTTGTGTGCTGGCAACACGCTGGTCCTGAAGGCGGCGGAAGACGCGCCCCTTGGCGTGTTGATGATGGCGGAGATCTGTCAGGAGTTCCTGCCGACTGGCGTGCTGAACGTGCTGACCGGCCTCGGCGAGGAATGCGGTGCGGCGCTCGCTCAGCATTCGGCGATCCGCAAACTCTCGTTCACCGGATCAACCGAGGTTGGCAAGCTGATCATGCGCGCCGCGGCTGACCGAATCGTCCCGGTCTCGTTGGAACTCGGCGGCAAGAGCCCGTCGATCGTCTATCCGGATGCCGACGAAGACTGGGTGGTCGAAGGCGTCATAGCCGGCATGCGCTTCACCCGGCAAAGCCAGTCGTGCACGGCCGGTTCGCGACTGTTGCTGCACGCGGACATCTTCGACGGTTTCCTGGAGAAGCTGCGCATCAAGACGCAGGCACTGACGCTCGGCGATCCCTTGGACGAGGCGACGGACATTGGCGCGATCATCAACGACAAGCAGTTTCGCAAGGTTTGCGGCTATGTCGACGAAGGTCTGAGGCGCAAGGATGCGCGGCTGGTGTTCGGCGGACTGCCGCCGAAGGAAGGACCACTGAGCGAAGGCTACTTCGCCCTGCCCACCGTATTCGCCGATGCATCGAATGATTGGCGCCTGGCGCGGGAGGAAATCTTTGGGCCGGTGCTCGTCGCCATTCCATGGCGGGCTGAGGCCGAGGCGATCCGGATGGCAAACGACAGTCACTACGGGCTCGCGGCCTACGTCTGGACGCACGAGATCGGCAGTGCACTGCGAACCGCACATGCGATCGAGTCAGGCTGGGTGCAGGTCAATCAGGGCCTCGGTCAGCAGCCGGGCCATTCCTATGGCGGCTACAAGCAGAGCGGGATCGGCCGCGAGTTCTCTCTGGAAGGCATGCTCGACAGTTTCACGCAACGAAAAAATGTGACGGTGAATCTGAATACGCCGCCTCGGCCCTGATCGCGGTGCCCAACCATGAGCACCGCACGACGGGGGCGCTCGCCCCCGACAGCTGCATCCGAGCGCTCCGGGGGACGTCCTGGCAGGTCAGGGTCGTCGATCAACGCAATCGCGTGTGCACCGCTGCCAGGTCGCGGTTGGTAGGCTTCGCGCACATGACGGCCGGACGCGTCGATCGCTTCTGACCAGCATCCTCGCCGCGTCGCTCGGCACAGCAGCCGCATTCCGCTTCACGCAGGCGGCGGGCAAGCCCGTGACGATCTTTGCCGCGGCAACGTTGAAGCCCGCGCTCGATCGGGCGGCACACGCTGCTAGCGAGGCGCTGCACGTGCCGATCACCACCGTCTATGGCCCAACCCCCGCGTTGGTGAAGCAATTGGAGAACAGCGCCCCGGCCGACATCTTCTTCTCTGCCGATGCTGAGTGGATGGACAATGCGGTTGCCCACAAGCTGGTCGACCCCGCCACCCGTGTCGATCTGTTGTCCAGCACACTGGTGCTGATCGCACCCGCTGCAGACGCCACCCCAGTCACCACCGCGCCCGAGTTTCCGCTCGCCACGATGCTCGGTGGCGGGCGTCTTGCGATGTGCGACCCGATGATGATGCCGGCTGGGCGTTACGGCCGAGCAGCGCTCCAGAAACTCGGCGTGTGGCCGAGCGTGCAGGATCGCGTTGCCAACGCCGCGGATGTCCTGACCGCCCTCACCTACGTGTCGCGGCGCGAAGCGGCGCTCGGCATTGTGTTCGATACTGACGCGACGCTCGATCCTGGCGTCGCGGTTGTGGGGACGTTTCCACCTGACACGCATCCCCCGATCGTCTATCCCGTCGCCGCCGTCGCGCGCAGCACCAACCCGGAGACACCGCGCGTGCTGGCGTTCCTGCGATCCGATGCGGCCCGCTCGATTTTCGCAGCACACGGCTACAC
>Ga0123356_10007374_pt1 | contig 10972 bp, 8 predicted proteins | sample TergutEmb28metaG_2_FD_92546 | JGI IMG/M metagenome (GOLD analysis project Ga0123356, IMG submission 92546) | Embiratermes neotenicus P3 segment gut microbial communities from Petit-Saut dam, French Guiana - Emb289 P3 | ecosystem: Host-associated > Arthropoda: Insects > Digestive system > Gut ... | reverse complement strand
TTTTTCCTTCATGTTTAACCCCATTCGGATGCCCTCCTTCAGGCACCCTTATTATAATTTGGGTAACATTTTCAATTTGAGGCATCTCCTTTTTTCGGTAACATTTTCAGTGAGGCAATGCGGCTACTTGTTTCAGATTAATTTTTTACCGATAATTAAACAAATGTCTCCGGCAAGCGTATTTGATGTATTTAAACAGGTTATCACATCCTGGCAGGTACTTGCCGTAACCGTTGTGATTGTAATATATTTCCATATTGTTTCCCATGTTGCCAAGAGTTATCATCGGCCGCGGACATCAAGGAAAATCAAAATAGATATATTTAAAAAGAAGAAAGCAAAAACAGAAGTTCCAATAATAAACACAGAAGAACCGCTTCCCGAATCAGATTCCAATGATGATCTGGGTCTTGAAGAAGCCTCATAACTTGTAATAACTTCTAATTCTTTTCTGTTTTTTACCGCGAACTACAGAACCTGACTACTCTGGAGTAGTCAGGCTAACACCTCGAACCTAAAATTCGATGTTTTACATTAAACTAATAAAAATTTCTGATAATTCAATGATTTCTATGGAATTAGATAAGATATCAAAGCAAAAGTTCGAGTGCGTACTGGTAGGTACGAGTTAGCATGGTTAGTGGTAAAAATTTTATATTTTATTCATTTTCGGTCATGCAAAATGACAATCCTGTGCCATATATAGGCGGAGGAAAAAATATGTCCGTCAACAGAAAATTTAAAGACAGTGTTTTCACTAAGCTCTTTTCAAATCCGGATTTACTGCGGGAGTTGTACTGCGCGCTCAGAGGTGTAACCCTACCATCAGATATTCCAGTATCAATTAACACTCTGGAAAATGTGTTGTATATGGATATCTGCAATGATATTTCATTCGAGATAGGAGGCAAACTTGTTGTGTTAATTGAACAATCAACAATAAATCCCAATATGGCATTGAGATTATTATTCTACATTTCCGATGTTTATCAGGCAATGATTGACAGCAAAACTCTTTATTCGAAAAAACCACTATTTATTCCATGGCCTGAATTTTATGTTTTATACAATGGAGTTGCATCATTTCCTGACGTAGAAATTCTAAAATTGTCAGATCTCTATTATAAACCAACAGACTTAAATCTACCTGAAAAAATCCTGCCTTTAATGGACTTGGAAGTAAAACTAATAAATATTAATGAAGGCAGGAATGAAGAAATAATAAGCCGTTGTAAGAAGCTTTATGAATACAGCAAGTTCATTGCTAAAGCGCACACTTTTTGGAAAGAATTAAAAAACTTAAAAGAAGGAATTAAAAAAGGCTATAAAATACTGCCGAAAACATGGTATACTTGTAGAGTTCCTGGAAAAACATTCAAAAGAGGTATTGAGTATGTTATATACCGAATGGAATATGGATGACGCTCTAGCTGTCGCCCGTGAAGAGGGTCGTGAAGAAAGAGATAAAGAAATTGCCAAAAAATTAAAAGTAATGGGTGATTCCCCAGAAAAGATACATGCTATAACCGGGCTTACTTTAGATGAAATAGAAAATCTTTGACAGCCTGACCACTAAAACCTATAATGAAATTTAAATTTACAATGACTTGTTTTAGTGGTCAGGTGGATAAAGTGACAGTCACCTATTCCCGGATTTTCGTTTTCGGTCATGCAAAATGACAATCCTGCGCCATATATAGGCGGAGGAAAAAATGAATGAAAATAACAACCTTGAAGATTCTTTAGATGAAGCGGTGAAAAATCTGTTTGGACTTTCTTACCTGTTTCCGTATCAAAGGCTTGTGATAACAAACATTCTTGAAGCCGCGCAAGCTGTGGAAACACAGGATGAAGAGTTAACAGACAGGGAAACATCGGGGAGACAGATCGTTATATTGCCGACAGGAGCCGGAAAATCTTTATGTTTTCAATTGCCGGCGATGATGATAAACGGTATAACGCTGGTCATATATCCAATTTTATCACTGATGTCAGACCAGCAAAGGCGTTTAAATGAACGCGGATTTTCACCGGTAATTATCAGGGGAGGGCAAAGCAAGGATGAAAGAGAGGAAGTTTGGCAAAAACTGGAAAGCGGACAAAGCAAATTTATAATAGCAAATCCGGAAATATTGCTGACTCCACAAGTAAATAAACGAATCCAAAAAATAAAAATTGCTCATATTGTAATAGATGAGGCACATTGCGTAAGTGAATGGGGGGAATCCTTCAGACCAAGTTATTTGGAAATTGGCTCAATTATAGATTCGCTTAAACCGCCGCTGATTACAGCATTTACCGCTACGGCAAGTTCTCCGGTATTGGAAAAAATCAGAAGATATATTTTCGGTGATACAGATGTTCGTCAAATCGTGGGAAACCCTGACAGACCAAACATAAGTTATACTGCGAAGGGCTGTATAAACCGGGATTTGACAGTACGGGATTTATTAATACAGAACAGCAGACCTGCAATAGTATTTTGTTCATCACGTCCCGGTACAGAAAAACTTGCACGTTATCTGCGGAATGAACTGGATGAAATGGGGTTTGACTGGTACAGGGAAATTCGTTTTTATCACGCAGGTTTAACCAGAAAAGAAAAAGCTAATACAGAAGAGTGGCTGTTACACAATTCCGAAGCTGTATTGTGTTCAACCTGCGCTTTCGGGATGGGTGTCGACAAGGCTGATGTACGGACAGTTATACACAGAGATTGCGCTCCGTCGGTAGAAGCGTATTTACAGGAATCAGGCAGGGCGGGACGCGACGGCAAGCAATCAAAGGCAATTTTATTGTGGGGACCAGATGACGAAAAAACACTAACAAGAGCGAAAACAGAAGCAGACAGAAAAAGACTGTTATCTTTATTAAATTATGCTAGAGATAATAAAAATTGCCGCAGGCACTCTTTGCTTGAACTTTTAAATTTTGATTCCGGAGGAGAAGTGCCGGAAAATAACTGCTGCGATGTTTGCTGCCCGCAAGATAATCATGATAGCGAAAATAATCTGCGGGAAGAATCATCGGTTATAAATTTTTTCCGGAAAAATAAAAGAAGATTTACACAAAATGAAGCAACATCTGTATTGACTGCTGGAAAAACAATCAGGTGGTCAGAAGATGAAGCCTCCCGTGTAATCAGTTATTTAATAAAAACCAAAAAGTTAAGGAGGCTGCAGTACTTCCCCTGGAAAAATAAAATTACAATCTAAAAAGTTTTATTCAGACACAAAGTAACATCGAACTTAAATCCGTACTTTGTGAACAAACAATACATAATTACTAAAAACTATTTAACCTCAATCCTTGCAGAAGCAGGTTCAGGTGCACCTTTTTCGACAGCAATAGGTACAGGTGCGGCATCGGCAGCGATAACTTTGTAAGCGCCTGGTACAAGCAGATGTTCGCCATCAACACTAACTGTTTCAAAGACAGAAGACAGCAAATCAAATTGCACTGTTTCACTTTTGCCTGTAGGTATGAAAACCCGGCGGAAAGCTTTAAGCGAAGCAATTGGGTCGTCTTCCTTTCGATCTTCTTTGGCAATATAAATTTGCACTACTTCATCTGCGTCATATTTTCCGGTATTGCTGACGGTGACTGCCACTTTAACCGATCCGCCTTTGGAAATAACCGGTTCAGACAAAGTAATGGAATCAAATCGGAAACTTGTATAGGACAAACCAAACCCAAACGGATAAAGTGGTTTTTCTGTCATGTAACGATATGTTCGTCCTTTCATGGAATAATCTTCATAAGGCGGAAGCTGTTCTGTAGAAACCGGGAAGGTGAGCGGCAGTTTTCCCGATGGAATTACATCTCCGAAAATTATATCTGCAACTGCCTGACCGCCTGATTCACCGGGATACCACGCAAAAATTACAGCATCGGCGGCATCTTCGGGGAAAGCAACAGGACTGCCGCCGGTAAGCACTAGAATTACTTTCTTTCCCATGTACCGGGTTTTTCTTAAATAATTAAGCTGCCATGCAGGCAGTTCAATCAAGTTACGATCGCCGTTGGATTCCGATGCGATTGCATCTCCTTCCTCGCCTTCAATTGCTCCATCCAATCCCAATACCGCAATCACAATATCCGGAGCGCTTGCATCAAGATTCGGAGCAGCCTGCTGGTTTGCATTAACAGGGCCAAACTGAATGTTTTTACTGTTGTCGCAGTACATGAGGCAGCCCTGGCGGTAATCCAGATTGATGCCGAACATGTCTTTTACTTTTTCGCCAAGGCCTTCCAGAATGGTAATAAAACGGGAACTGACTCCGTAATAATTTCCAAAAAGCGTATGAGCGTTAGCTGCACCAGGTCCTGTCACAATTATTTTTTTTGGACTTGAATCGAGAGGCAGAAGGTTGTTGTCATTTTTTAGAAGGACAATAGATTTGTGCGCTGTCTTCAAAGCCAGTTTTCTGTGTTTCTCGCAATTGATAACTTCTCTGCCAAGTTTGTCATACTTGCCTGTTCCCGGAGGATCGAACATCCCAAGTTTGAAGCGTGTATACAACAACCGTTCCAATGCGGTGTTGATTGCTTCTTCTGTAACAAGCCCCTGTTTGAAAGCAACGGTTAGCATCGGGTATGTGCAGCCGCAGTTTAAATCGCAGCCTGCATTGAGTGCAAGCGCAGCAGACTCCTCTGGCGTGTTTGTTACATTGTGATGCAGATGGAAGTCGCGGATTGCCCAGCAATCAGAAACAACATGCCCCGTAAAACCCCATCTGCCGCGAAGAATATCTTTTAAAAGAAAATTACTTGCGCAGCAAGGTTCATCAAGAGTACGGTTATAAGCGCCCATGACGGTTTCTACTCCGCCTTCAACAAGCGCTTTAAATGCAGGCAGATATGTTTCAAACAGATCTTTTTTGCTGACAACCGCATTAAATGTATGCCGGTCTTTTTCTGGACCTGAATGAACCGCATAATGTTTGGCACATGCGGCTGTTTTCAAGTTTTCAAGATCGTCACCCTGCAGTCCGCGTACAAGGGCAAGTCCAATGCGGCTGGTAAGATACGGATCTTCGCCGTAAGTTTCCTGTCCGCGTCCCCAGCGCGGATCGCGGAATATATTTATGTTTGGCGTCCAGAAAGTAAGTCCCCAATACTGACCGCGGTTTCCCTGTTTGATTGCTTCGTTATACTTGGCACGCGCTTCATCTGATATTGCCTCCGCAACTTCCCTGATAAGGTCTTCGTCAAAGGCTGCAGCCATTGCAATTGCCTGAGGAAAAACAGTCGCAACACCTGCCCTTGCAACACCGTGCAGACATTCATTCCACCAGTTATATTCAGGTATACCAAGGCGCTCTATCGCAGGGCTTGTGTAAACCAGCTGAGATACTTTTTCTTCCACTGTCATTTGTGAAATTAATTTTTTGATTTTTTCTACCCTGTCCATTTTCCGCTCCTGAATTTATAAAATATTATTTAAACAGATCCCTATTATAAATTATGATTCATAATATATAAAGAGGAAGTATCTTGTAAAAATTAATTCTTTATTTTTTACCGCGAACTCGAATCTTCGATTCGCACACGAACACCGCGAACCTTTAATTCGATGTTTTACATTAAAACAATAAAAATTTCTGATAATACAATGATTTCTATGGAATTAGATAAGATATCAAAGCAAAAGTTCGTGTGCGTACCGCAGGTACGAGTTAGCGTGGTTAGCGGTAAAGATCTTATTAAGTTTTTAAGCGTTACAAAGTATTGGTATTTTCATTTTATCAAAAAAACAATATACTATTCACTATTATGGCAAAATATCCTTTTGAAACAATTGAACCCAAATGGCAAAATTATTGGGAACAAAACAAAACATTCAGAACAACAGAAGATCCTGCTGTACCGAAAGACAAGCGCTGTTATGTGCTTGATATGTTTCCTTATCCGTCTTCGCAGGGGATCCATCTCGGCCATCCCGAAGGTTATACAGCAACAGATATTTACTGCAGATATCTGCGGATGAACGGATACAATGTACTTCATCCAATGGGTTTTGACGCCTTCGGACTTCCTGCGGAAAATTACGCAATTAAAACAGGTACGCATCCCGCCGAAACCACTGCTGCAAATATTGAACGTTTCCGCGTACAGCTAAAGGCTCTTGGGTTTTCTTATGACTGGGATCGAGAAGTAGATACATCTGCAGAGGATTATTACAAATGGACGCAATGGATTTTTTTAAAACTATTTGAAAAAGGACTTGCATATGAAGCTGAAAGCCCAATCAATTGGTGTCCTTCCTGCAAAACTGGATTAGCCAACGAAGAAGTTAAAGACGGTCTTTGCGAACGCTGCGGCGAAAAAGTAACACGCAAGAGAATACGTCAATGGATACTGAAGATAACAGCATATGCCGAACGGCTGCTTAACGATTTGGAAATTCTGGATTGGCCGGAACCTGTAAAACTTATGCAGAGAAACTGGATTGGCCGCAGCGAAGGAGCAAATGTTATCTTTAAAATTGACGGGCATCCTGATGCACTGGAAATTTATACTACAAGACCTGACACTCTGTTTGGCGCCACTTACATGGTATTATCGCCGGAACATCCGCTTGTTGAAAAACTTACAACCGCTGAACAAAAACAGGCAGTAACCGCGTACATTGAAACTGCTGCCAGGAAAAGCGATCTGGAACGAACCGATCTGGCAAAAGACAAGACAGGTGTTTTCTGCGGTGCATACGCAATAAATCCTGTAAACAATCAAAAGATACCAATCTGGATTGCAGATTATGTATTGATCTCCTACGGAACAGGCGCAATCATGGCAGTTCCCGCCCATGATGAAAGAGACTGGGAGTTTGCAACAAAGTTTGATCTCCCGATTATACAGGTTGTAAGTTCCGAAAAACCATCAGAAGAAAAAGATTATTCAAAAAAACCTGCTTCATGTACAATCGCAGACGGCTACTCTGTAAACTCAGGTCAATTCTCCGGTTTAACTACTTCCGAAACAAAGAAAAATATTACTCTCTGGCTTGAAGAAAAGGGAATCGGTAAACATGCCGTTAACTACAAATTAAGGGACTGGATTTTTTCAAGGCAGCGTTATTGGGGAGAACCGATTCCGGTAGTACACTGTAAAAACTGCGGTATTATTCCGCTGCCTGAAAATGAACTGCCGCTTAAACTGCCGAATGTAAAAACTTATGCTCCAACAGGAACAGGCGAATCCCCGCTTGCAGGAATTGATGAATGGATAAACACAACTTGTCCCAAATGCGGCGGAAAAGCAAAAAGAGAAACAAACACAATGCCGCAATGGGCAGGTTCATGCTGGTATTACATTCGCTATCTCGATCCAAAAAATGATAAGGCATTTGCTGGTAAAGAAAAAATCGACTATTGGCTGCCGGTTGACCTTTATGTCGGCGGAGCGGAACATGCGGTACTTCATCTTTTATACAGTCGTTTTTGGCACAAGGTGTTGTACGACTTCGGTCTTGTAAACACAGTTGAACCGTTTCAAAAACTCATCAATCAGGGAATGATACTTGGAGAAGATAATCATAAAATGAGCAAGAGCCGCGGCAATGTAATAAATCCCGATGATATAATCAAAGATTACGGCGCAGATACACTGCGGCTTTATGAAATGTTCCTTGGTCCGCTTGAAGTCAGTAAACCCTGGATTACAGCAGGAATAACCGGTGTATCCCGTTTTCTTGAACGTTTATGGATGACAGGAATAAAATACGAAGAATCAGGAACCGGGAATAAAGAGTCATTACCTGATGAAGATAATGAACGGCTTACAAAGTTACTGCATAAAACCATCAAAAAAGTAACCGATGACACAGCAAGTTTGAATTTTAACACCGCAATCAGTCAAATGATGATATACACAAATGAATTGGCAAGATTGAAAAAAATCCCGGGTGCATTGTGGGAACCCCTTGTGATAATGGTCAGTGCATATGCACCGCATATAGGCGAGGAACTTTGGGAAAAATTGCAATTACAAAAATCTTGTGGTAACAAAAAAACAGTGTTTGACAGCCTCTGGCCGGTTTATAATGAAGCATTAATTTTTGACGATCAGGTTAACATTGTGGTTCAGGTAAATGGTAAAATCCGGGACAAATTTTTTACAGCTGCAGGCACAGACAAAGCAGAAATTGAAAAGATCGCGCTTGCCGCAACCGGTATTCAAAAATGGATTGAAGGCCAATCAGTGGTTAAAGTAATATCTGTAATTGATAAATTAGTGAATATTGTAATCGGATAAAATTGTAATCGGATAAAAACAGAAAGAAATTGAACCAGATTTCCCACACTATCAGTATAGATTTAAAAAGCATTAAAATCCATGCTAATAGTGTGGTTTTTTGTTTTAAACTGACAGATTTTTGGATATAACGTATAATCCAAAAACTATTTAGCCAGATTATTCGGTACCTAATGCTTCGTACCTATCAACTATTTCATTAAAAGCATCTATTTGATCTTCGCTTAAAGCATCTTCGACCAATCTGACAGTCATAATCATAGCAATTATGGATTCATTAATTGCATATGTTGCTTCGGCTATATCTTCATCTCCTTCTTCAGCCAGAGCCAATAATTCGATATACTCATCTACAATTCTATCGAGCGCATCAATAAAATCGTCAAAATCTGAATCGTCAACAGAACTAAATGCCAAAGAAGCGCTTTGTCCATCAATTGCGGTGGCGCATGCTCCAATAATTAATATGACAGCTAAAGTCAATGCCAACCGACCAAGAACAGATAGTGTGTTTTTCATGGAAAAACTCCATTTTTTTTGATTTCCGTTTACAAAGCGGACAATCAGTTAGATAATACTGCTTTAAAAAAGCACTAACCACAACGTAGCCGTTCTATTATAAAGCATATAAGAGTAAAAAAAACAGGGGAAACCCGAACAATACGGATTTTCCCCTGGTTTTTCAGTTATTATATAATAACAACTTTTTCTTTACTAACAATATGATTTTAATAACCCATGTTGTTAGTGTGTTTTAATCTAAACCCGACAAATTTCCGGATAAAATTAATTATATCCAGGAACTATCTGATTAGATTATTCATCATCAAATTCTTCATCCAGTTCATCATCGTCGTCGTCGTCGTCGTCATCATCATCATCATCGTCATCGTCATCGTCATCAATTTCGAGAACGTCAACTAAATCGTCAAAATCTACATCTTCAACAGATACCGATGCTGAAGGAACTACTGCGTCATCACCAGGTGCTTCTGTGGATGCGCATGCGCCGATAATTAATACGACAGCCAAAATTAATGCCAGCCGTCCAAGAACAGATAGTGTGTTTTTCATGGAAAAACTCCCTTTTTTCTTGATTTCCGTCCTTTCCATACGGATAATCAATTTGATATAATTGCCTTCCTATAAAAAGCATTTCCCACAACGTGGTTCTAAAAATATAGTATAAATGTTAAAAAAAGTAAAGATCCCAATGAACCTTGACCTGTTTATTATTCTATGTGAAAATTATACATGGATTATTTCTTCCCTCAGGCGCTGACTGAAATTTGCGAGCATTCGCTGGTTTTTCCAGAGCGTCCTCTTCGCTGTGTAATAATAGTAAATCCAACAGCGGGTGGGTTTATAATTAAATCAAAATGGCAGAATTGTGTAAATATATTAAATGAATACCGCGAAAAAGCCCTGTTAAAACCCAAAAGACAAATGCATAAAAATGTATTAATGGAAATTACAGAAGGAGAAGGTTCCGCCGGCAAAGTAACAAAGGCATTTATTGACAGAGCAGAAAAAGATTTAAACCCGTTTTATCTTATAATCAGTGCAGGCGGAGACGGAACTCACGCTGAGGTAATGTATGCTATGTATCATGCGCCTGTCAATGTACGTTCAAATATGGCAGTACTCCGGCTGCCCATGGGAACAGGGAATGACAACTCCGACAGTGTAAAGATGAAGGAAGTATTGGATCTGCTTATGAATCCGGTTCATATTGATTATACTCCTGCTGTTCAATTGAAAACTGCTCAGAATGGGTCATCAATGCAGGATAAACCGTTGCTGGCTTTCAATATTCTTTCTGTCGGACTGGATGCTTATGTAACCCACATGACTAATAAAATGAAGAAAAAAACCCCCGGCGATTCATATAAACTTTGGCTGGATATAGCAACATTGTTTTATGATAAAAAATACAAAGTAGATTTTATGGATGTCCGGGCATTCGATGAAAAAAACAATGAAGTTCTGTCATTCAAAGAAAAACTACTGCTTTTGGCAATGGGTGCATCCGGCTTTCGTACATATGGTTCACAGCAAAAAATTTTTCCGGATGCCCGCAATGTATGCGGAATAAAAAAAATGTCTTTGTTCCGCAAAATGGCAATAAAAAGTCAGGTTGCAAAAGGTACACATACCGGCAATTCCGAAGTAATCATGACAAACGCACATCGTCTGGAATTTACAGGCCGCCACCCAATACTCGCGCAAATGGACGGTGAAACAATTCTTCTGCAGCCTGATGATTTCCCTGCTGTAATGGAACTTACCTCTCCGGTGATTCCTTTGCTAAAATTAACATAATCATTTCTATTGGACGTTAGCTAACCTCACGTCAAACGCATGAATAATAATTAAATCATAATTCAAACAAAAAGTTTGTTATAATCCTAATTTTTTTAACCGATTATGACAGGTCAATAGTGTATACAGAAATATATGCCAAATAAAATACTTGAGGGGTGTCAGGGGTGGAAACCCGTGGCTTGTCACGGGTTTTTAACCGCTGACAGGACCCCAAGTAAAATATATAGGCATATATTTCTGTTCATGCGTTTGACCTGGCCTTCATTTCTCTGTTAAAAATTTTTGAAAATGATACCTAGCGCGACCAGTAGAAATGATACTTTTTGGGTGTAAAAGCCAGTAGAAATGATACCTTGATATAGCTCCAAAAGCCATGATTATGCATGGAAAA
>Ga0123356_10007373_pt1 | contig 10972 bp, 9 predicted proteins | sample TergutEmb28metaG_2_FD_92546 | JGI IMG/M metagenome (GOLD analysis project Ga0123356, IMG submission 92546) | Embiratermes neotenicus P3 segment gut microbial communities from Petit-Saut dam, French Guiana - Emb289 P3 | ecosystem: Host-associated > Arthropoda: Insects > Digestive system > Gut ... | reverse complement strand
GTTCAATATCTCCTTGGCCCAGCAGGCGCCGGATTTCGCGCGTATAAGGGCGTCCAATCTGCGCCAGTTCTGCTCTGTTATACCTTCTTCCCAGCCGTACAAATCGGCGAGAAGTGTTTTCATCCCCCAAAAACAGCTTGTGTTCTGAATGTACTTTATATACGGCAGCGCGTTTTTGATGCGCTGCTCGATTTCGGCCTCGTCGGGCTCTTCCGACATCCTGTGGCCGTCGGGGCAGCCCGCGCTGTAAAGATCGGATATGACCATGTGATATAGCAGAATATCGTAAAGCCCGCGCGCGCTCATATGGCCCGCGTCGATGTGGGTGTGCGCGTCAAGCATCGGTATTTCGCACAGGGCGCTGTATAGTTCTTCCGTCATTTTTGATTTTTCCTTTCTCTTTTTTGTTAATTAATTTTTTATATCCCCCGCGGATTTGTATATCGCGTCCAATATCCCGATGACGCCAAGTCCCTGCTCTGGCGTCACGGGGACTTCGGTGTCGTTTAAAATCGCGTCCACAAACCTCGCCTGGGAACATTTTGACTCAAAATCGTATTTTGTTATCTCTTCGGTTTCGCATATTCCGCCGTTGTCTTTTATGAATTTCAATTTGCCGTCCCTTCTCGAGGCCCCGCCTTTTGTCCCGTATATTTCCGTGAACAGCACTTCGCGCTCTATAAGAGACCCGAAACTCACCTCCATCTGGATCGTGAGCCCTGTGTCGAATTTCAAATGCGCCGAAGCGAGGTCTTCGCTGTCGCATACATACGAGCCGTCATACCCCGGAACGTAAAATTTCCGGTAGCAGCTCGCGTCTGCCGATACCAATTTCGGAAAGTCCGTGACAAACATCGTCAAATCGAGCAAATGCGAGCCCAAATCGCGCAGAACCCCGCCGCCGTTGTCTTTTTCATTGAACCAGTTGCGGCTGTAATGTTCCCCGTTTTCCCTGACCAAATCCTGCTCCGGCAGTATGCCCAGAGAACGCCGCCAGCCTATCCGGGCAAAATATATATCCCCGAAAAATCCCTCTTTCATTCTCTTTTGCATCAGCTGCACGTCCAAATCAAATCTCTGGTTGTGGCTTATCATCAGCTTTTTGCCGTTTTTTTCGGCAGCTTCGCACATGGCCGCCGCTTCTTTTGCATTTATCGCCATCGGTTTTTCGCACAGCACATGTTTTCCCGCGTTGAGCGCGCAAATGCTCGCCTCGGCGTGGAATTTGGTCGGAAGGCAGACGCTCACGGCGTCGATTTCCGGATTCTCCAAAAGCTTTTTGTAATCCGTGTACATATGGGATATATTCAGCTGTTTCGCCCTGTATGCGAGCCAGTTTTCGCTTTTGTCGCATATCGCGTACAATTCGACTTCGGGAATGTTTTTATATGCGGGTATGTGCGAATAACTGATACAGCCCAGCCCGAGCACCGCCACTTTCAATTTTTTCATAAAACCTCCTTAAAATATTACTTATCGCGCCTTTTCACTTCAAAGTATATCAGATTTATTTTTCGATGTCAATAAGTTTTAAAAAAGTTGTTGACAATAAAAAATATATTTGTTATACTTAGAGCAAAACAAATAAAAAAATATACGGCAAGTAATTGGGAGGAAAACTTATGAACGATTTCGAAAAGGCGATGACTTTCAACCGGCCCGAATATATTCCCGTGACTATGGGGCTGTATGTGCCCACATGGAAACGTCACGGAGCAGAACTCGAAAAATTGGTTTTGAAACATCCGGACATCTTCCCCGGCTATAAAGAGGGGGACTACAAAATGACCATAGCGGCCCCTCCCGGGATATGGCAGTACCAGTACGGCCGCCATTTCGACCATTGGGGCTGTGAATGGGACAACATAATCGAAGGGCACGATTCCATTTGCATCGGACACGCGGTGCAGAACCGGGAAGATGTATATGATCTGCAAATCCCCGAAAAGGACATCGGGCTCGAGCACGGGCTCATGTTTTTAAGGCTGACGTATCTGCGCGGATATGAGGAGTGCATGGTCGATTTCGCCGAAGAACCAGATGAATTTTTTGTATTGATCGACAAAGTGCTGCAGTACAACATGCGCCAGGTGAAATTAGCCCTTGATCATATGGGCGAGGCGCCGATTATCTCCTTTGCCGACGACCTCGGAATGCAGAATATGCTTCCGACCGGACCGGAAAAGTGGCGGAAGATATTAAAGCCCTGTTTCGAAAAACTTTTCGCGCCGTGCGTAGCCAGAAACAAATTGATCGGCATGCATTCCGACGGCTGCATATATGAAATAATCCCCGATTTGCACGACTGCGGCCTGCGCTATATAAATCCCCAGTACCGGGCAAACGGCCTGAAAAATCTCGTGGATGTTACGCGCGGCGTTGGGCGGTGCCGTATGGCGGTGCATCTCGACCTCGACCGCCAGATGTTTTTTACCGCGACTGAAACCCAGCTTCGGGACCATGTGCGCGAATGCGTGGACGCTCTTGCTGCGCCTGAGGGCGGGCTTTCGCTTTACGCCGAGATTTCGGAGGACGTCCCCCTCGACAATATCGCGGTCATATTGGAAGAATTGGAACTGGCGCGGAGGGCAAAAAAGTGAAAAAACTGCTGATTGTTTTATTGGCCGCCGCGATGATTGCCGCGCCGGCGCTGTGTCTTGCGTCATGCGGCGCCGACGAAAACAAACCGGAAGAGCAAAAAGCGGCCGATTCGGCGGATGACACTCCGGAGCAGCCCGATTTGGGCGATCCGCGGTTGGCGGTTAAAGACAACCTGCCCAAAGATCTCAACTTCGGCGGAATCGGCTTCAACATATTTTATCCTCTGTGGAGCATGTACCCCTCCTATTATTTTGTCGATGAGGAAATCGGCGAAATCATGAACGACGCGGTCTACAGGCGCCAGAAAAACGTCGAGGAACGGCTGAATATAAATATAAACTACATAAGCAAGGGCGGAGGGAACGCAGCGAACATAATAGCCGAAGAGCTGCTCAGAACGGTGCTGGCGGGAGTGGACGAGTATCAGCTTATGCTGACGCACTGCATTGCGGGCAATCCCGAAATGATAGGATTTGTGCACGACTGGAACAAGATTGCCTACGCGGACTTTTCCAAGCCGTGGTGGAACCAGCAGATGAACGCGGAACTGTCGGTGCAGAACGTGCTGCTTCTGGCTGTCAGCGATCTCATCATATTCGACCCCAACGTGATCTACTTCAACAAGGGCCTGATACAGGATTACGCCCTGGAAAACCCGTATGAGCTCGTGAAAGCCGGGAAATGGACCTGGAGCAAACTGGCCGAAATGGCCAAACAGACTTCAAAAGACCTCAACGGCGACGGCAAGATGGACAAAGAGGATCAGTACGGATTTGTGACCACCGTCGGATGGATGCTGCAGAGCGCGCTGCACGGGTGCGGCATGAACACCGTGACCAAAACAAATGACGGAGAGCTGTTGCTGAACCTTTACGATGAAAAATACGGCCAGATCATCCAAACCCTGTCCGATCTGATCTACAGCGATTCCACTTTTACGGAAGACTGGGACCCCAACACCTTGGACGTCCCCGGCAGAAAATTCCAGCCGGATCTCAACATGAACACAAACAGGGCGCTCTTTATCGCGGATGCACTCAGCGTCGGCCGGTATTACCGCACATATGAAGTCGAATTCGGAATACTGCCCTTCCCGAAACTCGAAGAAAGGCAGGAAAAATATTGGAGCCTTTCGTGGAACGGGTTTTTGACGGTGCCCATCACCGCAAATGCGGATGTGTCGGGAGCGGTCTGCGAAGCGCTCGCGGTGGAGAGCTACAGGTATGTCGTACCCGCGTATTACGACATCATTTTGACTTCGAAAGTGGCCCGCGACGAAGATTCGAAAGAAATGATAGATATCATATACGACGGCGCGTGTTACGATTTCGGCTTGAATTACGGCAACGGCAATGCCCTGTCATTTTCGGTGAACAGCCTTCTTTCCGCGAAAAGCACCGATTATGTCTCCTTTGTCGAAAGAAACGAAAAAAATTTCATGACGGGCCTGCAGAAAGTCTGCGACAAAATCACAGCGGATTACGCGAATTAATTAAGGAGTTTGATAAAATGGCAATTTTTGAATGCAATTTTTATTCGAAAGCGATAAATATCTCCACTTGCATGAACGTCATTTTGCCGGAGGAAGACGCAAACAGGGAATATCCCACCCTCTATCTTCTTCACGGCTACACCGACAATCACACCGCGTGGATGCGGTGGACTTCCGTCGAGCGTTACGCCCGCGAGTATAAGCTGGCTGTCGTTATGCCCGATGTTCAAAAGAGTTTTTACAGCGATTTTCCGGGTATAATCGGCGGCTATAAATATTGGAAATTTGTAAGCGAGGAACTGATTGAAATTTCACGCAGATTTTTCAGGCTTTCGCATAAACGCGAGGAAACTTTTGTCGCGGGATTGTCCATGGGGGGATTCGGCGCTTTCAAGTGCGCTCTGAACCGGCCCGATATTTTTTCGGCGGCGGCGAGCCTGTCGGGGGCTTTGGACCCCGAAAGCGACTTCGCGTCGAATATTAACAAAAAAGAAATCGAAATGATCGCCGGCGGAGCCGACAAAATCAAAGGCGGCATAAACGATTTGTTCACCGCAGCAATAAAAACGGCGCAACTCGACTCCAAGCCGCGGCTTTACCAATACTGCGGAACGGAAGATTTTTTATATGGAAGCAATCAAAAATTCAAAAACTTCATCCAAAATCTGGGCTTTGATTATACCTATGAAGAATCGCCCGGAGACCACCAATGGAAATACTGGGACTTATATATAGAGAAATTTATAAATACGCTGAATTTGGAAAAAGTATAATTGCATAATGAAAAACAAAAAAAACAAATACGATATATACAGAAAAGAAACCGGCGGCAGGTTCTCGATGATTTTCAAACTTTCAAAAGGCCGGCGGCTGCAGATTGTTTTCGCGGTTTTCTTCATATTTTCCGCGCTCTTTTTGTATTACCTGATCCCGCAGATCATAAGGTTTGTAATAGACAATATCCTGGGAGATGAAAAAATTCCGGATTATCTCAAAAATGCGGTGGAAAATATCGGCGGCATAGATTATTTAAGGCAAAACCTCTGGATAGTGACGGCGCTTTTTATCGGGATTTTTGTCATTGAAACGATAACTGCGATGTGCAGGCGTTATTTTGTTTTGGAAGCCGCCGAATACATGACGATGAACCTGAGAAACAAATTGTACGCGCATATACAAAAACTCGCCTTTTCATGGCATGTCAAAAACCAAACCGGGGATATAGTCCAGCGCTCGACTTCCGACGTCGATACAATCAAAAACTTTTTATCCACCGATTTGCCCGAAATGCTGCGCAGCTTCTTCACGATAACGATTTCGCTGACCATGATGCTTTCAATGGACGCGTCCATGACGCTTTCGGCGGTGATGCTGATGCCGGTATTGTTTTTGTTCAGCTTTTTCTATTACAGCTCCATAGCGAAAAAATTCAAGGAAGCGGACGAAGCGGAAGGGGCGCTGCAGGCGGGGGTGCAGGAAAATTTCACCGGGGTGCGCGTGGTGAGGGCTTTCGGGCGCGAACAATGCGAAATGGAGCGTTTTGACAAAAAAAACGAATTCTACTCGGATAAAGCGATGCGCGTAGTCGACGCGCTCGCCAATTACTGGGGTTTCAGCGACGTCATATGCGGGCTGCAGCTCGCGGTGGTGCTCGCTTTCGGGATCTACAAATGCGTCAGCGGAGGTATAAGCGTGGGCACGTTTCAATCGTTTTACGCCTATACATCGATGCTCATATGGCCCGTGCGCGGGCTCGGCCGAACGCTTTCGAATTTCAGCAAAGCCACCGTGTCGTCCAAAAGGATACACGAGATATTGTCCGTGGAACACGAAGATATAGCCCTCAGCGAAAACAGCGCCCGCACATACGGAAAAATAGAATTTAAAAACGCGACTTTCAAATACAACGAAGAAGACAGGGTCATTCTGGAAGATATTTCATTCGAGCTCGAAAAGGGCAGGACATTGGGCATTCTGGGAGGGACGGGCAGCGGAAAATCCACTATGAGCTATCTTTTGACAAGGCTCTATGATTTGGACGGCAAAAGCGGGGAAATTTTGGTAGATGGGGAAAATATCAATAAAATCCCGCTCGCCGACGTCAGAAAAAATATCGCGCTCGTTCTGCAGGAACCGTTTTTGTATTCAAAAACGATAAAACAAAATATAACCTCGCCCAACCCGGACGCCGAAACCCGGGAGCTGCATCATGTTTCGGCGGTGGCGAACATTCACGGGGCCATAATGGATTTTCCGGAACAGTACGATACGATTGTGGGGGAGAGGGGAGTCACTTTGTCGGGAGGGCAGAAACAGAGGGTCGCCATCGCGCGGATGCTGATGCAGAAGGCCCCCGTGATGATTTTCGACGATTCGCTTTCGGCGGTGGACACCGAAACCGACGCGAAAATCAGGGCCGCGTTAAAACAAAACACGGCCGAAGCGGCCGTCGTCATAATATCCCACAGGATAAACACCCTCATGCATTCGGACCGCATATTGATTTTGCGCGAAGGCAAAATCGAGGATTACGGCACGCACGGCGAATTGCTGGAGCGCGAAGGCACATACAGGCGCATATATGACTTGCAGTCGGCGGTTCTGGACGAGTACAGGTGATGTAATAAAAAAGGGAGGTGACTTATGGATTATCAGGATGAGGATTACAACGCCCCGTTTTCGATCGGCGTTTGGAAAAATATCCTCCCGTTTGCAAAACCATATAAGAAAAAAATCATATTGATAGCGGCGCTGATGATTTATTGTTCGCTCTGCGACATTTCATATCCGCTTTTTCTGAGGTATGCCATAAACAATTTCATCAGATATAAAACTATGGACGGTTTTCCCGTTTTCATATCGCTTTTGTGTTTCGCGTTTGTTTCGCAGGGGATTGTGGTGAGGGCATTTGTGCGCCTGGCCGCCGCGGTGGAGATAAACATGGGCAAGGATATACGCCGTTCGGTGTTTTATCATTTGCAGACCCTGCCTTTTTCATATTACAACAAAACCCCGGTGGGCTATCTCATGGCGAGGACGATGTCGGACACGGGGCTGATCGGGGACCGGATCGCCTGGTCTTTGGTCGATTTCATATGGGGAGGCGCGTTTGTAATCGGGGCATTTATCGCGATGTTCGCCCTTGACTGGCGCATGGCGCTGATAGTTCTGGCGATTATACCTCTGCTTGCGGGCATCACTTCCTTTTTTCAAATCAGGATACTTAGAACAAACCGCGCCGCCAGAAAAATAAACTCAAAAATGACCGCGGCGATGAATGAGGGGATAGTGGGGGCAAAAACCACCAAAACCCTCGTGATAGAGGATCAGAATCACGGCGAATTCATGTCCATAACCAAAGACCTGAAAAAACGCACCACACAATCGGCAAGGCTCAGGTCCGTCTATTATCCGCTGATATTTTCCGCGGGCGCCATTGCCACCGCTTTTATCATTTATTCCGGCGGCAGCAATATATTAAAGGGCGCGGCTTACGCGCTGCCTATCGGCACCCTCTCCGCCTTTATAAGCTATTCGCTCGACATATTCAACCCGATACAGCAGATAGCGGCCACAATCACGGATTTTGTGGCGGCTCAGGTAAACGTCGAGCGGGTCACAAAATTGCTTGAAACGGCGCCGGAAATCATCGATTCCCCCGAAGTGATGAAAAAATACGGGGACAATTTTTTCCCGAAGCGCGAAAACTGGGAAAAACTCACGGGCGATATAGAATTTTCGGACGTCACTTTCAGTTATCCGGAGACCACGGTAAACATTTTCGAGCATTTCAACCTGACGGTGAAAGCGGGAGAATGCGTGGCGATAGTGGGGGAGACCGGAGCGGGCAAATCGACGCTCGTGAATCTGCTCTGCCGTTTTTACGAGCCGACGGGCGGCAAAATATTGATCGACGGCAAGGATATAAGGGAAAGGAGCCAGCTTTGGCTTCACAGCCATTTGGGATATGTGCTGCAAAATCCGCATTTGTTTTCGGGAACGGTAAAAGAAAACATCAAATACGGCAAATTGGACGCGACCGACGAAGAAGTGATAACCGCGGCGAAATTGATTTCAGCAGACAAAATAATCGAGACGCTCGATGGAAAATGGGAGGCGGACGTCGGAGAGGGCGGGGACAAGCTCTCAACGGGGCAAAAACAATTGATTTCGCTCGCCCGGGCGGTATTGGTCGATCCGCGTATATTCATACTCGATGAAGCCACCAGTTCGGTCGATACCGAAACTGAGCGGCTCATTCAAAACGCGATAACCACTTTGCTGTTGGGCAGGACTTCGTTTGTGATAGCGCACAGGCTGTCCACGATAAAAAGCGCGGACACGATTTTGCTCGTGCACGACGGCAAAATAATCGAAAGGGGCTCCCACATCCAATTGATGAAAGCAAAGGGAAAGTATTTCGAATTGTACACGCGGCAGTTCGAAGACGAAATTAAAATATAGGGGCGACAAAAATGGATTTCGGCGAAACTCAAAAAATCATATTTTCGCCGCCGTTGGATAAAAACGAAACGGCGCTGAAAGGGCGGAAAGTGGAAATCAAAAAAAAAGAATACATTCAATTCGAACGCATTTTGAACAATCAGGCTTTTCACGAAAATGTCCCGCTCGAAGATTTGAGTGATTTTTTCGGCGAACAAATTCAAAAATACAAAAGGGCCGAAATATTTCTGACCGGGGCGCATTATATAGCTTTCAACAAAAACGGGGAAATATCATTTCATAAAGCCAAAAACGAACCGGCAATTCCGGCCAATTCCGGCCATAACCGCGAAAAAAACTATATAATCGGCCAAGGGGACGACGTTCCCGTTTTTGCCGAGCTCGGCATATTCACGAAAGAAGGCAAAATCGCAAACAGCATGTACGACAAATTCAGGCAAATCAACAGATTCGTCGAGCTTTTTGACGATATGTCCGAAAAATTGGACGAGATATATAAAAAACAGGGCAAAATAAATGTGATAGATTTCGGATGCGGAAAATCATACCTCACTTTTATTTTGTATCATTATTTCGCAAACATAAAAAAATTCCCCGAGAGCCATATAAATATAACCGGAGTGGATCTAAAAGAAAAAGTGGTGGGGGAGTGCGGCGCGCTGGCGAAAAAATACGGATACAAAAGCTTGTTCTTTGAAGCCGCCGACATAGAGGGGTATGAGCCGAAAACCGCGCCGGACGTGGTGGTTTCGCTGCACGGCTGCGACACGGCCACAGATCACGCGCTGTACAACGCGGTGAAATGGAACTCGGAGCTCATATTCGCCGCGCCTTGCTGCGAACACGAACTAAACTCCCGCATCGAAATCTCGCCCATGACCAATATTTTAAAATACGGAATAGTAAAGGAGCGTTTTTCGGCGCTTCTGACAAATGCGGTGAGGTGCAATATTCTGGAGCTGCAAAACTACAAAACGGAGCTGATAGAATTCGTGGATATTTCGCATTCTCCGAAAAATCTTCTGATCAGGGCGAAAAAAACAAAAAACAGCCCGGATAAATCAAAAATCAGAAGCGAACTCGAAGCGACGCTGGCAAAGTTCAAAACAAGCCAGAAACTCTATGATTTACTTTCGCCTAATACCCAAAACATATCGCCGCCGCCCCTATGAGCGCGGCGTTATAGGCGAGGGCGGTTTGAGACAGCTTTATATCTTTATTCGCGGATTTGAACATATACCTTTGCATCGCCTCTTTTATTCCCGGCAGAATCAAATCGAAACTCTGCGAAACGCCCCCGCCGAAAACGGCCATTTCCGGATTTAACATATTGACGGCGGCGGAAAGCGCCTTGCCGATATAATAACCCGTTTCCCTCATGACTTCGCCCGCGGCAAAGTCCCCCGAGCGCGCCAGGGCTGCGATCTGTTCCGCGGAAAGATTTTTTCCATGGCGTTTTGTTATGCCCGGGCCCGCGGCCACCGCCTCCGCGCAGCCGTAATCGCCGCACCCGCACAAAAAATTTTCGTCCTCGCTCACTTTTATATGCCCTATTTCCCCGGCGTTGCCGCCGTATCCCGAATAAAGCCGGCCATTTGCGAACACGCTGCCACCGATTCCGTTGCTGACCGTTATCCAGATAAAATCGTCCACTTTACCGCAGCAGCCAAAACGCTTTTCCGCCACGGCGCAGGCGTTCACATCGTTTTCTATATGAACCTGCTTTTTATATATGCCGCTTATTTTTTCCGCTATCGGAAAATTTCTTATGCCCGAAAACGGGGCGTAGACCCATATTCCGTTTTTGGCGTCGGCGAGGCCGGGTATCGTTATTCCGATTTTTTCAAAGTCATATCCGTTTGTTATTTTGCCGCATATATTTTCGATGGCCGATAAAAGCGAACCGGCGTCGGTTCCGGGGGGCAGCTGTTCTTTCTTTTCGCAGAGCACCGCTCCGCTTTTGTCGATTATACCGGCGGCGACTTTTGAACCGCCTATATCGATTCCGAGTATATTCATAAAAATTTTTTGCTCCTTATATAAAATTTTAAATTTACGGCTTGACAAAAGTTGAAATTTATGGTAAATTATTCTATATGATAAAAACAGCGAATCCAAAAGCAGGAGGAAATTTTATGAAATCGACAGGAATTGTCAGACGGATAGACGAACTTGGAAGGGTGGTACTGCCCGCCGAAATGCGCAAGATTTTTGACCTCAATGAAAAGGACGCAGTTGAAATATTCGCGAAGGACGATATGATAATGTTAAAAAAGTGGGGAACATGCTGTGTTTTCTGCGGTTCATCCACCGAGTTGAAAAAATTCAAGGAAAAAAATATCTGCCCCAAATGCATAAAAGAAGTCAAAGCCGAAATCTGAACGCCCTTGTGGCTTATAATGAGTATACGACTTT
>Ga0123356_10007372_pt1 | contig 10974 bp, 7 predicted proteins | sample TergutEmb28metaG_2_FD_92546 | JGI IMG/M metagenome (GOLD analysis project Ga0123356, IMG submission 92546) | Embiratermes neotenicus P3 segment gut microbial communities from Petit-Saut dam, French Guiana - Emb289 P3 | ecosystem: Host-associated > Arthropoda: Insects > Digestive system > Gut ... | reverse complement strand
TATCACAGGTCTTACACCACCGGGGCCTGTTGGCGGATGCAGATATGTGAAGGCAGCATTGTTTGTGGGATTGGAGATCGTGTCGTTGATATCCCAAAGCTGAGCATATCCTACGATGCCGGGTTCATGGTTGAGTTTGGCAACAAAGTCGGGACCGCTCTGTGTAAAGCCTTCGATATCGAGAAGATTTTCCTGAAATAGCTTCGATAAGAACGCAATAGCATCTTTAAATTCCGGGCGGGCTGCCTGATTTACTACTTTGCCATCAACAACACCAACATAGTGCTCGTTAAATGTGTTTCCACCTACTGCTATGCCGAATGAAGATATCAGCCAGGTCAAACCACCGTTATGGATCAGGAATGAAGCAGGCTCCATGTGGAATGTCATCGGGATGACATCAATGCCTGTTCCGGTTGGATCACCGTCACGGAATGCTACAAGGACATCATAAAATTCATCAATTGTCGTCGGCATTGAAAGACCGAGGTTATCAAGCCACATTTGGTTGATGATCCCCCATCCTTGAACCGGCATCCACGGACCGGAGTTGACGCGGGCGATACCGTAGATGTTTCCATCCGGTGCTGTGATCAAAGCCGGCAGACCGGGCATTTCCTCATACAGATTTGTGAAGTTGGGGGCATAGTCCCTGATAAGATCCTGCATGGGGATAAACAGACCTTCTGTACCGTATCTGATCAGGTCAGAAGCGTTGATCTGGGCGTCGAAGAGATCCGGAAGATCACCTGTTGCGAGCATGAGGTTTCTTCTCTCGTCCCATCCTGCGTTAGGGACTGCGATCCATTCAACAGCTACGTTTGTGATTTCTTCCATTTTCTTATGGAGATCCATCGTGCTCAAGTCAGCAGGCAGCTCAGGTCTTGCATTGAGTGCGACACGGAGAGTCACCTGTTCGTTGACTATCGGGTATCCGGTAGCGTTGAAGTTTGAGCCGCCGGTCGCTCCCGGTGCTGCTGTAGCTGTTCCTCCACCTGCCGGTGGAGCCGCTGTCGGAGTTGTTCCTGTTCCCGTTCCACCTGTCGGCTGCGCACATGCAGCGACGAGGCTGAACAAAAACACCAGTGCCATTATACCGTAGATAATGCGTTTCATCTTGTTCCTCCTTAAATTGTTTTTATTCACAGCAGAAATATATATTCTGCAAAGTGACGGTTTATCCTTTGATCGATCCTATCATAACGCCTGTTACAAAATAACGTTGTACAAAAGGATACATCATAAGCAGCGGTGCACTACCGACCACGATAACGCCATACTGGATGAGACCGAATAGTCGCTGTCGTTCCATAATAGTCGCAACATCATCCACCATCGCCGCATCCGGTTGGTTTGTAAGTAGTATGTTTCTAAGAATGATTTGCAGAGGATGGCGATCCGGACTTGTGAGATATAGAAGTGCGTTAAAGAATGAGTTCCAGTGAGTTATCGCATAAAACAGTATCATAACAGCTATGATCGCACCTGATAATGGAACTACGATCATTCCAAAGAATCTCAAAGTTGAACAGCCGTCTATCATAGAGGCATCAACAAGTTCATCAGGTATGTTTACCTCAAAATACGTTCGGGCAATCAGCAGGTTCATGACCTGTAAAGCGTTTGGAAGTACCATTGCCCAAATCGTATCGAGAAGCCCCAATCCCCTGACTACCATAAAGGTGGGGATCATACCGCCATTAAAGAACATAGTGAAAACAATAAAGAATAATATTATCCTGCGGCCGGGCATTTCCTTGCGTGAAAGTGCATATCCGCCCATTATTGTTATTACAACGTTTATTGTTGTGCCGACTGTTGTATATACTATCGTATTCCAGTAACCGGTCCATATCCTTGAGTCTCTGAGTATACGCATATAACCCTCAAGCGATACGCCGCGCGGGAACAAGATCACATTTCCGGTCAAAACATATTGCGGGTCACTGATCGATGCTATCAAAACGAAATACAGCGGATAGAGACAGAGGATCAAAAACACTGTCATAATAGTGAAGACCAATATTTCAAACCATATATCCGAGCCCGTACGTGTGCGCATTAATCCGGATTTTGTTCGGGATAATAACATAAATACTCGCCTCCCTTACCACAAACTGGTGTTGCCGACTTTTCTCGCTATACCGTTGACCGAGATGATCAGCAGGAAACCTATTACGGAGTTGAAAAGTCCTACTGCTGTGGCAAAACTGAATTGAGCGTTTAATATACCAACTTTATAAACATATGTGGAAATCAGCTCAGATCTAAGGATATTTAAGCTATTTTGCATAAGCAGCGCTCTTTCAAATCCGATGTTCATTATTTGACCCAGATTGAGCAGCAGCATTATGATCACGGTAGGCATTATCCCGGGGATGTCGATATGCAAAGTGCGTTGAAACTTGCTTGCTCCATCGACCATCGCGGCTTCATGTAAGTCGGGGCTGATCCCGGCAAGAGCTGCGATGTAGATGATTGCGGCACGGCCTGTGTGCTGCCAGACATTCGACCAGACAAAGACGGGCTGGAAGAGATCTGCTCTTCCCATAAAGAACACCGGGTCTCCTCCCAGCCGGTTGATAATAATGTTTATGATACCTGTGTTTGGAGACAGAAAAACCGAAAGCATACCGACAATAACAACAACTGAAATAAAGTGCGGTGCCAGTGATACTGTCTGTACAAACTTTTTATATCTCTTTTGAGTCAACTGGTTCAACAATAGCGCAAATATTATCGGTATCGGGAAGTTTGCAGCAAGATTGTAAACGCTGAGCGATATTGTGTTATATAAGATGTCAAAAAATACGAATGAATTAAAGAATCTTTCAAAGTGTTTGAATCCCGCCCAGGGACTGCCGAAAATCCCTAGCGATGGTGAAAAATCTTTAAACGCAATAAGTACGCCTCCCATTGGAGCGTATAAAAAAATCGATATATAAAGTAAAGTTGGAAGCAGTAAGAGATATAGTTCCCAGTGTCTTTTCATTAAAAGCAGCGGATTTTTCCGCTTCTTTATAATGCTGATAGTCCCGGTATGAGCTCCCATATTTTGCCTCCAAGCACTTATTGCTTCTATGAAATTTATATACAAATGTATGTAGTAATTATACAAGGAATCTACTCTTTGTCAACAACATTCGTTAATAATTTGGAAACAATTGAGTTCATATGTTTACTGTTTGATACAGTCGCATCTGTGTCTATACATATTGACACTTTCAAGTATTCCATGATAGTATTTGCACTCAGAAACATGCAATAAAAACACCTTGAAAGGCGGTATCGGGGATGGCTGAAACAAATGCAGCAGAGTTCAAAAATGGTGAAAATATTTTCACGGTCACTAAAGACGAAATGGCGCAAACCCCATGCAGTGATATGCTATGCAGTAATTTCATAGAGCTTGGATTTGGTTATCAGGTAGAAGGTATGTGGTCTGAAATGCTGTTTAACCGCAGTTTTGAGAAGAGTTTCCAGATCACCCCGGCAACTTATGACTGGTTTGGTGGTAATGATATCGTCGGTGACGACTGGCGCGAACAGGACTGGTACCACACTGCTTATGAGCATAACCGCTGGTATGCCTGCCCTGCCAACGAGCGCCCTCCCAGTATGTCGCCCGACTGCGACTTTCTTGTGGAGAAGGCGCCTTTTTATTCTCTGAGTGTCACAAGACAAGATGGAGGCATCCATGGCAAAAGTTTCCTGTGTGTCAACAATTTTGAAACTGACCGCTGGTGCGGTGTTGCACAAAACGGTAAGTATATGCGTGCCGGTAAGTCCTATCGCTTCAGGGGATGGATAAAAGCAGAGCAAAAAGGAGAAGCCGACTTAAGATTTTACAAGACTGAAAAATCGATCGACTGGGATAACCCGGTCAATACCATCGTTTTAGGTGCTATTGACTCCGAGTGGACGCTTTTTGAAAAAGAGTTCGAGTTTGCTGGTGAAGAAGGCTGGACAACATTTTCTTTATTTATCAGTCCCGGCGCAAAGCTTCAGATCGACGCATTCTCACTAATGCCCGTAAATACAGTAAACGGCTGGCGCCCTGACGTGGTAGAGGGGCTAAAAAGGGTCAATCCTAAGCTGATCCGCTTCCCCGGTGGCTGTTTTGCGTCATTACATGACTGGCGCACGGCGATCGGTCCATTTGATAAGCGTATCCCTGAGCCTTCATATTTCTGGGGTGATACAAACTATAACGATGTAGGTACCGACGAGTTTCTTCAGCTCTGTGAGGCGTTGGGATGCGAGTCTATGCTGGTACTTAACATGTTTCATCCCGGCAAGCAGCTCTATCTGGCTCCTGCTACTAAAACATTTGAAGAAGCCGGTGCTCCTCACGGGTTTGTTCTTGATACCATTACAGATATCGATGAGGGTATCCGCTGTGCCGTAGAGTGGGTTGAATATTGTAACGGACCTGTCGACAGCAAGTTTGGTGCAATGCGTGCAGCAAATGGTCATCCGGAGCCATATAATGTGAAGTACTGGGAAATGGACAACGAGACATATCGGTGGTTTCCATGGGAGGATTATGCAAAGACTGTCATCCGTTATTCGGAAGCAATGAAAGCAGTCGACCCGACTATACAGATCGGGCTATGCACATATCATGATTTGAAGTTTCTTGTGCGTGAGATGCTCGATATTTGCGGTCATGCGGTCGACTTCCTTGCAGACCGTATGTGTGAGCCCGACAATCGAGCGAGAAAACTCGAGATACTGCGTGAGTATAATGCCGAAACAGGGCACAATATATACTATACCGATACAGAAGCATTGCAAAACAGAGATCCGACTCCGGCACCGTATATCGCAAAGTATTATGCTGATAATAATATCACCTATCGCAGCGCCAGGCGCACATGGATCTATGCACTGAATCTTGTTTCAAACCTGATGATGGATCAACGTTGCGGCGGCGAAGTTAAATTCATGTGTTTTAATAATCTTGCCAATACGTCCGGGCAGTCCTGCATCGAAACGCCGAAAGAAGGTGTCGTACTGCCGTTTAGCGGATTGGTTTACGAACGCATGTCACGCACCGAAGCTAAATGGCCCCTTATAATCGAAGGATATGAGCCTACAAGCCGCAAGCCGATCGAGATACAAGCGGCATGGAACATTGACCGGACAAAGCTGGTGATTTACCTTGTAAACCGCAGCCATGAAGGGACATATGTGACACTCGACCTGTCCGGACTTGGTAAAACATTCTCCAAAGCACACTCGTATATGATGAGCGCTGAGTCCGGCTCAGTGATGGAGACTGTCAAATCTCAAGGCAATTTAAAAAGAGTATCGCGCCACATACCGCTCGTTGAGGACGGGTTAAACTCATTTAAGATCCCCGCATTTTCATTTACAGAAATAACAGCTTTGTAGACCATATTTTGGGAGGTTATTATGACTGACATCGATTTATCAAAATTAGATATTCCACTTACCGTTAGTGATATCTCATGGGCAAAACTACCGGGAAAAAGACCGCGCACAGCAGGAAAAAATGCACGTCTGGACTCACATGGTATAAATGTCGATGTCCGCATTGCCCGGATCACAGCAGGCGGATATGTGGGATTTGGATGGAGTAATGCATCTAAGGAGCAGGCTGAGGAGCTCCTCGGTCTATCCCTGAATGAAATGTTTGACAGTTGCGGAATGCTGAAAAATGAGTACCGGCAGTTTGAGTTTCCGGTCCTGGACTTGATAGGCAAGCTGCTGCATAAGCCGGTGTATAAACTTGTCGCAAAGGCTCCCGCATCTTTAGCCGGGCAGTTTTCGGTGCCGGTTTACGATACAACGATCTACTTTGATGAACTTCACATCGAAAACGACAAAGAAGCAGTTGACTTCATATGCTCCGAAGTCGAATATGGATTAAGTCAAAGCCACAAGAATTTTAAAATAAAAATCGGGCGCTGCGCCATGTGGATGGAACATAATGCAGGAATGCGCAGGGATATAGAAATCGTCCGCGCAATAAGGAACCTTGTCGGCTCCGATGCCAAACTAATGGTCGACGCCAACAACGGGTTTAACCTGAGCCTTACAAAATACTTTCTTGAAGAGACAAAAGATGCCGATGTTTTCTGGATAGAAGAGCCGTTCCATGAGGACGACTCCCAATTTATCAACTTGCGCGGTTGGATGCAGGATAAGAATATCAAAACTCTTCTTGCCGACGGCGAGGGTTATGCGTGTCCGGTCATCGTTGAATGGGCAAAAAAAGGCATTGTAGATGTTTTGCAATATGATATCAAGGGATATGGCTTCTTCAACTGGATAGCACTCGCTCAAGAGCTTGCTTCATTTAATACTCTCATAGCACCGCACAACTATGGTGGTTTCTACGGCAACTTTGCCGCAGCTCATATTGCATCGGCAACTGACCGGTTTTGTTTTGCAGAATATGATGTGATGCAGACAGAAGGAGTAGACACCTCCGGTTATGCGATAAAAGAGGGCAGGCTTTATGTTCCGGAAGCTGACGGGTTTGGCTTGAATTTTGATAATAAAGTCTTTGATGATCATGCATCAAAAAACGGCTGGAGAGTACAGCTCTAAGTCTTTTAGGAAAGGGACAGTTACTATGAGCAAGATAAATATTTTGACATCTGAAAACCGCTTTTCTGCAGCGCCTCACCTATACGGGTTGTTTTTTGAGGACATAAATCGCGCGGCTGACGGAGGTCTGTATTCAGAAATGCTCCGCAACCGCAGTTTTGAAGATTCGATCCCGCCTGAGCGTTGCGTTGTCAGTGATGATCTTACGACATTTACAACACCGCTTGGCTGGTCGGATCAATTCAACAACGGCGAGGGTATGACATCGTGGCTGAATGACCTGCCTGCTACGCCGATACCTGCCTGGTATACAGACAACGCCTCAATATCGCTTGACACTTCGGACACCCTCAATCCAAAGCGTTTATGCAGTCTGAAAGCGGAATTTTCCTCAAACGGCACAGTAAAGAACACCGGTTTTCGCGGTTTACCGTTAAAAAAAGACAAAAAGTATATGTTCTATATGTTCGCCAAAGCTGATGAAACTCCTGCGAAGCTTAATATAGCTATCGCTTCAGCCTCCGGTGATGTTTATGATGAGAGTGATTTTATTGTAGAGTCAGGAGAGTATAAGCGTTATGACTGCACGTTTACTGCTGTCCGGGATGATAATAACGCTTGTCTCGTAATAAAGGCTCCGGAGTCCTCAACTGTTAACTTTGGTTTTACATCCCTGATGCCTGCCGATACTTACAAAGGACATGGTATGCGCATTGATCTAATGGAAATGCTGGCAGGGACAAACTCTAAATTTCTTCGTTTCCCCGGTGGCTGCATTGTCGAGGGATTCACTTATGAAACAGCAATGCGCTTTCCTAACACAATAGGTCCGGTCTGGGAGCGCCCGAGCCATCTGCTGATGTGGCATTACCGCACCACAAACGGTATTGGTTTCCATGAATACCTTCAAATATGTGAAGATCTCGATCTTGAACCGATGTATGTCATCAACTGCGGGTTGACTTGTCAGAGCCGCAGAGGTGAGTTGTTTGAAGGTGAAGAGCTTGAAGCCATACTCGAGGAATCTCTCGATGCGATCGAGTATGCTATCGGCGATGTGTCAACACCGATGGGCAAAAAGCGCTCTGAAGCCGGTCATCCTGCGCCATTCAAAATGACATATATTGAGATCGGTAACGAAAACTACGGTCCGGATTACTTCGTTCGTTATAAAAAGTTCTATGATGTGCTTAAGGCAAGATACCCTGAGATAATATTTATATCAAACACGCATACAGAACTGCAGGGTCTTCCGACAGAGATAGCCGATGAGCATTATTATAATACGCCGGACTTTTTTGCCGAGAATGTGTATAAGTATGATAACTATGATCGCAAAGGACCTGAGATTTTTGTAGGTGAATATGCTGTAAACCAAGGTACTAAGCCGGGCACGATCCGCAATGCTCTATGCGAAGCTATTTTTCTCACGGGAGTTGAGAACAATCAGGATATAGTGACACTTACGGCTTATGCACCACTTTTTGAGAATGTTGACTATCGTGCATGGGGACCTAATCTTATTGTGTTTGACAATCACCGCACTTACGGTATCCCCACATATCACGTGCTGTCAATGCTTGCTGCAAATAACAGCGGAAATATCATCCGCTCTTTGGTTGATACTCCCAAACGATACAGGGATGCTTCGGGATTGCCGGGGATAATGGCGGCAAAGTCCGGAATGACTTTTCGCAATGCAAAGCTGAATGGTGAGCCTGCTTCGATCACACGTGAGATACAAGGCAGCTTTAAATGTGAGGATGACGAATACGTATCAGTCACCGACCCTGATACCCGGAAGAGTTTCTACCGCCCCGGTACTGAGGCTGTTTGTGATATGGTTTTTGCCGCTTTTGGCGATAAGCCGCATAAATCGTACGACTTTGAAGTAGAAGTAAAATCACAGCCGGACAATTCTGTCACCATAGCTGTATGGTGTTATGAACCATTGTCATATTTTAAGATAGACGAAACAACAAAAGATAAATGGGATATACGCACTGTGCGCTGCTGCCGCTGGACGATCAGCGACTCCGCCAGCAATGTCTGGGAAGGTAATTTTATTCGCAGGATATCGCTTGCCGGGGATAAGGAAACCGATATCGATATAGAGAAGTTCAACACATTCAAGGTTATTACCCGTGAGGACGGTTTCGACTGCTATATAAACGAAGAGCTAGTACATAACGTTGATCTTCCGCACCATCCCGGAATTTCAGCGTCTGCTTATCTTGAAAATGATGTGATAACATTAAAAATCGTAAACATAACATCAAAACCCGACAATGTGGAAATATCGTTTGATACTCCCGTAAAGCCGGATTATGAAGTCCAATTATTAACTGCTGCTGACCCTGATGCCGCTAACTCGCTTGATGAACCATCAGCAGTATCCCCTGTAACTACTGTTATGACCGGTGCATCTCAAAATTTCACCTATCATGCTCCGGCTTACTCTCTAAGTGTTATCAAGCTAAAAGTATGAGCCGGACCGCGTGAATATAAGTTATACGATTTGTGCACACATTGGGTAAATGACAATAAGGGTTCCGTTTTCAACTGACACTGCAGCGTTACATCCGATGAACTCATTGCTGACTCCGTTTGGGTAACTGCTTGACAGAGTTGCGTTACTTAGTGTGTACTTCAAGCCTTTAAGTGTTATACCCTCTGATTTTGCCGCATGACTGAAAACCGAGATTATTCCGTCTTTTGCTTCATTTGGAGCTATCTCGATTTCGCCGTCTTTTACTACAGTAACGCTTTCGTTATTGCCGACTAAAACTCCTCTTGCATTGTTTTCTGCGAGATATGCCAGGATTTGTATGTTTGCCATCGTTTGATCCAGTCTGCCGCCTGATCCGCCATTGATGATAAAGCTGTTATATCCAAGCTCCAGACCCTGCTTGACAGCGAGCATCATATCTGTGTCGTCTTTTTCTCTTGGGCTGCTTATTTTATTCGGATGGTCCGGTACATAACCGAGCGAATCGAAGTCGCCTACGACCAGATCCGGTGTGATGCCCTGATTCTTTAGTGCAGCAAACCCGCCGTCTGCTGCGATTATATAATCTTCCTGCCCGGGGAACACATCATTGCAATACTCCCCCGCTCCGGCTATATAACAACGTTTTTTCATGTCTTGTCCTTCCTTGATATTTCTAATATCGTATTGTATCATACAATCAAAGGCAGGTATACAGTATGCTTTATGACAAGCTTAAAGAGTACGCTGATAGTGGCGTTTATCCAATGCATATGCCGGGGCATAAGCGAAATGAGAAGTTTTTGCTACCTTGCTCACCTTATAAAATCGACATAACCGAGATACACGGGTTTGATGACTTACACGACCCTCACGAGGTTTTACTGATCACTGCCAGACTTGCGGCTGATTTGTACAACAGTCGCGAGGCTTTTCTTTTGATCAACGGTTCGACAGTTGGTATCCTTGCTGCTATTGGAGCAAGCACTGAGCGTGGAGATAAAATTCTTGCCGTAAGCAATTGCCATTGGTCTACACCAAATGCTGCCGAGCTGTTTGGATTAGAGATCGTTTATATCACACCGGAAATCGACGAGGCATCCGGTGTCCCGTGCAGTATTTCTCCTGCCATTGTTGAGTCGGCGCTTGCAAAGAATCCCGATATAAAACTTGTTGTCATTACGTCTCCGACATATGAGGGTGTTGTCAGTGATATCGCCTTAATAGCCGAAGCTGCTCACAACTCGGGAGCTTTACTGCTGGTTGACAGCGCGCATGGAGCGCACCTCGGGTTCTCGGATGCATTTCCAAAAAGTGCAACCACTCAAGGTGCAGACATTGTCGTTATCAGTCTGCATAAAACTCTGCCTGCTATGACGCAGTGCTCTCTTTTACATGTTTGCAGCAGACGCGTTGATACTGCCGGTATACAAAAACTGCTGTCTATTCTGCAGACCAGCAGTCCGTCTTACGTTCTTATGGCATCAATGGATTATTGTCTTAGATTATTAGATTCATTCAGCACAGAACTTTTCAGTACGTACAAAATAAATCTGGACTGTTTCAGCGACAGTGTAGTGAACTTAAAAAAACTGTCGGTGCTTTGTCATGGTCGCGATCCATTACATCCGGAGTTTTATGACTTTGACCCCGGCAAAATCGTTATAATAACAAAAAACACCGGGCTGAGCAGCCCGATGCTTGCGGATATATTAAGGGAAGATTATAAAATCGAGATCGAACGTGTCTACGAAGATTATGTCATTGCGATGACAAGTATTTGTGATAGCGAAGAAGGCTTGATGCAACTCGCTGATGCACTGATCGCAATCGACACGGATTTGCTATAAAAGTATTGATGTTGATCCGCTTGATTTTAAGCATGATACAACCGTTTTGCCTTAAAT
>Ga0123356_10007371_pt1 | contig 10974 bp, 14 predicted proteins | sample TergutEmb28metaG_2_FD_92546 | JGI IMG/M metagenome (GOLD analysis project Ga0123356, IMG submission 92546) | Embiratermes neotenicus P3 segment gut microbial communities from Petit-Saut dam, French Guiana - Emb289 P3 | ecosystem: Host-associated > Arthropoda: Insects > Digestive system > Gut ... | reverse complement strand
TTGTGACGAGGGCTACTGAGTTCATCCCGCCCCAGAGCACCTATCATATGCAACTGCGCCAACTAGGCAACAACGGCAGATTTGAGATTCCGATCACCAATGTTTTGGTGGAGAAAGTCTGGAAGGACCTTACCCCGGTTCCCATACAGGTACAGCTTCATGCGTTGGTGGGTACTTCGACGACTGACGTAACGGTAGGGGCTCCTCTTGATCTGAGCGCAGCTACTGGTTGGAGTGGTACCTGGAGCAACCTCGCGGTCTATACGCTGAAGCCGAATGCAGCAGGCAATGTATCGTTCATCGCCTATAGCGTAGAAGAGGTTTTCGCGGGTGATCCTCCTGCCGGTTGGACGACCAGTTATGTCCAACCCAGCTGGAATGAGGCGGCGGGAACTTGGTCGCTGGCGACTATCACCAACACAGGTCAGCCGCCGATGATCCCTCCGATCGATCCACCGGTCAAACCGCCTATTCTCCCTCCGAAGACCGGTGACGCTATTTCGGTGTTCCTTTGGTTCTCGATGTTGGCCGCAGCGCTCAACCTCATCCAAGGGTCTCTGTCATGGCGCAGGTTTTCCCTCAAGAATTGACAACTTGAGCGGTAACGATTGCTCCTGTTCGCTCACTGAGCACTAGATTCGTCACACCGCCGTCAAAGAGTTGAATCTGCGTCATAATGAGAGATGAGGTTCGATGTGCTGAAAGGCGATGATACTCGTATGAACTATCGGATCAATCCTCGTAATGGTGATGAGCTCTCGGCTCTCGGTTTCGGCTGCATGCGCTTTCCCAAAGATGTTGCGTTGACCGAAGAACTCATCCTCTATGCCATTGAGCATGGCATCAACTACTTCGATACCGCCTACATCTATAAGGACAGCGAGCCGACCCTGGGAAGCATCCTTGCAAAACATGGTAAACGTGAACAGATCAAGCTCGCTACCAAAGTGCAACCGTTCCTGCTTCGCAAACCGAGTGACCTCGACAAATACTTCGATCTGCAGTGTGAGCGGCTCCAGACCGACTACCTCGACTACTATCTGATCCACATGCTGACCGGTACCCACGTGTGGGATCGGTTGAAAAGCATCGGGATAGTCGAGTGGATCGATCGCAAGAAGGCCGAAGGCGCGATTCGCAACATCGGGTTTTCCTATCATGGGGGCAAAGACGCGTTCGTCGAGGTCTGTGACGCCTATGATTTCGAATTCTGCCTGATCCAGCACAACTACCTCGACGAATTCAACCAAGCAGGGACGCATGGACTGCACTACGCCGCCTCGAAGAACATGGCGGTCATGATCATGGAGCCTCTGCGTGGCGGCATGCTTGCCAACAACCTGCCCAAAGAAACCTTGGCAGCATTCGAGAACGCGCAGGTCAAGCGCAGCCCCGCCGAGTGGTCGTTCCAGTGGCTGTGGAACCAGCCCGAAGTCACCGTGGTGCTCTCCGGTATGAACGGCAGGGAGATGCTCAAAGAGAATATCGCATCAGCTTCACGCTCAGCGATTGGTTCGTTCACTGATGAGGATTTCGCGGTGATCGCAGAAGCGAGGCAAGCGTTGATCGATGCGATCTTGGTACCCTGCACCGGCTGCGGTTACTGTATGCCGTGTCCCAGTGGTGTCGATATCCCCACCTGTTTTGCCGCCTACAATCTGAGCACCACCGAAAGTCCCCGCGTCGCCTTCGGCAAGTATATGATGCATGTTGCGCTCGGTCCGACTGCCGGTGTGGCGTCGCGCTGCACGCAATGTGGAAGGTGCGAGTCGAAGTGTCCACAACACATCGCCATCCGCGAAGAGCTCAAGAATGTCAAAGCAGCACTTGAGAAACCGTATTTCAAGCCGATGCTTGCGATCACCCGTCGTTTCATGAAGATGTAAGGAGTCAGTCATGGATCATCTACTCAAGGCCATCGATGAACGTATCTCACGTCGCTCGTACATTCCCGAGCCGCTCAAACACGAAGATGCGGAGGCGTTGCAGGCGCTCATCACCAAGATCAACAGCGAGCAGGATCTCGCTATGTATCTTATCGTGGGAAATGGCGAGGCGTTCGCCAATGTGCGCAAGACCTACGGCTTCTTCTCTGGTGTAGAGAACTATATTGCGCTCACCGGCAAGAAAAATGACGACCTCGAGGAGGAACGTTATGGCTACTTTGGCCAACAGCTCGTCTTGGAGGCGACCCTTCGCGGTCTGGGAACGTGCTGGGTCGGAGGAACCTTCGATCGAAATGCCGCTTTGGTGATGCTTACCGAGCATGATTCAATACCCTGTGTCATCACCGTCGGGTATGTTGAGAAAGAACTCAGCACGAAGGAGAAGACCATCAAGAAGATCACTCATCGACGTAAGTCGAAGACCATCGAGGAAATGATGGTTTCGGATGAAGCTGTTCCCGATTGGTTCATTTCAGGAATGGAAGCGGTACAGAAGGCACCATCGGCTATCAATCGCCAACCGGTAACGTTCACCTATAAGAACGGAACGGTCACCGCTACGATCGAGGATGAAAAAGCGGAGCGCATTTGGTACGATCTGGGCATCGCGAAGCTCCACTTCGAGATCGGTGCAGGTGGCGGCTCTTGGGAGTTCGGCAACGGAGGCGCATTCACTCGAGCGGACTGATCCATGGATTCGATGCACAAACTGATGCTGAGCGAGGCGCGCATCCGCAAGCCGAAAGCAACTTCGATCCTGGAAGTCGGGTGCGGCAGGGGTGCATTCCTCTTCGCGGTCGCTGATTTCTTCCCTCAAGCTCAGCTGACCGGAATCGACATCTCATCAAAAGCGATCGCAGCGGCTCGTCAGAATCGATTCCCCGGGTTTTCGAACACCTCGATCGCCTGGCATCTTGCCTCGGTGGATAAGATGATGTTTGCCGATGGCACATACGATATTGTGTTTGCGGGAAAGACCATGCATCACTGGGAGGATAAGCAGGCGGGGCTGAGCGAGATATCGCGGGTGCTCAAAGATAACGGTATCTTGATTCTGGGCGATCCGTTCACCGATGGACCCTTGAAATATCCGTGGTTCAACAGCCTGAACGAGACCCTTGATGGTGGAACGTTTACCAGCCTCGCCGAACTCAAGCAGATGCTTGTCCAAGCGAATCTGCATCTGATTGAGAAGATATTCGTCCCCCGTACGATGAGAACGCTTTCTGTCTGCGTGATAGGCAAGAACAAGAAAGGCTGAGCAATGACGACATTTTTCAAGCATTCACTTGAGGCTCCGCGCACGGATCTCACAAACATCACACGGCAGGTCGCACAAGATGTTGCGGAGAGTGGTGTGATCAGCGGCATAGCGGTGGTATATTGCCCCCACACCACCGCAGGCATCACCATCAATGAGAACGCCGATCCCGATGTGGTCCACGATCTGTTGCTGGGGCTTGACGCTGCGTTTCCCGATCGCAGGCAGTTCCGCCATGGAGAGGGCAACAGCTCGGCGCACCTCAAATCCTCTTGTATCGGAGCAAGTGAGACGGTTCTGATCGAGAACGGCTCTCTGGTACTTGGCACCTGGCAAAGTATCTACTTTTGTGAGTTCGATCCTCCCCGGCATCGTACGTACTATGTGAAGGTCGTCTCGAACTAAGACTACTTGTCACGCCTTCTTGATCGGGAGCCACACTTCATAAGCCATATGTGTCGGGTCATCGTTGTAATAGACCTCGATATCAGGTGCATTCGCCCATTCATAGCCTGAGGTCGGAAGCCACTCTGAGAAGATCCTCTTTTGAAGTGCTTGTACACTGCTCGAATCCCCCGCACCGGAGAAGACCGCCCAGGTGCTTTGGGGAATGATCAGCTCATCCATCCCCTCTGGTGCCGGTTTCTCGCTCACCGCTGCGATGTAGTAGTAGTTCTGATCCGGTTCATTGCAGGTCGATACTCCCAGCAGACCTTTTGGATCGCCTTCTGCTAATGCGAGGATCTGAGGGATCATGCCCTCCTTTGTCGTCTTCTCCCAGAACAGAGGAACGCTTTTGAAACTCTCCTCGACATCTTGGCTCAGAGGTTCTCTTACTCCTACGACCCTCATTGGTTTCTTGCTCACAATTCGATACTCCATCTCTATCACTCCTTCGATCGTCACGTGAAAGCTGATGCGAGGAAAAGCTTTGAGACTGATATCGGGTTTTTGCGCTGTCGAGGGCGAGATGCCATGGAGCGCCTGAAATGCCCGATTGAACGCAGTCGGTGACTGATACCCATAGCGCATCGCCACTTCGATGACCTTCTCGCCATTTTGTAGATCGAATGCCGCCTTCGTCAGTCTTCTCTGGCGCAGATATACCGAGAGTGGTACACCGGCCATATGCGAGAAAAGCCGCTGGAACTGATAGGGTGTCGTCAGGGCGATGCGGGCGGCTTTCTCGATCGACAGATCCGTGTCAAGATGGTCTTCTAAATAATCGATCGCGTCGTTCATTCGTTCATGCCACTGCATATGCTTTCACCTCCTCGAACTTATGATAGGGGTCGCTTCTCATTCTATCCTCTCATTTTAATTACTGATAACGAGTTATTTTTTCTCGATCGTATATTTCTACCGTATGCTATTAGTGGACAGAGGAAGGAGCTACATATGAATACAGTCACCATGTCGAGCCGTGGAAGAATTACAATTCCAGAATCCTATAGAAAAAGGCTCGAATTAGAACAGGGCGATACGCTTATCATTCATTATGACGAAACAAAAAATGAGTTGAGATTACATCGAAAAAACTCTCTTGCTGAAATGCGTGAGCGCTATACCTCTTGGATAAAACCAGGAACTGAGCCGTTAATCGATATCAGAGGGGTTATTTATGGGAGACCTCAATGATTGCAGCAATAAGCGAAGTTCAAAAAAGCTATTTCAGTGAGAGGAATAATCAATGAACATTATCGAGCAAGGACCCAGTCCGGGAAAGCGATTCCTTCGCTGGATCATCATGATGGCGATTGTTGTCGCAGCCTCGTTCCTTATCAACCAGTGCTCTGCAAACAATGCCGGTGATCAGCCGACCGATTCTCGTATTCAATTAGAGTACCGTTCGTCGTGATCATATAACCGTTGAACACGATCGGTCTATATGTTGTGATTATTCCCTATTTGTCGTGAGTAAGTAGCTTGGTGATCAGATCGAACGCGCTTTGATATACCCCGGGTGAAAGACTCTCACGCGGTCCGGCGACATTAAGCGTGATCTCATAGCCCAAACCCTCAAGCCAGCGCTTGACTCCCTTGTAGTTATCGGGAGTTGCGATATAGAGCGGACGTTCGAGGTGTTGCGCCTCGACGATCGTCATGGTCGTTCCCAGCGATTCCCAATCAGCGGCAGGAATGATGATCAGCGTCGCATGTGAGTCTCTAACATTCCATAATGTGCGTTGCTCGTAGCCATCAGACGGCGTCTCGACCAGCTGGGGATATTGGGCGAGCAGCCCCGGGGCATCCGGAAGGTCTTCAGCTAACCCACATTTGGGGCACCAACCCACAATCGGAACACCCGCGTGCAAAGCAGCATCGTGTGCTCCCCGATCGACTCCGGTCTGTCCCCCACTGCGAATGAACGCGATTCGTTTCATATCTATACCTACTCCCACAGTACTTGATAATGCGAGCGTTGATTATATAGTACCGAGCACTTTTGTGTATGGATGCGCACTCTTCTCTGTAGAGAACCTCCATAAGTTACAATGGGTGAGCAAGCGGAACCAACTGGAAGGAAGCTGATGTCAGAGAAGAGTATCGCTATTGACGCACACGATGATGCCCCCAAGGGACACGGCGAATCCACTGCATCGACCATTGCGGCGATCGTTGCCAATATCGCAATTGGTGTCATCAAATTCATCGCAGCGGCCATGACCGGTTCAGCAGCGATGTTCTCAGAAGGCATCCACTCAATCGTCGACAGTGGTAACGGCTTTTTAGTACTGCTCGGCATGCGGCAGGCGAAAAAACCAGCTGACATCTCGCACCCCTTCGGATATGGGCGCGAGCTCTACTTTTGGATCCTGGTCGTTGCGGTCTCGATCTTTGCCGTCGGTGGTGGTGTCTCTGTCTACGAAGGCATTCATAACATCCGCTTTCCTGAACCTTTGATGGACCCCAAGGCTGCTTATATCGTCTTGGCTCTCTCACTCTTGATAGAAGGTGCCTCGTTCGGGGTCGGCATCAAACAGTTCCGCGAAGCCAAGGGTAAGCTACGCACCCTTGATTTCATCAAGCGCTCCAAAGACCCTTCGCTTTACGCTATCTTGCTCGAGGACTCGGCTGCCATGCTTGGTCTCCTGATTGCACTTGCCGGTGTCTACTTTGGCCATCTTCTCGACATTCCCCAACTCGACGGCGCAGCCTCGGTCTTGATCGGTCTGCTGCTCATGTCGGTCGCCTTCTTCCTGTTGCGCGAGACCAAGGCATTGCTGATCGGTGAGGGATTGGAGAAGGACGATCTGCTGCGTATGCGTGCGTTGATCGCGAAGACACCGGGAGTCCATGATGTGGGTATCGTGCGCTCACAGTTCTTCGGACCGCAAGATCTCCTGATTAACGCCGATGTCCAATTCGATCCCGAATTGCACTCACCCGAGATCGATGCCACCATCGATCAGATTGAGACGAATCTACAATCTGAGTTTCCCGAGATCAGCAATGCGTTCATCGAGGTCGCCAGTGCCGATGAGGTCGCGGCTTATCGCGAGCGCAGTGCTCTACAAAAAGAGTATCCGGGCTCGTAAAGCAGACGCAGTGGTCTGATCACAGGCCAAGTTTAGAACTGCTCGAATCATGTACGACTCACACTGATGGTTTTCCCACACCCAGCGCAGCCATGCGTTGGAGCAAGGTGGGATGCGAATAGTTCCAAAACACTACCAATGGGTGTGGGGTCATATTCGAGAGCGCTTGAGATGAGATCTTCTTCAGCCCACCGATCAACGACTCAGCGTGATCATATTGGGCAGCAAAGGCATCGGCTTGATACTCGTTGGCACGTGAGATGACGTTCTCTCCCAGATTCAGCAGCTCCGATATCGGCCCGAAGAGCATTCCGAAAGCGATGATCCCCAAAATGATGGAAGCCTCCCCTGTCTTGCTGCCCAGTGCTGTTGCCAATGCTGGACTTTTGAGGAAGAGCGACATCAACCACAGCTGAAAACCTGAGATCAGCACACCTCGTATCATGCTCGTGATGATGTGACGTTTCTTGTAGTGGCCGATCTCGTGAGCGAGGACCGCCGTGATCTCTTCGGTATCCATCTGATCGAGAAGCGTGTCATAGAGACAGATCCGCTTCTTACTGCCGAATCCCGCGAAGTACGCATTGGCCTTCGTACTGCGCTTGGAACCATCGATCAGGTAGACATCTTTGATCGCAAAATCGGTCTGCTGGGCGAGGTTGATAAGGCTATCACGCAGCTCACCTTCCTCAAGAGGGGTCTGTTTGTTGAATAGGGGCACGATCAGCTCCGAATAGAAATAGTTCACCCCGACCGAGAAGAGCGTCAGTATCGCCCAAGCCCAAAGCCAGAACCATTCGGGCGAGAGCTGAACGAAGTACACGATGATCCCCACGACGACCGACGTCAGCAGGAGTGAGAGAAGAAGGCTGATCAGCGTATCGCGAAAGAACAGCGGTCTGGTCGACTTGTTGAACCCGAACTTCTCCTCAGTCACGAAGGTATCGTAGTAGCTGAAGGGAAGCGAGACCAGTGTCATGGCTGTCGTCGCAAGGGCCACAAGCGCGATTGCAACGAGGATCTCGTTGCCCAGATACTGCGAAAGCACGTTTTCCAGCCAGCCCAGAGAGCCGCTGAACAAGACCGCAAGCATAAGCAGCGTCATGATCGACTGTTCGATCAGATTGAGCTTGCTATTCTCACGTTGATACTGCTGCTGACGTGCATATTCCTCATCATCATAGATCCCCTCGAGCTCGGGTGGGAGGGTATCGCTCATCCGTGAACGATTCAGCGCTGCCAAAACCTGACTCCAGATGAACTGAATGACGACAATGGCCACGATGACCCAAAATATCGAGTTGTATAACATCAGTTGCATTCCTTTCGTTTGCGTCTCTCTATGATACAGAAATCTTCATATAAGAATGAGACAAGGATTGCTTATTTATAAAGTATAATATAAACTCAAAGGAGGGTCTATGGTCAAACGTATTGACCTCGATAAAGAGGCAAAGGCTCTTGGTTTTAAGATAACAAAGAAGAAAAGAGGCAGGCATGATGCCTATACGAAAGATTCTCATAATGTACCGGTCCCGAAGAAAAGAGAGATAAGGGAAAACCTTGCAAAAGAGATCCGGAAGCAAATGATGGGAAAGAGACCGAGGGATTAGAGGCATATATGACGAGATACACCTATGAATTTGAGTTTGTTGAGGACGAGGAAGGCGGGTATATAGTCCACTTCTATGATTTTGATACGGCTACCGAGGGCGATGATATGCCTGATGCTATCAATATGGCTGTTGACCTCCTCCGTCTTAAAGTCGAGGAATACATCCTAAAAGGTAAACAGCTTCCAACACCTCGTTTCAATCGGAAATCAAAAAAGGGAGGGCGCATCGTTGCGGTATCGAGCGATCTCGACCTGCGTGAAAGTGAGAACTTCATAACTGCAAAGGAAGCCGCGCGTACTCTAAAAGTATCTGCACCACGAGTTTCGCATCTCCTTAGAGATGGCATCCTTCATGGTTATCGAGAAGGTGGAAACACGCTTATCACGGTCGAGTCTGTCAATGCCTATAATGCACGACATCGTGTACCGGGCAGGCCACGGGTTGCAGTAGGCTAATTTTCTCTTCAGGTAGCCGTGCGTTGTATTAGTATCAGACGACTAACGATGACTATCAGTGTCAGTACCACACAGAGCACGGTCAGTATTTGAGCGATTCTTTGATCAGCGGTGAGCCACCAGGCAGTAAGCATGACCGTGGGTAGTATGAAATAGAGATAGACCACAACCGTGCGACCGAGTTTGTCGAAAAAGAGAGGTCCACGGCTATGGCCCTCGACCTGCACAAGACCACTCCGCTTGAGCCGGGGCGAGGTGACGAGAAATATTGTGAACTCCACCACCATACAGACAACGATCAGTGCGGGCATGATACCGCGCATCGCCATCGCAAAACTGACACCCAGTACATAGTAGGCATCAGCAACGATATCAAGGACGGCACCGCTCGCGGATTCACTGTGATATCTGCGTGCGGCAACACCATCGAGGATATCGGTCACAAACACCAAGAGCATCATCCCCGCTGTCAGAAACACCGGTATCTCGTCTCGCATCACCAGTGCGATGATCATCGTGGTAAACGCCATGCGGCTGAACGTGAGCGCATCGGGAACCTGCTGTTGATAGCGTTGCATTATGGTATCCCTGCTCATCACCTTCCCCGCTCCCATCGGTGATCGCTATACCTGTTCCAGTTTCATGACATACCGTGCGAAGACCACCAATGCTGCGACCAATGATCCATTGATGATGAAGATCTGCTCGATACTTATCACGTCGGCGAGCGGACCGAACAGTATCATGCCCAACGGTAGAGAGGACGCGATCACAATCTGGAGGAAACCGAACGTGCGCCCGTGCATGTCGGGCTCGACCCGCTCCTGAATCATCGTGATAAGCGACGCTTCATAGGAAGGATTGAAGAGACCCCAGACGAACAGCACCGTGATGAAAGGCCAAAATGGCAAAAAACCCAGAGAGATCATCAGGATACCCAGACAACCTCCTGCAAGAAGCACCGTGCTCATGCGGTTGCTGAAGCCACCCCACCACCCGATGAAGATGCCACCGATGATCGCACCCAGACCATAGGCTGATTCCATCGAGGCAAGTCGCCAATACTCACCACCGAACGATCTCTCGCTGATCAAAGCGAGCATGAACACCGGACTGAAAAGGAAGAGGGCCATCGCCTCGAATATGAAGAGTCGTTTGAGCAGTGGATGCGTACGGAGGTAGCGAAACCCATCTTTAATCCCTTGGATCTCAGAGATCGCCTCCTTATCGGTGTGCTGAAGCGCGGGAAAGAGTATCGTCGCGGTGATCCCTACTCCGATGATGGCGGTGACCACATCGACGAGCAGGGCAGCTCGAAATCCTGCCAATCCCAACACCAGAGCGGCAGCAGCCGGAGAGAGAAACGCGATCAGAGAACCCAGCGAGACGAAGTATCCGTTGATACGCATCAACATCTCCTCTGGTGCGAGCTGCGGAATGACCGCATTGACCGCGGGTGATTGAATCCCAGTCCCGATCGAGCGGATCGCCAACGCGATAAAAAGCCAGGTCAGGTTACCCGGATTCATCCCGAGGATGAAGAAGAGCGCAAGTGTGGTCAACGCGATGACACTATCTGCGATCATGATGATCGCTTTACGGTTGAAGCGGTCGAGGAGTACCCCTGCAAAGAGCGATACGATGATCTGCGGTGCGAACGAGCAGATGACCGCATACGTCATCATGGTCCCCGATGAGGTCTCAAGCGTGATATGCCAGATGATCGCGAATTGCACGATCGACGAGCCCAAGAGTGAGATCGCCTGAGCTATCAGAAAACGATACGTTCTATCCTTCCAATTTTGTTGACGCATGAACTCCATGGTACCCTACAATCACGAGTGCTTGAGGCTTCGTGTAAGCAGGAGAACAAGCAGATTGCGAATGAGCGTACTATGAGGTACGCGACTGAGTAATCTTTGCGTAGTTCGACGTACTTAGACGGAGCCTGATGTGCTCGTATTAGTGGCCCAGGTAGGAGCGCTGTACGTCATCGCTCGCCGTAAGCTCCTCACCGGTGCCGGTCAACGTGATCTCACCGGTCTCAAGCACATAGCCACGATCGGCGATCTTGAGTGCCATGCGGGCGTTTTGTTCGACCAGAAAGATGGTCGTGCCCGACTCGTTGATCTCTCGGATGATATTGAAGATCTGTTT
>Ga0123356_10007370_pt1 | contig 10974 bp, 10 predicted proteins | sample TergutEmb28metaG_2_FD_92546 | JGI IMG/M metagenome (GOLD analysis project Ga0123356, IMG submission 92546) | Embiratermes neotenicus P3 segment gut microbial communities from Petit-Saut dam, French Guiana - Emb289 P3 | ecosystem: Host-associated > Arthropoda: Insects > Digestive system > Gut ... | reverse complement strand
CGTCCCCCTGCTTTTTTATTGCGGTCTGGCATTAAAAGCTTCAACTACTGCGTTGTTGAGGTCTCTTTGGTATGATTGGCTGTTTGTGACTGTGTTGTTAAAATGCAGACACAAGTGACCGTTCATGCCGTTGTCGCGTATTGTGCTTACATCATGAGGCATTCCATTGAGGGCAGCTGCAAATGTGCGCTCACCGACCGTTACCCATACGGGGCGCGGTTTCCATGCCCATACACCATTTCGTGTTCTGAGAATTGCATCTGTATCTTCTTGTGTCGGCGGTTCGACATCAATATGACCGCTCTTGGAAAATCCTCTAAGTTTAAATGTAATTCCTGTGCGGACATCAACAACACTTAAATTAACACCTGTCGGAACAATGTTTCTTGCTGTAGACCAATCAATAAGTTCAATTTCTTTTAGCTCTGATGCTAAAAATTCAGAGCTTATATAACCTACAGAACCACTAACCCTGACCATTGACCAGCCGGTTGACAAGTTTTCCAAAACATCCACTGTAGTATTAACAGGAAGTAGCCTGATAACACTGTCGTTCTTTGAAGGTCCTGTTCTGAAATTAACACCGGTTGTTGTTCGAAGTGTTGCAATTGCTGCAGCTGATGATGTTGCCCCTGTTGCTCCTGTTGACGAAAGTAAATCCGACCTTATAAATCCTTCTGTACCGTTATGCTTTACATTTGACCATCCGTCTGCTTGTGAAATTACTTCAACACTCGTACTTGCCGGAATAGACCTTATTATTCTATGTGTTGTTGTCGGACCGCTTCTTAAATTAACAACACCGTTTGTTCTGAGAGTGGACGGTGCAGCTTGAGATGCTCCCGAACCGTCCGTTAATAAATCTGACCTTATAAATCCGTTTGCTCCGTTATGTCTGACACTTGACCAGCCGTTTGATTGTCTTTCAATTACATCAACACTTGTACCTTTTGCAAGTGTGGCAATTACACTTGTATCGGTTGATGCTCCGATTCTCATATTTACAACACCTGTTGTCCTAAGTGTTACAGTTGAACTTACCGATGATGCGGCAGTTGCTGTCGATGAAACATTCACATTTCCGCCTCTGGTTAAAAAGTCCGACCTTATAAACCCTGTAGTTTCCCCTATTTTAACCCTTGACCAACCCGCCGGATTATGTTCGAGTACATTCACATTAGTTCCGGTAACAACTGTTCGAAGTATGCTTGAATCGGTTGATGCAGCAGACCTTACGTTTACACCACCTGTAGTACGAAATGTTGCCGGAGAATCACTAATAGGTAACCTGAGAAAATCCGAGCGAATAAAGCCCGATTGCCCGCCAACTGTAACTCTTGACCAACCTGCCGGGTCATGGTCATGAACTTCAATATTTGTATTGTTGTATACAATAGTTACAACCGCTGATTCTGTAGACGGTTCAGACCTTAAATTAACATCGGCCGTGGTGCGGAAGGTTCCGGGAGAAGCAAGCGCAAACTGTGACATGCCCATTAAGCCTGCCACAATACTGATTAATAAAACTATATAAATTAACTTATGTAACCTGAACTTCACAATAAGTCTCCTTAATGACGGAAAATGCAAAAATAAAAGCCTTAATTGTGACCAGTTTAACACATCTTTTGCCTCAAGTCAACCAATTTTGACATTTTTTCGTAACTTTTTGTAACCATTTCATTTTTATCCGCAGCGATTGTAATATTCTTTGACAATTAACCTTTTCTGTGATAACATTTCGCCTTGTTCAGCCGATATTTTTAAGTAAGGTAAATATAAGTAATGTCACAAGAAAACAACCGCGAAAGACATCCTTTAATCGACACACTTGTTACAATAAAAGGAAATCCGAGAATTGCTATTTATACGGAACCTCTTTGGGTTATTCCTTTTAATCTTTATTCACCGTTTGTCGCCGTGTACATGGCGGCACTTGCTCTTTCCGATATGCAAATCGGTTTGATTGCATCAATATTTATGTTCTTTCGTGCTGTTTCCGCTCTTTTCAGCGGAGCAATTACCGATAAACTCGGAAGAAAACTTACAACTTTTATCTTTGACATGGCATCATGGTCGATTCCATGTTTATTATGGGCGTTATCGCAAAATTTCTGGTGGTTTGTTGTTGCCGCATCATTTAACGGATTAATGCAGATAACCGACAACTCGTGGACATGTTTATTAATCGAAGATGCCGAAAAACGTTCGCTTGTAAGAATATTTTCACTTTTACATATGATTGCTCAGCTTGCTGTTATTTTTGCACCGCTTGCCGCAATACTTGTAAATCAGCTTTCAATCATTCCCGCAATGCGGATTTTATTTATGTTTTCTTTTATTTCAATGACCATTAAGTTTTTCCTCCTGTATTTTCTTGGAGACGAAACAAGAGTCGGAAAAACACGTATGGAAGAAACCAAGGACATGTCTATATGGCAGATTATGGGCGGATACGGCGGCATATTTAAAAAAATATTTGCATCAAGCGATATGATTCTTGCTCTTGTTCTTACCACTATATTCAGTATAGTCTGGATGGTTACAGGGAGCTTCTTCGGATTATATGTTACGGGAACACTTGATATTCCCGAGTATTTTCTTGCATATTTCCCGATTCTTCGCGCTCTGGTTATAGCCGCTTTTCTTTATTTAATTCAACCAAAACTCGAAAAGTTCGGATTTCGTATGCCAATGCTCATAGGTCTTATCATTTTTGTCGCAGGTTTAGTTATGTTAATTTTAACTCCTGTCGGTTCATTACCGATATTATTTGCAGTGGTCTTTTTAGACGCCGTTGCTTTTAGTTTTGTTGTTCCCCGAAATGACTCATTAATTCAAATATTAATAGAACCCTCCGAACGTGCGAGAATCAGAGGGCTAATGATGGTAGTTGTTCTTGGTTTTAGTATACCGTTCGGATATCTCGCAGGCTTCTTGTCAGAAATTAACCGCCGTTTACCATTTGCAATGGTAGCAGCAATTCTTGTTTTGATGTTTGTAATTATTGCGGTAAGCAAAAAGAAATTTGATGCAATTTCAAAAAGAGTCAGTGAAGACGATACTCCTTGAGTTAAAAAAGCGTTTCTTAATTCCACATAAAAAAGGACTTACCGAGTCCTTTTTTTAGTTATTATTACCTACCAGAATATTAAACTCCAGATTTTCCATTTCGTCTTGAAAATCTTCTCCACATTCAATAAGCATATCATCGTCTTCGTCGGCAACAATCCAGTTTACCGTGACTTTTTTCCCTGCAATGTTTGTATCCATAAACCTGAATATATTATAAAGCAGTTTAGTTGTTGAACTGTTAAAGTATTCCATTGCACAATCAAAAGTGAACTTATTAAAATCCGTCATAAAATATTTTTCAAGCCAATCATTTATATCTTTAAAGAAAGCAACCGTTTCTTCAAGATAACACTCACCCTCAAAGCGCATGTAATTTTTTTCTTCATCTATCAACACATATGGTGATGTTTTTGTTTTTTCACGCTCCATTTTAAACGGCATTATTCGCTTTCCTCCTGTCCTATTTCAACATACATTGTAAAATATGAAACTTTATCATTAACTTCTTCAAACAGATATTTTATCGGTGATGATGCCCGTCGTGCTATTTCTATTAACCCAAGACCTGCACCTTTACTTTCAGGATTGTCATCTCCGTTGCGCATTATATCCTTATAATACTGGCGCAGCCCTATTTTATCAAGTGAATTTAAGTGGTCTATTCTTTTTTTTATAAGGCCGGAGCTTTCTGCTTTAATTTCATTTCCGGTAAAAATAAAGAAGGTTTTATTTTTATGACCCAGTAAAAGCATTCCTGTTGGGGCATCTGCACAGCTTTCACCTAAGTTTTTTTCTTTTCCTGTTGAATACATAAGCATATTGGTAACCTGTTCAACAAAAACAGAAAATATTGCTTTTGATATTTTATTAGGTAAATCTTCATGCGAAAGACTTGTTTTCACCATTTCGGCAAGTCCTTTTATTCCGTCTTCCCACATAGGCCCGCTATAGCTGATGCTGATGTTAAGTTCTTTAAGTTTATTGCTTTGCTCCCGTAAATTCATTAACATTATTTATTCCTCCTCAAAATCAACATATGTGTATCTGTTGCGTCCATCTTGTTTTGATTGATAAAGCGCCGTATCCGCCCGTTTTATAAAATCACTGCCGTTTTCATTTCCCTTGACCTTCCCCGATGTTACACCGATTGATATTGTGACACAATCGGCTGCTTTGTTTTTTTCATGCGTTATATTACACATTCTTATATTTTCCAAAATCTTCCCTGCTACATAACGTGCTCCTATTTCGTCAGTTGCAGGCAAAATTACAATAAATTCCTCTCCTCCGTATCTTGCGGTAAAATCATCGGCTCTTGACAAACTGTTTTTGATTGCTTCTGCAACCTTTATTAAACATTTATCTCCTTCGCCGTGTCCGTACGTGTCATTATACTTTTTAAAGTAATCAATATCCATCATTAGAATACTTAAAACATCATCATTGCGGGATAACACTTTTATTATACGTTCAAGATTCTCTTCAACAAAACGCCTGTTGTAAATTCCGGTCAATGCATCAATATGTACTTTATCAAGCAGGTCATGTTTGCTTTCATTTAATGATATTGCTGTTCTGTCTGACAATTTTGTTATACGCCGTAACTGTTTTAATAATCTGCGATATTCATCGATTAGCTCTGTATATTTTTTTGCACAAACAAGCTCACCATCTTTAATTTCTGATGAATATAATAAAGCATTGTCTAATATCTTCTGTTCGTCTTCAAAAATATCTTCCATTTATTTTCCCTTCAAATATTATGGCTTAAATGAAATAAGCTCTATATCATCTCGTGTGGTTTGTTCTCCTTTGTGATCCATAAATGATTCCCAAATTTTTTGAGAAATAACAGCTTGTGTTTCCTGATGATTTTCCAAAATTAAACGTTCAATAGTTTTAAATCCGAATTGTTTTATTCTGTCTCCGCCAATTTGGTCAGGTAACCCATCCGATGCAATATAGAATTTATTATCCGGATTTGCAGGTATTGTATGAACTTTTATTTCGTTTTTACTGTCAAGTTTTCCTTCACCGATAAAAACAGGTTGCCCTTTATAACGCTTAACCTCTTTTCCGTCACAAACCAGAACACTTATATTCCCTGCCGACATTGTTATTGTTTTATCTTTTGAAACAAATAATACTGCAAGGTCACAACCGTCGTTTACATCTTTAATTCCGTATTTCAGGTCGTCTTTTTTATTAACATTCATAACTGCTACTAATCTTTGGTCAAGCAAATATAAAATTTCTGCAGTATCGGTATGCATGTTTTCTGTGATAATTGTTTCAAAAGCACTTACAACAAGCATAGTAAGCAATGCTCCCGGCGTGCCGTGACCGGTACAGTCGCAAACACAAATAACAGTACCGTCATCAAAGTTTTTTGCCCAGTAAATATCTCCGCCTACAACATCACGAGGTTCCCAAATAACGGAGAAATCTGAAAACGCCTTCTCAAACACGCTCTTATCAGGTAACAAATTCTGTTGTATTTTACTTGCATAGTTAATACTTTCTTTTATAGTTTTTGAAGATTCTTCTGCTTTAACTATCATACCTTTAAGCTTTGCAACCATATCACGCAGGGATTGTGCAAGTATGCCCACTTCATCTTTTCGCTCCAGCGAAAGCTCGCAGTCCAGTTCTCCTTTTGATACTGCTTCGGAGTATTTTACTGTTGTTGTCAACGCTTTTGTAATTTCACGCACAACAAACCATATAATTATTGCCTGTATTATTATCATAATAGAAAGTAAAAGCGTATTTATCAGAGCAAGAAAATTACTTTGTTCGTTAAATTCATTAAGCGGACAAAAAACAACTGCATACCAACCGGTTAAGTTGCTTTTTTCTGCAAATATTACATAATCCACCTTGTCCATTGTTGCTTCAAACGTGTTGTTTTCAACTGTTGTTTCTAATAACAGGTCTATAATATTATCAGGTAATACTGTCGGGTTTGCTCTGCGCCCGCTGCCTTGACTTATTGCTATAGACTGAGCGGCATCATGATTTGCAATAATAAGACCGTCACCGGTTACGACCATTGCATATCCGTGATTTCCGAGCAGACTTACCGGCTCTACATAACGTGAATTTATCTTATCAAGACGAATAATGGTTAGAGCAGCTCCGATTATTGTTTCATATCCTTCATCATAAATCGGTATTGATAATGATAATGTAAAACGCCCGATTTCACGGTTCATTTCTACATCACGAGAAATAAATTGCTCCCCTTGCATGTTAGTAATAAAAAACTCACGGTCTCCCCGATATCCTCTGCGATTGGCACTAACCGTTGTCGCTTCAATTATTCCGTCTGTATTTAAAATTTCGATGCTATGGTATATATCATTTATTTCAATCAGTTCTTTTATATATCCTCCGACTATATCCTCAAGTGTTCTATTACCGGCTAACAGTTCTTTTACACTTGGTGCAAAGGATAACGCGAGTAAATCTGTTTGTGCTCTTAAAACTTCTCTGTCAAGAGTAAAACGAAGGTTACTGACAGAGCGCTGACCATCTTCTCTAAAAGCGTCATGTATTACATTCGATGCTGCGTATTGTCCTATTATAACTATAATAATGCCGCCTATGAGTAATATTGCAAGAATTGGTATGAGAAGTTTTGCATGGACGGTTCTGAGCATACTTTCACTCCGTTTCGTTAATAAATTGTTAAATAGAGTTAATTACGTTGACACGTAAACCTTTTGCTATATATAATACGGACAAATATTCAATAAGAGGATTAGAGGTATATGAAGTTTAATAAACCATCATTTTTAAGAGTTGCCATCATTTTTGTTTTTACTGTTTTATGCTTAGTCACTGTTACTGCATGTAATTCCACAGACAGCCTGGAAGGCTCAACCTTAACTGTTTATTCCACTTTTGATGAGGATTTTGCACGGCCGTTTATTGACCTTTTTGAAGAAGAAACAGGTATTCATGTCGATGTTATTTTTGCGGGAACAGGCGCTTTACTTAATCGAATCCGCGAAGAAGCCGACGATTCTTCTGCAGGTGCAGACTTATTATGGGGTGGTGCATTATTTTCTGTTTTACCGGAAGCTGATTTATTTGAAGACTTTGTTTCCGATAATGAAGAATTTGTAATTTCCGGAATGGAAAACACGGAGGGAACCATAACCAGAATCATGAGCAGCGCAAGGTTACTTATGATTAATACCGACCTTATCGGTGATATCGAAATAAATGGATATGCCTGTCTTTTAAATCCTGCTCTTCGAGGACAAATTGCTATTACCGACCCCGCTGCATCCGGTTCTTCATTTAATCATCTTATCAACCAGCTTTATGCAATGGGGCACGATAATAACCCAAACTTAGGCTGGGATTATATGGATGATTTTATTCAAAATTTGGGAGGTATAATGCTTGGTGATTCATCTGCCGTACATCAGGGAGTTGCAAACGGTAATTTTATTGTTGGTTTAACTTATGAAGAAGCACCATTTACTTATATCGAAGAGGGTTATCCGGTTAGAGTCGTGTACATTGATGAGGGTATTATAGGAACTTCGTCCGGTGCTGCTGTAATTAAGGATGCTCCAAACCGTGATGCCGCTCATGTTTTTATTAACTTTATCACTTCATTTGATGCTCAAGCTATGATGGAGCGTGATTTATTCAGACGGCCTGTACGTTCGGATATACCTTCAACAGGTGGCTTAATCGCAAATGCCGACCTTAAATGGATTGCTTATGATACATCTTATATAATTGAAAATCGGGAAACATGGCTTGACTCATTTCGTGAGTTATGGGAAAAATACAGTTAATACCAAGACAAATTCTATTATTTAAGCTGTACCTCAAGCGTACCAATATGTCGTAGAAACAAGAAAACACCCAAACTTTTTTATGTTTGGGTGTTTTTCATTAAGTTTTTATTGTTCTATTATTAAATCACAGAACTTTTTAAACGTATCTGGGATATCTATATCTTGCGGACATAGCGGGTTACACGCTCCGCAAGCTGTACATGCTTCCGGTTTTTTATTGTCTTCAAGTGAACCTAAAAATTCTTTTACATACCATGTAACACCATGAGATGCTTCATTATATGTAGCAATAAGAGCCGGAATGTCAAGCTTTAGCGGACATGCACCGGTACAGTACCGGCATGAAGTACACGGCACAAATGATGCCATGTTATCAACAATTTGTTGAAGCATAACTCTTTCTTCACTTGTTACCGGGTCAGGTTTTTTGTAAAAATCGACATTTTCTATTATTTGCTCCATGTTTGACATACCGCTGATTGTAACAACAACTTCGGGAAGTGACTGCAGAAAACGAAATGCCCATGATACGGGTGTATCATTCGGACGTGCTTTTTTCAGCACCGCTTCAGCTTCCGCTCCCGGAGCAGCAAGAAGTCCACCTCTAACAGGCTCCATTACAAAAACAGGTTTTTTATGTTTTTTAAGAACTTCATATTTTTTACCTGCTTCTTGAAGTGTCCAGTCAAGATAGTTTAGCTGAATCATTACATATTCAATATGCTCGCCGTATTTGGTTAAGAACTTATCAATTGTTTCATATCTGCCGTGCGAGGACATGCCTAAATATTTAATTCGCCCTGCTTTTTTCTCTTCAAGAAGATAGTTAAGAATCCCGACTTTTTCATCGATATAAAGGTCATATGTACATTCGGAAACCTGATGCAACATATAAAAATCAAAATAATCAACACCACATGTTTCCAGTTGATGCTCGAATATTTCCTTCGGTGAATTATATGTTCTTGCCGTCATTCCCATCGGTGTAACATCAAGCTCCAGCTTTCCGTCAACGACTTCCATAAAGTTACCGGGAAACTTATCTGCAAGATACCATGATTCACGCGGATAATTGCTTAGCACTTTTCCTAAAGAAATTTCCGATTGACCTGCATGATAGAAAAAGGCGGTATCAAAGTAATTTATACCGTTTTTAAAAGCAAAATCCACCATTTCGGCAACTGTTTTCTCGCATATTTCATCCGACGATTGCACAGTAGGCAGGCGCATACCTCCGAAACCAAGAGCCGGAAGCTTTAATCCTTTAAAATCATTGTAAACCACACCAATATCTCCTTTATTTTTTGATTAATAAATTATTTGTTTACTTTTTTTATTCTCCCACAGCTTCAAAGAGAGCTTGCCCGATACTGTCTCTTATAATCAAATCTGCATATTTATCAAATGATGTTTCCGATTTGTTTATTAAAACAAGCTTGTTCCCGTTATAATAATTTACCATACCGGCTGCAGGATATACATTAAGCGAAGTACCGCCGACAATCAGAACATCAGCCTCATAAATTGCTTTTGTGGCTTTGCTCATAACAGCAGGACTTAAACCTTCCTCGTATAATACCACATCGGGTTTGATTATACCATTACACGAGCACCTTGGTATACCCTTTGCATTGATGATTATATCAACGGGATAACACTCCTTGCAGGACATACATATATTTCTGAGAGCCGAACCATGCAACTCAATAACATTTTCACTTCCCGCCTGTGTATGCAGCCCGTCAACATTTTGTGTAATGACCGCTTTTAGTTTGCCTTGTTCCTCAAGCTTTGCCAGTGTAATATGCGCATTATTTGGCTTGGCATCGGGATACAGCATTTTCTCTTTGTAAAACCGATAAAACTCTTCAGTATTATCCATAAAAAAGCTATATGACAAAATTTCCTCAGGCGGATAATTATAATCTTCGTTATATAATCCATCAGCACTGCGAAAATCGGGAATCCCGCTCTCGGTAGAAACTCCTGCTCCACCAAAAAAGACAATATTATTTGAGTTAGCAATAATCTCTCTGAGCTTAGTAATACTGTTATTCATAAATAGATTGTAACACAAAACAAGGGGTCTGTCCCCTTGTTTTGCAATTGTTTTTTATGTTATCTTTAATAATTTACTGTACGCAGTTCAAAGTAAGCTTTTGCATGTTTGCAAATCGGACATATTTCAGGAGCTTTTTCACTGTCAACAATGTACCCGCAGTTTCTGCATATCCAGACCGCTTTTTCTGTTTTTGTAAACACCGTATTGTTTTCAACATTTTCAAGCAGTTTAAGGTATCGCTCTTCATGCTCTTTTTCAATATTCCCAACCGATGAAAACAAAAATGCAATGTCATTAAAGCCTTCCTCTTTGGCTTCCTCTGCCATGCGTTTATACATATCAGTCCATTCACCATGCTCACCGGCTGCTGCTGCTTTAAGATTATCGGCGGTTGACGGGATTTCGCCGCCGCAAAGAAGCTTAAACCATATTTCTGCATGTTCCTTTTCATTTCCGGCTGTTTCTTCAAAGATAGAAGCGATTTGTTCATAGCCTTCTTTTCTTGCTTTTGAAGAAAAATATGTATACTTGTTTCGAGCCTGACTTTCACCTGCAAAAGCTTCCATTAAGTTCTTCTCTGTTTTTGTTCCTTTTAAATTTGCCATAATAACGACCTTCCTTTCGATTTTTCTTGATTGTCATTTACATTCGTTACACAAACCGGAAAAACTTAAGCTATGACTTTTTATTTCAAGCCCTTCGGTATGTGTCAGACTTTTTACATCGGGGAAGCAATTGCTAATATCAAAAATACGTTTACATTTTTCGCATATAAAATGATAATGCTCATAAGAATTATGGTCATAATGAGTCGTGCCGTAGAAATTGCCTATACTCATAATCTCGCCCGAATCCGCAAGCTGATTTAAATTCCTGTAAACCGTAGCCCTGCTGACAGATGGATGCGTTGTGATTATATGCTTATAGACCTGCTCTGCATTTGCATGTATATCCAAGTCCTTTACAGCATCATAAACCAATTGCCGCTGTATTGTATTTCTTCTTGCTTCCATAATT
>Ga0123356_10007369_pt1 | contig 10975 bp, 10 predicted proteins | sample TergutEmb28metaG_2_FD_92546 | JGI IMG/M metagenome (GOLD analysis project Ga0123356, IMG submission 92546) | Embiratermes neotenicus P3 segment gut microbial communities from Petit-Saut dam, French Guiana - Emb289 P3 | ecosystem: Host-associated > Arthropoda: Insects > Digestive system > Gut ... | reverse complement strand
GAACCCCGCGGTGCGGATGGCCACGGCGGCGGGCGGATGCCGTTCCAGCGCCAGCGCACAGCCGAATACCGTCAGCGGCAATTCGCGTTCGCGGAACAATCGCATGATCCGCCAGAATCCGACGCGGCTGCCGTAGGCGAACATGCCTTCGGCGGCGAGGTCGCGACCGACCACACCCGGACTGACGCCTCCGTACTCGGTCAGGCCCCATTCCGATGCCGGGTCTCCGTCCGGAACGGAGGGTTCCGAGCCTTCCTCGAAATTCAGCACAAAGTTGACTGCCAGGCGTGCCTCGCCCGGCCAATGCGGGTTTGGCGGATTGCTGCCGTAGCCGATCAGATCGCGGTCCAAATGCGATTTCCTTATCTGCCTATGGCAGCTTATCCCGGATTGTCACGACGCACGAATGGAAAGGTTTCGTTTTCAACGTGCTGCAGCAAGCTCATTTGTTTGGGCGTCGTGCGGTACGGTTGGCGGCGGCGGTCCCGTGCGGGATGCCATCGATGGTGCCGGGCCTGTCGATGCCGCCGGAGTGGCCGGCAGTGCATTTTCCTGGTCGAACCAAGACCAGACTGCTGTTGTGTCGCACTCCCGCCGCAAAAACTGCTATCATTATTACACTCTAACAAGCTAGATTGTGGTCCGGTTTGACCCAGAGGAAAACGACAATGTCCGAAATCAGGGATGCGATTTTGGGCCTCACTGCCCAGATTGTCAGCTCACACGTGGTCAAGAACACAGTGGAGCCGGACCGTCTGCCAGAGCTGATCCGCGAGGTGTACCGCACGCTGGCCAGTGTGGAAGGTGGACCGTCCGCGGAATCTCGTCCGAAGCCTGTCGTCGCGCTCAATCGGTCGGTGTTTCCCGACCACGTTGTCTGCGTGGAGTGCGGCAAGAAGATGAAGATGCTGAAACGCCATCTGATGACCGACCATAAGCTCACACCGGACCAATACCGCACGCGCTGGGGTCTGCCGTCCAACTATCCGATGGTGGCCGCCAACTACGCCAAAATCCGTTCGTCGCTGGCAAAGCAGATCGGACTGGGCCAGAAACGAGTCGTCAGGCGCCGCGGCGCCGGCAAGCGGGGGTGACGCTCATGCGTCGTCATTGCGGGCGGCATTCCCCGCATTGCGTGGCGCGCAGCGCCGCAGCAAGCTTGTGGTGGGAATAGGGGTGGCTTTTTGGCACCATGACGAAATCAGAGTGGGAAGCACATGCAGCGTCGCCGGCTCGGCAGCCTTGACGTCGGCGCCATCGGCCTCGGCTGTCTGACGCTGACCGCAGCCTACGGGACCCCACCACCGGAAGCCGACGCCATCGCCACGATCCATCGTGCCGCCGAAATCGGCATCGATATGCTCGACACGTCAGACGCCTATGCAAAGGGCGAGAACGAATTGCTGATCGGCCGGGCTATTGCCGGGCAGCGTCATCGTTACCTGATAGCCAGTAAATTCGGCAACCTGCGCGAACCTGACGGGACTCCCAAGGCTGACGGCCGGCCCGATTACGTCAGGCGCGCGTGTGAAGCGAGCCTGCGCCGTCTGAATACCGACGTCATCGATCTCTATTACATCCATCGGGTCGATCCAACGGTGCCGATTGAGGACACCGTCGGCGCCATGGCGGAGCTCAAACGCGAGGGGAAGATTCGCTTTCTGGGTATTTCAGAGGCGGCACCGGTAACGATTCGTCGCGCACATGCGGCGCATCCGATGACCGCTGTACAGATCGAGTATTCCTTGTGGACCCGCCATGTCGAAGCCGAGGTACTGCCGCTGTGCCGTACACTGGGTATCGGCTTCGTCGGTTATAGCCCGCTTGGTCGCGGCTTCTTGGCGGGCGCGATCAAGGCAGAACCGGCGGCGGGAGATATGCGACGGGGAATGCCTCGGTTCAGTCGTGACAACCTGGCACGTAACCTCACGCTGCTCGCAGAGTTTGCTCACCTCGCCGCCGCTGAGGGTTGCACGACCGCACAGCTTGCCTTGGCGTGGGTGCTGTCGCGTCAGCCGTCGGTCGTGCCGATCGCGAGCAGCAGCCAGCGCAAGCGGCTGGAGGAGAATGCCGCCGCCGCATCACTCACAGTGTCCCCCGAAACCCTGGCAGCGGCCGACCTGTTGTTTGCGCCAGGCAATGTCGCTGGTCCACGCTACGGCGAGATGGCTGAGCGTGTTGTCGGCATCTGACCAGCCTCGCAACCGCTGCCTGCCAGATGCGAACATGGCGCGAGGGTGGTTGCCGTCGAGTGGTGCGCACGCCACCATTCGCCCCGAGCAGGTCGAAACCGGCCCACGGTCGGGGCGTGCAGAACAGGAGAGTCCGGACCAATGACCGCAGCGAGCACCGTTGAGGGCCTGCCACACGTAGACGCGCCACTGACCTATCTGGCGCCAATGGCCGAACGACCGCACAATTACACGTATGATCCGCCGCCTGGCGTGCCACGCTCCAACACCATCGCCGAGACGCATGTCATGTCGGTGTTCAGTGCCCGGCGCATCGAACGCGACATCTCGCTCGACCGCGAGGGCTTCGCTCTGCTGCATCATGAGTCTGTTGTGCGCGATTTCTCCGACGATGATGAGATACGTCGCGTCTATTACCCGGAAGCGGAGCGCGTGCTCACCGAAGCCACTGGCGCGAAGCGGGTGTTCATATTCGACCACACAGTGCGGCGCCGCGTGCAGGGTGGGATGGACCGGGTGCCCGGCACGCCACGCCAGCCGGCGACGCGCATCCACGTGGATCATACGGTTAAATCGGCGCCGCAGCGCGCCCGGGATTTTCTCGGTGCCGACGCTGAGGATTGGCTGCGCGGGCGGATGCAGGTGATCAACCTTTGGCGGCCCATCCGCGGCCCGCTACGCGACGCGCCGCTCGCAGTGTGCGATGCGCTGTCGGTGGCGTCGGAAGACTTGGTGCCGTCGGATCTGATTTATCGCGATCGCGTCGGCGAGATCTACGGCGTGACGTTCAATCCGAACCATCGCTGGTTCTATCTGCCAGAGATGCAGCCCAACGAGGCGCTGCTGCTGAAGTGCTACGATTCGGTGACGGATGGCCGCGCGCGGTTCGCCCCGCATACGGCGTTCGAAGACCCGATGGTTGGCACGGATGTCCTACCACGCGAGAGCATCGAACTCAGGACCTTCGTGTTCCACTGAGGACACGAATGAGTGGCTGGTGAGGACACGATTGAGTGGCTGGCTGTGGCGTGGTGGCAACGAATCGGTTGCAACACCGGGCCCTGCAACGGCCACACCGTGGTTCACGGAAACGACTGGCCGTGTCTGACAAAGGCAGGTCGCGCGGCCATCGCGGACTATCAATCGCCGCTCCAAGATCCGCCTCGCCGTCGGCCTTCCCCCCACCCTCATGCGCCGACATCGTGGCGCAGCAATCTTGGAATGAAACGGACCTGAAGCATGCCCGAATCTCCACCACGCTGGCCGTCCGCCCGTCCGCTCGCAATCTCCATCAGCGTCATGCTGGAAGGCTGGGCAGAAGGCAGCGCGCCCGGGATTGGCCCGATGGGCAATCCGCTGAGGCCGGGCCTGACGGATCTGCAGGCCCTCTCCTGGGCCGACTATGGTCCAAAGGTCGGCACCCACCGTATCCTTGAGTTGCTGGACCGTGCCGGTCTGCACGCGGTTTTCTACACCAGCGGCGTCATCGCTGAGCGATACCCGCAGCTTCCGAGCCTTATTGCCGAGGCGGGTCACACCGTCGCCGCGCATGGCTGGAGCCAAGGCACGCTGCCGCCCTATCTCACGCCCGATGCAGAACAAGAAGACATCGCCCGCTGCGTCGATGTACTGACCCGCACGGCCGGCCAACGCCCGCCGGGCTGGCTCAGCCCTCGCTGCACGCCGAGCGCCGTCACATCACGCTTGCTCGCCCGCGCCGGCTTCCGTTGGCACGCCGACATGTTCGATTCAGACCTGCCGTATCGAATCGACACGCCGGACGGTGCGTTAGTCGGTATGCCATTCACCATGGAGGTGAACGACATGCCACTCTATATCCGCTATGGTAACGAACCAGACGCCTTCACCCGCACTCTGGCCCGCATTGTCGAGGGCTGGCCGGCGCTCGGCTGTCCGACCGCCTGCCTCGACATGACTGTGCATGCGCATGTTTTCGGCCGGCCGTACGGGGCGATCGCATTGCTTGATTCAATCGCGTTAGTGCAGCGTAGCCCGTGGTGCTGGCTCACTGATCATGCCGAACTTGTGGAGCTCCACGCATGAAAGTCAGCATCCTTGACGACTGGTTCGACACTGTGCGCACGTTGCCGTGTTTTGCCAAATCGGCCGACCACGATGTGACGATCTGGAACGACCACGTGCAGGACACGGATGCCCTCGCGCACCGGCTGCGCGAGACCGAGGCTCTTGTGCTGATCCGCGAACGCACGCAGATCCGCACGCCTCTGCTGGAACGCCTGCCGAAGCTCAGGCTGATCAGCCAGCGCAGCGTCTATCCGCACATCGACGTCGACACCTGCACCCGGCATGGCGTGACGCTGTCATCCAGCCAGCATGCTGACACGCCGTCCTATGCGACCGCGGAGCTGACCTGGGGGCTGATCCTCGCGGCGATGCGGCAGATCCCACGGCAGATGGCCTCGCTGAGAGCGGGCAGTTGGCAATGCGGCGTCGGCACATCGCTCGGTGGCAAGACGCTCGGCATCTACGGTTATGGCCGCATTGGCAAGGTCGTCGCCGGTTACGGCCGAGCCTTCAACATGAAAGTGCTGGTGTGGGCGCGTGCGGCGACACTGGCGCGGGCGCGGACCGACGGCTACGAGACGGCGCCCGGCAAGGAAGCCTTCTTCGAACGCTGCGATGTGGTCTCGCTGCACATGCGCTCGGTGCCGGCGACCCGTGGCATCGTTACAGCGGATGATCTCGCGCGGATGCAGCCAACCGCGTTGCTGGTCAACACCAGTCGCGCCGCGCTCATCGAGCAGGGCGCGCTCGTCGCGGCATTACGTGCCGGACGGCCAGGCATGGCAGCGGTCGACGTGTTCGAGGAAGAGCCGCTTCGCGACACTGATCACCCATTGCTCAATATGCCAAATGTGGTGTGCACGCCACATATCGGCTACGTGTCACGCGATGAATACGAGATCCAGTTCACCGACATTTTCGATCAGATCAACGCCTATGCAGCAGGATCGCCGATCAATGTCGTGAACCGGAGGTGATGCGCACGACGCGGTGAGGCCAATTGCACGGCGCGATGCGGCGATCACGCAAGCGTCCGGCGAAGCTGGCCTATGAGGTCATTCACCTCGGCCTCCGTGGTATAGCGGCCAAGGCTGAACCGGATCGCCCCCATCGCGACGTTGGGCGTGACCTTCATCGCCTGCAAGACCGGCGACAGCGTGATCCTGCCGGCATGACACGCCGACCCCGTCGAGGCATCGACGTCGGGCATGGCGGCGAGAATGTCAGCGCCGACCCGTCCGACAAACGACACGTTGAGCGTATTCGGCAAGCGATGTGTGGGGTGACCGTTGAGAACGACTTGATTGCCAAAGTCTGCCTGCAGTCGGTCCCAGAGAAGATCACGCAGCGTCTGAATCGCTGCCATTCCGATCCACTTCATCGCGACTTCGCATGCTTTACCCAGGGCTGCTGCCAGCAACGCGCACTCAGTGCCTGCGCGGCGGCCGGCTTCGTGCTCGGCGCCGTGGATGAGTGGTTCGATCTCCACGCCACGCCGAACGTAGAGCGCACCGATGCCTTTGGGTGCGTAAACTTTGTGTCCAGCCACGGAGAGTATGTCGGCGCCCAGTTCGTCGATGCACGTCGCGATTTTTCCGACCGATTGCGCGGCGTCGGTATGGAATAGGACGCCATGAGCGTGGGCAATCGCCGCGATGTCGGCGACCGGTTGAATCGTGCCGGTCTCATTGTTCGCGTGCATAACGCTGATCAGTTTGGTGTCACGAGTGATGGCCCGGCGAACAACGTCCGGGTCGACAAGCCCGGCACCGTCGACCGGAACAACCGTTACCGTCACGCCAAGCTTGGCGAGGTAACGGCACGGCTCAAGGATCGCCGGATGTTCGACCGCCGACGTGATGATGTGCGTCGGACCGTCATGCGGCGTGCGGCACATTCCTTTAAGTGCAAGATTGTTCGCCTCACTGCCGCCGCTGGTGAAGACTATTTCGTCTGGCGCACAACCGAATAACGCTGCGACCTGCGATCGGGCGGTCTGCAGCGCGGCCGTAGCCAGCGTAGCGGCCCAATGCCCGCTTGACGGATTGCCATAGCCGTCTGTCAGCAGGGGCCGCATGGCCGCAGCTGCATCCGGGTCGATCGGTGTGCTAGCGTTGTAGTCCAGGTAGAGGCGTGCCATCGCGTCTAGCTCCGTCCTGTGCCGTGGGCACAGTTGAATCGCTCTGAGAAACAGTCAATTGAATATTAGGGTGGTCGGTCGTGCGACGCGGCGCCGTGTCAAGCCGCACTGCCGCGGTCGCGCTCCGATTGGAGCTACCCGAGATCGCGAGGGCGTTCCGGCACCGATGCCGGGTGGAGTTGATCCAGCAGCCGGCGCAGAGGCCGGGCTGCGTGGCGGCGCTGGCCGAACGGCTTCGCCTGAGCCTCGCAAACAGCTCGCAGCAGTTGAAGCAGTTGCGCGAGCGGGCTACGCAACGTGACGGCGCGTGCGTTGCCTATCGACCAGCCGACGAAGCCGAGATCGAAATCGTATCCTTCCCCGCTGCTTAGTGACACGCGGCGGAGCATGCGGTGGCGTCGATGGAACGCGTGATCACGGGACGCATCGCCGCGCGCGCGACCAGTTGGAACCGGTCGCGGCCCAGGAACTGCTGGTGCGGCCGCTGCCCGGCGATGTGGCACGTGCGCCCAAAAACGAATGCGGGCTTGGCTAGATACCGGATGGACGGAACATTCCGTTCCCTCGGTTGCAACACCCGCTGCCCGAGGTGCCACGCATACGGAAGATCGCCGCGTATGGCCGAGAGCCTTGCTGCGATTGTCGTTCGAAGCCATGGCCCGACGGCGTGTGCGCGGCTTCCAGCCGCAGCGACTGGAGGCGGCTTTTCCGAATGCAACGCGGCCGGTTTACCGGTCGAGACGGTGGTGCGATGTTTGTTTGTCGTTATCCAAGTGGGAGGGCCAGTGCATGAGCGATCGCGTTGAAGGCGGCTGTCTCTGTGGCGCGGTGCGATTTGCCGTGACAGGTGAACCACTCAACGTGGCATGGTGTCATTGCGAGAGTTGCCGCAGGCACAGCGGCGCCCCTGTCTCGGTGTTCCTTGCGGCGCGACGTGACGAGTTTGAGGTAAGCAAGGGCGAGATCACCAGGTACAATTCGTCCCCCGGCCGCTGGCGTGGATTCTGCGCCCGCTGCGGTTCTACGCTGACGTGCGAGGGGAACGCGAACTCGTCGGAGGTTCATCTGCACATCGGTTCGATCGACGAGGCTGCCCGGTTCGTACCGACGCGACATATTTTTCCCGAAGAGCGGCTGCCGTGGCTCCACCTGAGCGACGGGTTGGGGAATGCGAACTGACGATCTTGCCAGTCTACCCGCTTGATCCGGTCGGCCGGGTCCCGCGGCACGCGCCTGATCGCTGCCAAGAGTGCGCAGCGTCACCTCGGTCACATTCACGATGGACTGAGGTGGTTCGCGCCGCATCTGTTGAGGATGCGGCGAGCCGCTCAGTAAAGTGGCGGCGTGGCTGGCCCCGTGCACGTTAGCAACGTCCCATTCGATCGCCGTTACAAGCACCTTGGCCGGCACCCTCTTCACCAACGCGAGGATGCTGGTGATGCTGCAAACCCGCTCGCCGGTAACCCTGGGCGCATCAATGCTGTCCCGCCCGGTGAGCGAGACCGACCAAACGAACGCAAGCTCCACGTCGTTTCGCCGCCCACCAACGCAACGACGCTCCCCGTATTGCGGCTGGGGTCGTTCGCCGATTCGCTGAGTTAGCAGCGCGTTGTTCTGTGGCAGCACTCCAAGCGCTCAGTCGTACCAGCATATGCGATCGCTCATGGTTCGACCGCTGGCGGCGCGACCACATCGACCTGTCCGGGGCCTCGCAACGTGCTCCGCAGGCGGAGGCCGGCACGCGTGTCGTCCAGTGTTGCCGGATGGCGGTGCGGGGTTGACGGGCGTGAATTCTCCGCAAGGTCGGCGCGCGGTTTCGATTCCGCGCTTGCGGTCCAGCGGGTCGCAGGGCGAAACTCCTGCCATGTTCCAGGAGGAGGCCCAGCCGGCGGATGAGTCCGCCTCCCGGTATGAAGCGGCGCGGCGTGTCGTGGGACCCGTCTTCGCCGCGCTCGACCTCGGCACGAACAATTGCCGCATGCTTGTGGGCACTCCGTCAGGCGATGGCTTCCGAGTCCTGGACAGCTTCTCCCGCATCGTCCGCCTTGGCGAAGGCCTGCATCAGACCGGTGCCTTGAGCGTCACCGCAATGGAGCGCACGCTGGCGGCGCTGCACACGTGCGCGGCGCGGCTTCAGCGCCGTCCGGTGCGCAGGCTGCGCGCCATCGCCACCGAGGCCTGCCGCCGTGCCGCCAACGGCCGAGCCTTCCTGGCGCAGGTCAAGGCGGAAACCGGCCTCGATATCGGCGTCATCACCGCGCGTGAGGAAGCAGAACTCGCGCTGGAATCCTGTGCACCGCTGCTGCGTGGCAAAGAGCACCGCGCATTGTTGTTCGATATTGGCGGAGGCTCGACCGAGCTTGCCTGGGTGCGCTTGACCGAGGGCCGCCCCGCGCTGATTGGATACGACTCCCTGCCGATCGGCGTCGTAACACTGGCAGAACGTTGGGGCTCCGCGGGTTTCTGTGCCGACGGTTTCGTCACAATGGTGGACGATGTTGTGGCGCGTCTCGCGCCATTCGAATCCATCCACTGCATCGCCCGCGAAGTCCGCGCTGGCGGCGTGACATTGCTGGGGACCTCCGGCACCGTGACCACGCTCGCCGGTATCGCCCTCGGCCTGCCGCGCTATCGTCGGTTGCTGGTGGACGGTGCCGTGCTGGCCGCCGCGGATGCGAACGCCGCGCTCGCCAACCTGCGCAGTCTCGGACGGCAGGGTCTCATTGCGCATCCCTGCGTCGGTCCCGAACGGGTGGATTTCGTGCTTCCCGGTTGTGCCGTGTTCGCTGCCATCATGCGGCTCTGGCCTGCGCCGCAGGTGATTGTCGCCGACCGTGGCCTGCGCGAGGGCATGCTCCTGCGCATGATCCGTGGTGAGCGCCGGCACCGCAGCGCGCGCGCACCGGGCCATCGTAGCTCCCCATGAGCCGGCCCCCGCCGAGAGGTCCCGGCGCACCGCGCAGCCTGGCGGTGCCCGTTCGCTCGGCGCGAGGCCGCAGCCCCGCATCGCAGCGCTGGCTGGCGCGCCAATTGAACGACCCATACGTAGCGGCGGCAAAGGCGCAGCGCTGGCGCTCGCGTGCTGCGTTCAAGTTGCTGGAACTGGACGAGAAGTGCCAGCTGCTTCGCGCGGGCATGCGGGTGGTCGACCTAGGCGCGGCGCCGGGCGGCTGGACGCAGGTCGCCGTACAGCGCGGCGCGTCGGTGGTGGCGCTGGATCTGCTGGCCATCGAACCGATCCCGGGCGCGACTGTGCTGCAGGGGGATTTTAGCGATCCGGACACGCCGGCGCGATTGCGGGCAGTGCTGGGCGGCAAGGTGGATTTGGTTCTCTCCGACATGGCGCCGAACACCACCGGACACGCTGCGACCGACCACCTGCGGATCGTGGCGGTGGCGGAGGCCGCATTGGAGTTTGCGCTGGAGGTGCTGGCCGACGGCGGTGCCTTCGTCTGCAAGGTGTTCCAGGGCGGGTCGGAAAGCGAGATGCTGGCGCGGTTGAAGCGCTGCTTCGCCACGGTGCGGCACGTGAAGCCTCCTGCCAGCCGAAAGGAATCGAGCGAACTTTATGTGGTGGCGATGGGATTTCGTGGCGCAGCGTGATCTGTGAGCGTGGGCCGCGATACGACGTAGCCATTGCACCGCGCAGCAAAGTGACCGCGCTTGTCCGCAGCTCTTACGGAGCTAAGGGTCATCCTGCGACATTGAGGTTCGATGCAGTCTCGATTGGGGCTTTCGCCGGCATTTCATGGTCCGCCAGTTTCAGCGCTGAGACGTGGAGATGCTGCGGCGGCTGGCAACCCGCCCGCTCGCACAACCGAGCGCACGCGTCGCCCACCCAACATACGACGATACGCACTACGTTCCCGCGGAAAACGGACGACCGTACAAACTGCGACCGGCAGAGGTCGATACTTACGAATGATTGTGACGTCGAGCTGCATCGTGCCAATCGCTACCCTGGAGCGCCAAACACACCTTTCCATCGCAAGGCGATTCGAAAAATCGGTCGGGCCAGGGCCTGCGGGTTGCTCATTTCTGCAACATTCTCGTCACACGTGATCAACCAGCCTGCGACGGCACGCACTCGCGCGCCCACCTTCCCGTTGCCGCACGACTGGTGTAGAGGCCGCGACCAATCGCGCTGGAGGCGCCCTATGACCGCTCCTTTCCCCGCATCGGCGCTCGAACCGGAACTCACCGGGCCGCTGGTGCTGGCACTGCCGAAGGGCCGTATCCTCACTGAGGCTGGTCAGGTGCTGGCGCGCGCCGGCTTGATCCCGGCCCCTGACTATGCCGACGAGGAAAGCCGTCGCCTCCGCTTTGAGACCGACCATCCGAAGCTGGACGTGATTCGTGTGCGCCCGTTCGACGTAGCGACGTTCGTAGCGTTCGGTGCGGCGCAGCTTGGCATTTGCGGTGCCGACGTGCTGATGGAGTTCGACTATCCCGAGATTTACGCGCCGCTCGATCTGGGTATCGGCCGCTGCCGCGTGTCGGTGGCCGAGCCGGCCGAGACTGCCGGTAGCGACGATCCCTCGCGCTGGTCGCAGGTGCGGGTCGCGACGAAATATCCCAACATCGCGCGGCGGCATTT
>Ga0123356_10007368_pt1 | contig 10975 bp, 10 predicted proteins | sample TergutEmb28metaG_2_FD_92546 | JGI IMG/M metagenome (GOLD analysis project Ga0123356, IMG submission 92546) | Embiratermes neotenicus P3 segment gut microbial communities from Petit-Saut dam, French Guiana - Emb289 P3 | ecosystem: Host-associated > Arthropoda: Insects > Digestive system > Gut ... | reverse complement strand
TCAGAACCATAGGACCCGGCTCCAGCAAGACGTTAAAGATCGCGCCGAGGGACGGCCTGGCCGCGGGGACTTACACCGACACCGTCAACGTGTCGGCCGGCGGCGGCGCACTCGGCGACAGCGGAGAACTGGGGGCGCCCGACGCCGGTCATCATCCGCGTGGTGCACATAGCCCCTGGCCCGACGCCGACCTTGACGATATCGGCACCGGCGTCGACCAGGTCGCGTGTGCCTTGTGCGGTGACCACGTTCCCGGCCACCAACGGCACCGTCGGTCCCAAGGCGCGGACGGCGGCCACGGCTTCGAGCATCTTGTCCTGGTGGCCGTGGGCGGTGTCGACCACCAGCAGGTCGATCTGCGCGGCCAGCAGCTCAGCGGCCTTGGCGGCCACGTCACCGTTGATCCCGATCGCTGCGCCGACCTTGAGCCGCCCCTGGGCGTCCAGGGCGGGGGAGTAGATCGACGAGCGCAGCGCCCCGACCTGGGTGAGGACTCCGACCAGGGTGCCGTCAGGACGCACCACCGGCACGAACCGCAGACGCGAGGAGTGCAGACGCTCGTACGCCTCTTCCAGGCCCTGCCGTCCGCCGTCTTCGATGACCGACACGTCCAAGGTCGTGGGGTGGGCGGCCATGATCTCCATGACCTGCGTGAACCGGTCCACGTCCAGGCAGTCTGCTTGGGTGACGACCCCGACAGGGCGGCCGTCCTCGACCACCACCGCCGCGGAGTGGTTACGTTTCCCGATCAGCGTCAGCGCAGCATGCACCGTGTCGTGCGGGTCGACGACCGTCGAGGTCTCGACCACCCGGTGGCGGGCCTTGATCGACGCGACGGTGCGGGCCACGACGTCGGCCGGCACGTCCTGCGGCAGGACCGACAGCCCTCCGCGTCGGGCGACTGTCTCTGACATCCGCCGCCCGGCCACTGCGGTCATGTTGGCCACGACGACGGGGATCGTCGTCCCGGTCCCGTCGTCGGAGGACAGGTCCACGTCGAAGCGGGAGGAGACCTGAGAACGCGACGGCACGAGGAAGACGTCGCCGTAGGTCAGGTCCGTCGTAGGCTCATGGCCTGGCAGGAATCGCACCTACCGAGGATACCGACCGCAAGCCGCCGTACCTCATGCCAGGCTTACGACCCGCCGTCGTGTCTGCCCTCGTCGTCGGCCTCGTCCCCCACCCGGTGGTCGGTCGAGCAGGCCGAACGGGTGAAGGAGTCCAGATCGTGTACGTCAGTGCCTGTTCACCCCGTCCGCCCCGTAAAGTGGTGTGACTCTCCGCCACGACGACGAGGAGGACCTGTGGGACTGCTTGAACGGATCACGTCGCCTGCTGATGTGCGGCGCCTGTCCCCAGAACAGGTGGACGACCTGGCCGAGGAGATCCGCACGTTCCTGGTCGACCAGGTCTCGTGCACCGGCGGCCACCTGGGCCCGAACCTCGGGGTCGTCGAGCTCACCCTCGCGCTGCACCGGGTGTTCGAGTCACCCAAAGACACCATCGTCTTCGACACCGGGCACCAGGCGTACGTCCACAAGCTGCTCACCGGCCGTACCGACTTCTCCGCACTGCGCAAACGCGGGGGTCTGTCGGGCTACCCCAGCCGGGCCGAGTCCGAGCACGACGTGGTGGAGAACTCGCACGCGTCCACGGCGCTGTCGTGGGTCGACGGGATCGCACGGGCCCGGGCGCTGGCCGGTGACGAGCACCGCGCAGTCGTCGCCGTCGTCGGCGACGGTGCGCTGACCGGCGGGATGGCCTGGGAGGCGCTGAACAATATCGCCGACGGGGCGAACCGGCCGGTGGTGATCGTCGTCAACGACAACGGACGGTCCTACGCGCCGACGATCGGCGGGTTCGCCCGGCACCTGGACGTCATGCGCACCACCCGCAGCTATGAGTCGGTGATGGAGTGGGGCAAGTCCACCCTGCGTCGTTCGGGGCCGCCCGGACGGTTGGCCTACGACGCGCTGCACGGTCTGAAAAAAGGCATCAAAGACGTCGTCGCCCCCCAGCAGGGGATGTTCGAGGACCTCGGCCTGAAGTACATCGGCCCGGTCGACGGCCACGACGAGCTGGCCGTCGAACGTGCTCTGAGCCTGGCCAAGGCGTTCGAAGGACCGGTGATCGTCCACGTCATCACCGAAAAAGGCCGTGGGTACAGCCCTGCAGAACAAGACGTGGCCGACCGGTTCCACGCTGTCGTGCCGATCCACCCCGAGACCGGCCTACCTCTGACCCCCTCACGGTTCGGGTGGATGTCGGTGTTCTCCGACGAGATCGTGCAGATCGGACGGCGTCGGCCCGACGTGGTGGCCATCACCGCCGCCATGCTCGCCCCCACAGGTCTGACCCGTTTCGCCGAGGAGTTCCCCGAGCGTGTGGTGGACGTGGGGATCGCCGAGCAGCATGCGGTGACCTCCGCCGCCGGGATGGCGTTCGCCGGGCTGCACCCGGTGGTGTGCGTCTACGCCACGTTCTTGAACCGCGCGTTCGACCAGGTGCTCATGGACGTGGCGCTGCACCGGGCCCCGGTGACGTTCGTCCTGGACCGTGCAGGCCTGACCGGCGACGACGGTGCCAGCCACAACGGTATGTGGGACCTGGCCATGCTGGGCATGGTCCCAGGCCTGCGCCTGGCCGCCCCCCGCGACGAGGACACTCTGCGCGCCGCCCTGCGCCAGGCCGTCGACACCGACGACGCTCCCACCGTCGTGCGGTACCCCAAAGGTTCCCTGGGCGAACCCCTGCCTGCTGTCGACGAGGTCGACGGTGTGGACGTCCTGGCCCGCCACGACGGCACCACTGCCCGAGTCCTGATCGTCGCCGTCGGTTCCACAGCACGTACTGCCCTGGCTGTCGCCGATCTGCTCGCCGCCCACGACGTGGCCGCTACCGTCGTCGACCCCCGCTGGCCCCTGCCGGTCCCCGAACCCCTCGTCAAGCTCGCAGGTGAGCACGACCACGTGGTGACGATCGAAGACGGCCTGGTCGAAGGCGGTGTCGGCTCACGTCTGTGCGACGCAGCCAGCCGCGCCGGAGTCCGCACACGCTTCCAGACCTTCGGCGTCCCCCGCGAGTTCTTGTCCCACTCCAGCGTCGACCAGCTCGTCGCCGACCTGCGCCTGGGCCCCAACGACATCGCCGGACAGGTCCTCGCCGACCTCAAACCCAAGGACTGAGGCAACCGCCGCACCCGAGTCGCCCTGGTACTGCAGCAGGCGCTACGCGGACGTCGGGTGGGGTCAATCCGGCGTCAGCTGTGAGTCTCGTCGCGGTGTTATGTATGGCGGCACCCACGTGCTATTGTGCCTATGACATCGCTCTCGTCTCGCAAGGGGTTGGAAATCATGCGCCGTACCGCTGCTTTTCTTTTCGCGTCTGTGCTCGCACTAGGTCTAGTCGCTGCGTGTGACTCTGGTGGGGATGGAGGAAATGCCAACGGAGCGGGCAACAGTTCCAATGGAGAGGCAAATGACAATGGAAACTCTGGCGGTGGCGCGAACCCGTCGTGCCTCGCCGGGACATGGGTCAGCGACTCGACTGATCCCGACATGAAGATACACACCACCCTCACCTTCGCCGGCAATGGCAGCTGGACAGGCAGTAGAGAGATGAACCTCGGAGGGATGACGTCTCAGTTAGAATATTCAGGGGCCTATCACGTCGAGGGAAATGAGATCGTCGTGACTGAACAGAAAGTCGTCGTGAACGGCGAGACCACTGATGCTCTCGCTCTTCTCGGCGAGAAAGAACTACGTGCGAACTTCACCTGCTCTGGGTCCACCATGGAGGTTGGAGACTGGACGGCGCTGGATACCGGGGCGCCGGAACCGGCCACCTACCACCGGCAGTGATTCTTGTGCCGACCGCTGGTTAGTGGTCTGCCGTACGAGGTGGACGGCTCCCCACGGCCTCATGCAGTGGCCAGCGCAACCGGAGGTTCTTTCGGGCCTGACCAGGTTGTGATGACCGCGGCTGCACAGCCGTGGGGTCGAGGCCGACACCAGTGAGAACCTGGGCGGAGGTCTCGTCCAGGCGCCCGCTGGAGCTCAACCGCCGGTCAACGCCGCGGTGAGCAGGTCGGTGGTGAGGGCGATCTGCCAGGGGCGGGCGCCACCGGCTGCGAGGGCGTCGGCTACTGCTGTGGGGGTGGCGGGGTTCGGGGGGGACCAGCACAGGCGACGGACGAGCTCGGGGGTCACGATGTTCTCCACGGGGACGCAGCGCTCGGTGGCCAAGGCGGCGAGGGCGGCACGGGCGGCGGTGATACGGGCGTCGGCGGCGGGGTCGCGGTCGCGCCAGCTGCGCACAGGCGGTGGGCCCTCGGACTTGGGGCCTTGTGTCGGCGGGAGCTGGTCGGGGGGCAGGTTCAGGGCGCGGTTGATCGCGGTCTGCCACACGTCGAGGCGGCGCGAGGTGCGGCGGCCGGAGAACACAGGCAAGGTGCGCAGCTCGTCGGTGGTGCGGGGCATGGCCTGGGCGGCGGCGATGATCGCCCGGTCGGGCAGGATGCGGCCGGGGGCGATATCGCGTTTGCGGCCCTGGGCGTCGCGGGTCTTCCACAGCTCGCGGACCACGGCGAGGCTGCGACGGCCAGACACGTCGTGCATACCTGAGACGCGGCGCCACATGTCGGGCCGCGGCGGGGGAGGCACGGCGGTGCGTACGGCCTCGAACTCTTCGGCGGCCCACTGGCTCTTGCCTGCGGCTTCGAGCTCGTCGGCCATCTTGTCGCGGACCTCGATGAGGACCTCGACGTCCAGGGCGGCGTAGCGCAGCCAGTCGGTCGGCAGCGGACGGGTGGACCAGTCCACCGCGGAGTGCTCCTTGGCCAGCCCGAGGCCCAGCAGCTGGGCGACGACCGCAGCCAGACCTACCCGCGAGTACCCCAGCAGCCGTGCAGCCAGCTCGGTGTCGAACACCTTGTCGGGAATCATCCCGACCTCGGCCAGACATGTCAGGTCTTGGGAGGCGGCGTGCAGCACCCACTCGGTCCCTGACAGCGCTGCTGACAGCGGTGACAGGTTCGGCAGGGCGACAGGGTCGATCAGCGCTGTCCCGGCACCGGCACGTCGTATCTGCACCAGGTAGACGCGCTGTCCGTACCGGTAACCGCTGGCGCGTTCGGCATCCACGGCAACAGGTCCGTGCCCGGCCGCGAACGCGGCGACCGTCTTGACCAGGTCGGAGGGGTAGGCAACGACCGGTGGGATACCGTCACGAGGTTCGAGCAGCGGTACGACTGCCGGATCTTCGGCAGGATCGACTGGTGGGTCTGTCTGTGCGACCACGGGGTCACGCTACGTCCATGGGGGTTGTGTGCTGTGCACCGGCACGCCGGAAGAGGTGGAGTATCCGGCGACACGCCGTCGATCTGGTGACGGGACGTCTCAGGGTCAAGGCAGGATTCCTGCGCGCATGACCTTGGCGACCAGGCCTGCGCGGTCACCGGTACCCAGCTTGCGCGAGATCCGCGCCAGGTGGCTCTTGACGGTGAGGGCCGACAGTCCGAGCTCTTCGCCGATCTGCCGGTTCGACATACCGTCGGCGACGAGCTTGAGCACCCCGAGCTCGCGGGCTGACAGCTCGGGCAACGACGGGCTGGCCGACGGTCCCTGGTTGCGTACCAGCGAGGTCAGCACCTGACCGGCGATGACACCGCGTACACCCCCGCCGAGCAGCACGGGCAGCTCGGCCCGCGATGCCCTGCGGGCCAGGACGACGATGCGCGGCACCCCCCTGCGGCGCAGCGCGAACAACAGTGCTGGTCCTTCACCGTTACCGATCTCCTGGACCGTTACGCACGACGGTGTGCGGGCACGCTCTGGTGATGTGCGCGCCGAGGGTACCGGGCGCGTCCCCGGCGCGGTGCGGGCTTGCCGCCCACTGACCGCAGGCGACTGCAGAGGCTCTAGCGTCACGCTCGTCTCATCGGCCGTGACGTCGGCGCAGTGAGGCGTTGCCCCTAAGTAGTCAGTGGGTACGGGTGATCGCCACAACCCCTTCGGGCAGCGGGGGCAGGCCTGAGGCGGTGCACAGCAGGTGGGTCCAGGCCGTCAGGTGGGGGCTGAGGTCCTCGTCGGCGGCGGTCCACGACGCTCGGATCTCCAGCTCGGTCTGCTCCTCGCGGCCTGACAACGACCCGTAGGTCTGCGACAGCACCCGGGTCACCGTGCCCCCGGCGGCGTGCGGGTCGACGTCGGCCGAGGCCAGGGCGTCGGTGAACCAGCTCCAGGCCACGTCGGCGACCAGCGGGTCGGTGCCGACCTCAGGTTCCAGCGGTGCGCGCACCAAGGTGACCAGGCGGAAGCAGCCCTCCCATGCCTCCTGGCCGGCAGGGTCGTACAGGACGACGAACCGGCCTGAGGCCAGGTCGTCGGCAGCCATCGACCGCCGCGCCGAGCGGACCTCGGCGGTCAGCGCAGCAGAGAAGGGTGCGAGCCGGGCCGGACCGGGTACCTCGTCCAAACTGACCTCGGCACGCGGTCGTACCGTGCGCAGCGAGCGCAGCGCACGGACGAACTCGTCGGGGACTTCGTCCAAACAGGCCACGTCCGCAGCGTACGCACGGACGTGGCGCGCAGGTCGTCAGGCACGCCGCGACTGTCCAGTGTTGGGTGGCTCGCACCCGGTCTGGCCGGGCTGCTAAGATCCCCACCGCCTGCGTCCAGTGAGGAACGACGATGCCCACAAACCCGAGCACCACCAACATGCTGGTTGTCGCCGTCGGCGGAGATATCGGCGTCTACGGGTTGACCAGGGCGTTCCACGAGGCGTACGGGTGCCCGGCGATCTCCTTGACCTCGATCGCGACCCGGGCGGTGCAGGCCTCGTCGTTCGTCACCAACGTCGTGATCCCCGACCTGACCGACGACAAGGTGATGGTCCGCGCGCTGCTCAAGGTCGCCGCCGACAACCCTGGCCGCACCTTGGTGCTGGTCACCAACGCCGACTGGTACGTCGAGGCGATCGTCGCCAACGCAGACGTCCTCGGTGAGCACTACCTCATGCCGTTCTGCAGCCCGCAGGCCCTGGCGCACGTGTGCTCCAAGGACATGTTCGCCCAGACCTGCGCCCGCCTGGGTATGCCCACCCCGCAGACCGTCCCGGTGGATATCGCTGCGCTGCGTGCCGCTGGCGGCCGCGAGGCGATCGGCGACCTGGTCGTCGACCTGGTGTTCCCCGTGATCGGAAAGCCAGCGTCGTCGGCGCAGTACAACGACCTGCACATGCCCGGCAAGAAGAAGGTCGACTTCCTCGACACACGTGACGAGCTCGACGACGTGCTCGGGCGTCTGGTCGACGCCGGGTACGAAGGCACGTACCTCGTCCAGGACTTCATCCCCGGCGACGAGACCCATATGCGTTCGCTGACCGCCTACCGCGACACCCGCGGCAAGGTGACCTTGCTGGCCACCGGTCGCGTGCTGCTCCAGGAGCACAACCCGGGCACGTTGGGCAACCCCGCGGCGATCCTCACCGAACCGTACGAGGAGGCCATGGACGCAGCCTCCAGGTTCCTCGACGAGGTCGACTACGTCGGGTTCGCCAACTTCGACTACAAGCTGGACCCGCGGACCGACCAGTTCGTGTACTTCGAGATGAACCCACGGATCGGGCGCAACAACTACTACGTCACCGCTGCCGGGGCGAACCCAGCCCGCGCGGTCGTCGCCGACCTGGTCGAGCAGACTACCCCTGAGCAGGTGCGGGGCACCGACGAGGCGCTGTACTGCGTGGTTCCGTTCGGGCTGCTGCTGCACTACCTCGACGACGAACCCCTCAAGGACCGCCTGCGTCGGGTGCGCAAGGCCGGCCGCGTGTTCCACCCCCTGCGCTACCTGGCCGACTGGGGTCTGCGCCGACGCTACGTCGTCACCGGTGTGACGCAGATGTACCGCGTGAAGTTCCGCCGGTACTACCCCAAGGCCACAGCCAGCGGGTTCTGAGCGCGAGTCAGGACACGGGCTCGTAGATCGTGATCACACCTGGTTTGCCAGGTTCGCTCGCCTTGGCAAAACCGGGGAAGAGCCGCTGGAAGTGGTCGCTGGCGATATGGGCGTCCAGGGCCTCCTTGGTCTCCCACTCCTCGATCATCGTCAGGTGCAGCGGGTCCGCAGTGTCGCGGAACAGGTCGTAGGCCACGCAGCCAGCGTCCTTCTCGTGCGTGGCGGCCCGCAGCTGTGCAGCCACAGCAAGGAACTCGTCGACAGCGTCGGGGCGGACGAACGTCTCAGCGACAACCTTGATGCTCACGGCAGTACCTTCCAGGTCGGGGCCGTTCTTGGTGTCAGTCTATGGCTCTTCGTCCGCGGTGCGCCCCTCTCGCCCCCCACGACCGAACCGTCCGCAGGCCAGCCGTGCTCCTGCTGCGCCTGGGCCGGGGACTATCCTGGTCACGTGGCATCTGTGCACCAGGCGCCGGGTCGGCTGGTCGACCGTGTTCCTCACGTCCCGGCCGACCGGTTGGTCGCCCAGCTCGAGCCGCCGCGGCACTTCGCGACGGCGTCGTTCGAGTCGTACCACGCTGACAAGGCCCACCCGTCGCAGGCTGCCGCCCGGGCACGTCTGCGCGAGATCGCCTACCAGCTGGTCCGGCCGGCGAACCGGGGTCTGCGCGGACGGCTGCGCAAGGTCACGCCACCGGCCGTGTACCTCGACGGTGGTTTCGGGGTGGGCAAGACGCACCTGCTCGCGTCCCTGACCCACCAGGTGGGCGCCGCCGAGACCGCCTACGGGACGTTCGTGGAGTTCACACACCTGGTCGGGGCGCTGGGGTTCGCCCCGACCGTCGACGCGCTGGCCAAGCACCGCCTGGTCGCCATCGACGAGTTCGAGCTCGACGACCCGGGGGACACCTTGCTGGTCACCCGGCTGGTCCGTGAGCTGGCCGACCGTGGGGTGGGTGTCGCCGCCACGTCCAACACCCTGCCCGAGTCGCTGGGCGAGGGCCGTTTCGCCGCCGAGGACTTCATCCGCGAGATCCAGGCCCTGGCCGACCGTTTCGAGGTCCTGCGTATCGACGGCAAGGACTACCGGCACCGCGAGGTGCGCACCGACGAACCGCCTCTGCCCGACGAGGTCGTGGCGACCGCCGTCGCGGACCATGACGGTGCCACCCTCGACGACTTCGAGACCCTCAGCGACCACCTGGCCACCGTCCACCCGTCGCGCTACGGCGCCCTGCTCGACGGTGTGAGGCTCGTCGGCCTCACCGGCGTCGGTCCTGTGAGCGACCAGGCCCGCGCCCTGCGCCTGGTGGTGCTCGTCGACCGTCTCTACGACCGTGACGTCCCGGTCCTGCTCGGCGGCACCGGTGAGCACGGTCTGTTCACCCCCGAGATGCTCGCAGGCGGCTACCGCAAGAAGTACTACCGTGCCCTGTCGCGCCTCGGGGCCCTTGCCGCTGACGGCGCCGCACTGGTCCCTGCGACCCGGTGAGCCGGGGGCGCGAGGTCTGATAAAGCGGGTGGAATGTGGGATGCCGCTTGTCTGGGCCGAGGGCGGCTGACAGGATCGCAGCATGTCGACGTGGCAGACGGCTTCCTTGTCAGGGGTGGCAGAACGGACAGACGGGCACCCGCGGCGCGATGTGCGCGAGCGTGTGCTGGACGTCGCCCAACAGCTGGTGGACGCACGCGGGCTCACCGTGGGTCTGGGCCACCTGAGCTTTGAGGAAGTCATCACCAAGGCGGAAGTCTCCCGTACGACCGCATACCGTGTGTGGCCGCGTAAAGAACGTTTCCTCGAAGACCTCCTGCGGCGTCTGGCCGACACGTGCAGCCCGTGCCACGGTGACGCCGACCAGGAGACGACAGAGGTGGCCTTGGCCACCTTGCGCGGGCTCGTCGACGACCTGGCCACCCAGGCCGGCCGCAGGATCGCCCTGGTCGAGGTGTGCAGGGTCACTGGTGCGCAGAGCTTCGAAGACATGCGGTCGTCGCCGAAGTGGACGACCTATGTGGCTCTCATCGCCACGATGCGGTCGCTGGGTGACGAGGCCCTGACCCAAGAGCTCCGGGAGCGGATGCGGCACGTCGAGGACGAGGCCGTGGCATTTGTGGCAGCCGCCTGCCGTCATATCGGCGGACTGACGGGATTTCGGCTGCGGACGATTCCCGGAGACTACTCGACGGTGGCGCACCTCGGTGCCGCTGCCATGGAAGGAATGCTTCTCCTGGCCGATATCCGGCCGACGATCCCCTCGGCCACAGCCCGTATCGACCCCTTCGGGACAGGCCGGTTGGCAGAGTGGTCGCTACCTGCCATCGCCTACACCAGCGCCATGATCGGTGTGCTCGAACCGGACCCCGACTTCAACCTGGAAGAGGTCCGCGCCATCCTGGGCTCAGCCGGTCGCGACGTCGGGGCGGACGAGCAGAGCCACCGGCAAGGTCCGTAAGAGCTCGTCAACCCTGCGGGGGCCTGTGGGGTGGGTGGTACCGGTGAAGACGTCGCGCCAGGGGCCTTCGGGGAGGGTGACGGTGTGGTCGGCCCATCCGCTTAGAGGGGTCTAGCCCGGTCCAGGACCAACGTCAGAGCTCTCTCCTCGGATCCGTCTTCCGCTGACCATGGCGAACGCACGTCCGGCAGCCAGGACCAGTCCCGGGAACATCACCACGGTCCCCACTGCGACATGGCCTCCTGTGAGCAGCAGGACAACGCCTCCGACCACACTTCCGACAGTCACGATTGAGATTGTCACCGCACCCAGCCTAGCGACAAAATTTTCGGCCTCTGCCATCTTTAAGGCTATAGCTTGCTGACTCGCCTCAAAATCGGCCCATTTCTCTTCTATATCGAGCTTCTGCCGCACCAAAGAACGATGCGCGCTCAGCGAAGAAACGAATCCGTCGTAGTCACATAGGTCCTCGGGGCTCACCGAAATCAGGGGCGACCTCGGGAACAGCGTTGACACCGACGGGGTTGAATTACCACCTGTCGGAACAGCCTCTACGGAGAACTCGCC
>Ga0123356_10007367_pt1 | contig 10977 bp, 9 predicted proteins | sample TergutEmb28metaG_2_FD_92546 | JGI IMG/M metagenome (GOLD analysis project Ga0123356, IMG submission 92546) | Embiratermes neotenicus P3 segment gut microbial communities from Petit-Saut dam, French Guiana - Emb289 P3 | ecosystem: Host-associated > Arthropoda: Insects > Digestive system > Gut ... | reverse complement strand
TGCGACACGCGGCAACTCTGCGGCGACGTCGCTGCCGTGATCCGCCTCGCCATTGCCGAATGGTTCGGCGTCGGTTGCCTCCATGACCGGTGCCAGCGCCACCGCCACCGGTTCGCCCGTGACAGGGATCGCCTGCCCCTCGGGCGCACCGGCCCCCGGTTCGCGCCGCCGCCTGCGGCCACCGCGCCGACCGCGGCGCCGACGCTTGCGGTCTGCGCGACCCTCGCCTTCGGGATGCGCCGCCGGGGTCTCGCCGTTGGCCGCGGCCGCCGCAATCGGCAGGTCGCTGCCTTGCCCTTCATCGCCCGGTGCTTGCGGCACTTCCTCCGGCAACTGATGTTCAACGTTCCGCTCGCCATGCTCGCGGCGTTGACGATGACGGCGATGGCGACCGCCGCGCGCCGCTTGAGGCGGTCGCTGCTCTGCGGCTTCTGTTTCCTCTTCGTCTACGGCGAATACGGGCGGACCGGCGACGAACGCCGGTTCGATGACATCGAGCACCTCGCTGTCGCTTTCGTCTTCGCCGCCGGTGTCTTCCTCCTCCTCGATCGGGAGCGGTGAAGCCGGTGCCGGCAACGCGGCAATTTCCTCCGCCGTCAAGGGGCGCCCGCGATCGAGCCGAAACGCCGGCGGCACCATCGTATCGACGCCATCGACGGTGATGCGAAAGCCGTAGCGCCTTTCGTTTTGGGTCAACGCCTCGCGCTTCTGGTTCAACAAGTAAATCGCGACGGTCACGGGAACGGCAACGCTGACCTCGGCCGAGCGGCGTCGCATCCCTTCTTCTTCGACCGCGCGCAGAATGTGAAGCGCGGTGGATTCCGTGGAGCGGACGTGACCAGTGCCGCCGCAATGCGGGCAGGGTTCAGTCGATGCCTCGAGAAGCGACGGTCGCAGCCGCTGGCGCGACAACTCCATGAGACCAAAGGGAGAGATGCGGCCTATCTGGATTCGCGCCCGGTCGTGACGCATCGCGTCCTTGATGCGGCGCTCGACTTGAGCGTTGTTGCGACCTTCCTCCATGTCGATGAAATCGACCACGATCAGTCCGGCGAGGTCGCGCAGCCGCAATTGCCGCGCGACTTCCTCGGCGGCCTCGAGGTTGGTCTTGAGTGCCGTCTCCTCGATATTGCGCTCGCGCGTGGCGCGGCCGGAATTGACGTCGATCGCGACCAGCGCCTCGGTCGGATTGATCACGATGTAGCCGCCGGAACGCAGCTGCACGACGGGCGACAGGATCGCGTCGATCTGCCCTTCGGCCTGATAGCGGTGGAAAAGCGGCACCGAAGGGTCGCGGTACAGCTTCACCCGCTTGGCGTGACTCGGCATCAGCATTTTCATGAAGTCTTTGGCGGCGCGATAGCCCTCTTCGCCGTCGACGATGACCTCCTCGATGTCGCGGGAGTAGAGATCGCGGATCGATCGCTTGATCAGGTTGCCTTCTTCGTAGACCAGCGCCGGCGCCGTCGATTTGAGCGTCAGGTCGCGGATCTCATCCCAGAGCCGGAGCAAATATTCGAAATCCCGCTTGATCTCGGGCTTCGAGCGTTCGCTGCCGGCGGTGCGCACGATCACACCCATGCCGTCGGGCACCTGGAGGTCGCTCATCAAATCCTTGAGACGGCGACGATCCTGCATCGAGGTGATCTTGCGCGACACGCCGCCGCCGCGCGGCGTGTTCGGCATCAACACGCAATAGCGGCCGGCGAGGGACAGATAGGTCGTAAGCGCGGCGCCTTTGTTGCCGCGCTCTTCCTTGGTGACCTGCACCAGCATGATCTGACGGCGCTTCACAACCTCCTGAATTTTATAGTGCCGATGGGACCGAAAGCGTGGCCGTGGCGCCTCGGCCTCCTCTCCTTCTCCGTCGTCGCCGCCAATGGTTTCGAGCATGTGCACTTCGGGCACGACTTCGACCGGTTGCCGCGTCTCGCCGGAAGGAGCGGCGTCGGGCTCGCCCGATGAAACGGTTTCGGCAAAAGGCGGCGGCGCCTCTACCGCAGGCGGGGGCGCAACGGTCGGATCGCTTGCCGTTGCCGTCGCCGGCGCCGGCGCGTCGCTCGCCACCTCCGCCTCGGCCCGGGGCGGTTCGGGCTCGACCAGCGGCGCCACCCCCATACCCGCTACCGCTCGTTCGGCGGTGTCCGGTTGAAGCGTGTCATAGACGACGTCGTCGCCCGAAGCGGCGGCCGGTGCCGCCGCGCCGACCGCTTGCGCGCCGGGCGCGGTGGCCTCGCCGGCTCGCTCATCCTGATCATGGCGGTCCGTCCCGGTGTCACCGCCGGTGCCGGCCTCGAGCTCGGCGCCGGACGACGCGGCGGCTTCGACCTCGCCGTTCTCGGTCTCGGCTTCCGGCTCGCCCTGGCCACGAGGTTCGTAGACCGACTTGAACGCGGCCCGGTCGCTGACCGGGATGCGATAGTAGTCGGGATGAATTTCATTGAAGGCGAGGAAGCCGTGCCGGTTCCCGCCATATTCGACGAACGCCGCCTGCAGCGACGGCTCGACGCGGGTCACCCGCGCCAGGTAGATATTTCCCTTGATCTGCCGCTTGCCGGCGGCTTCGACATCGAACTCTTCAAGCCGATTGCCATTGAGAATGGCGACCCGAATCTCTTCGGGATGCGCCGCGTCGATAAGCATGCGTTTTGACATGGTGCAAGGCTCCAGACCGCGCGTCTGCGCCCCTCTCTGACAGGGGAGGCGCGGTCGATGTGTAGGAGCAGCGGGCGGCGCCTCGGTGGGGTCGGATTGCGATGTGGCTCTTCCTAGCCATCGGATAGTTCATGGAGGCAGCGACCGGCCCGGCTGCAAAAGGTTGTCCAAATTGAACGGCTTGAGCGCTGGCCGCGGGGACGGCGGTGCATCATCCGACGCCCCGTGCCGAAATTCCCGCTTCCGATGCCGCCCGCAGAGCCGAGGCCCTGCAGGCCGCCGCGTTGATTCATCCCATAACATAACGATCGTTGCCCGATATGCAACGGATCGGGAGATCATCGCTGCGTGTTCCTGAAATGTCCATGGCATCCTCGGCGCGATCCTGCCCGGCGACCACCAGGACCGGCGGTACCGCCGGGAGGGCGAGCCTTCGCCGAAAGGAGCCGTCGGTCCCGGGGCGCGTCGTGCGACTGGGGCCTGGCGGCCGCAGATTCAAAAGGTAGGCGCCGCCGGACTACCGGAATGCCGGCATGACCTCTTCGGCAAAGAGCGCAACCGAATGCGCCGCCGCGGTGTAGGGGATCGTGCCGAACGCCAGGTCCCCGACAAAATAGGTGATGCCGGTCTGCTCCACGAGCGAACGGAGGTAGCGGCGCACCGTCCCCGGGGTTCCGGCGATGCCCATGCCGGCGTCCTGAAGCGCATCGAATTCATCCGGATAGATCATTTTGATCGGAAATTCGATCCCCGCCCATTCCCACAGGAAGGCCATGTGGTGACGCCACGAGCGGTAGGCGGTGCGGGCGATGCCGAGCGCTTCGGCGTCGCTCCCGGCCACCACGACGTGGCGGAACACACCCATGAGCGGCATGCCGGCTCCGCCGCCTTGCGCCCGCCATTCCTCCCGATAGGCGTCGGTCAAGGACTTCACGCTCGCATTGGGTACGAGCGTCACCATGTGGCCCTTCAGACGCGCGGCGTCGGCGGCGCGCGCCGGCTCGATCGGCGCGAACCAGAGTGGCGGATGCGGCCGCTGCAACGGTCGCGCGGCGATGCGCACGTTCTTGTACTGGTAGAATTTGCCGTCGTGATCGAGGATGTCGCTGTCGAGCGCCCTGAGGATGACCTCGCTCGCCTCGCGATTTCGCTCCGGAGCGTTCTGCGGATCGATGGCGTAAGCCGCGATCTCGATCGGCGAGGCGCCGCGGCCCAATCCCAGTTCCAAGCGACCGCCGCTCATATGGTCGAGCATCACCACTTCCTCGGCGAGCCGCAGCGGGTGATACATCGGGGTGACATAGAGGAGCGGCCCCAAGCGCAGGCGCTTGGTCCGTTGTATCGCCGCGGCAAGAAAAACGCTCGGAGACGGTGCCATGCCGAGCGGTGTCGAGTGGTGCTCGGCGATGTGATAGGAGCGGAATCCGACCCGGTCGTATTGTTCGATCAGTTTGAGCCGGGTTTCAAAGAGGTCGGTCAGCGATACGCCGTTGTCGTCGAGATGGTCGAAGATCCCGAATTGCAACGCCATAACGCTTCCCCGCTAGTCGATGGCGACCTGGATCTCGTCGCCGCTGAGCCTCACTGGGAATGTCTTGATGTCTTCTTCGGCGGGCGGTTCGAGCGCCTTGCCGGTCTTGATGTCGAAGCAGCCGGCGTGCAACGGACACACGATCTGGCCGCGCTCGATGAACCCGTCCGACAATTGCGCGTAGGCATGCGAGCAGACATTGTCCGTCGCGTAGTATTCGCCGTCGAGGTTAAAGAGGGCGATCTCCTGCTTGCCGACCTTCACGCCCTTCACCTGGCCGGCGGGCACATCGGCGCGCCGCGCGACCGTGACCCAGTTGTTCGATGCTTCGCTCATGCCCGCATCTTTGCCGGGTGCCGGCGGATTTGGCAACTCCGTTTGCGCACAACCCGTGGGCCGACAGGAAGCGCCGCCGATTGTCGGTTCGCCGGCTGCCCGTCAAGGCGCCCGGGCACGCGCGCGCTCGTCACGCCCGGTCCGGGAGCAGAACGCGATAATGGCGTCGGCAATGCGCATCTCCAGCGCGGATTCCAGCCCGTGCCCCATGCCGGCGACGAGCTGCAGCGCGGCGCCCGGAATCGTCGCCGCCGTGTCCCTGCCGGCTTCGACCGGCACCAGCGGGTCATCGAGGCCGTGAATCACCAGGGACGGCACACGGATCCGTTCCAACCGCTCGACGCGGCTGCCGCTTTTGAGGATCGCTGCGGTTTGCCGGGCAATGCCTTGTGGGTAGTAGCAACGGTCGTAGCTGGCCTCGACTTGCTGGCGCAAAATCGCTTCGTCCTCGGGAAATCCGGGGCTGCCGATGACCCGGCGCGAATGCATCAGCTGTTCGATCACCGTCTCGCGCGCGCTGTTCGCGGGCGGCGTCATCAGCGCCGTCAGCGCCTCGGGTTTTCCGGGCGGCAAACCGGGGCGTCCCGAAGTCGACATGATCGATACCAGGCCTAAAGCGCGGTCGGGACGGTCGGCGGCGATGATCTGCGCGATCATACCGCCCATCGAGACGCCGACGATGTGCGCCCGCGCAATGCCGAGCGCGTCGAGCAGGCCGACGCCGTCATTGGCCATGTCGACAAGCGTGTAGGGCGCTTCGACCGGTTCGCCGCGCATCGCGCGTTGAAACAGCTTGCCCATATCCGGTTCTCCCCCCTCGGGAAACTTGGTCGACAGACCGGTATCGCGATTATCGAAGCGCAACGCGCGAAAGCCGCCGCCCGCCAACCTCTCACAGAACGATTCGCGCCATCCCGTCATTTGCACGCCCAACCCCATGATCAATAAAATGGCGGGCGCGTCGGCAGCGCCGAATTCCTCGTACGCAATCTCTATTCCGTTCGCCTTGGCAAAGGGCACCGATACCTCCTTATGGCCAGAAACCAGTCCCTTACTATACCACGCGTCATCGGTCATCGCGGCGCGGCAGGACGGGCGCCGGAGAACAGCTTGGCCGGGTTCCGCCGCGCCGCGGCGCTCGGTTGCCGATGGGTCGAGTTCGACGTGCGACTGAGCGGCGACGGTTGTCCGGTCGTGTTCCACGACGAGACGCTCGACCGCATGACCGGCGAAAAGGGCGTGGTCGCGATGATGCCGCTCGCAGCGTTGCTCGAATGCAACGTTGCCGGCTCGACGATCCCGACTTTGGAAAGCGCGCTTGTCGAACTGGGCGCCTTGGGGCTCGGCGCCAACATCGAGATGAAGGCGGGCGCGGGGCGCGAAGCCGTGCTCGCCGAGAGCGTGGCGCACGCCATCGCCCGCGGCCCGCGCTTGCCGGTGCTGGTGTCGAGCTTTTCGCTGCCGGCGCTCCTTCACTTGTTTCGCGTTGCCCCGGCGCTCCCGCGCGGCGTGCTGACGGAGCGATATACCGCCGACTGGCGCGACGCGCCGCAGCGGGTCGGTGCCGCCGCCCTGATCTGCAATCATCGAGCCTTGCGTCAGCCTGCGGTGCGGGCGGTGCGGCGTGCAGGTCTCGTGCTGGCGGCCTATACGGTGAACGATCCGCGCCGCGCGCGAGAGCTGTTCGCGTGGGGTGTGGACAGCGTCATCAGCGACGTGCCCGATACCATCATGGCGAGCCAATCAGGCTAGATCAAAGAGCAGTATCTCGGCGTCCGTGTCCGCGGTCACCGCGATCGCGGGTTCGGATTCGATTGCAGCGCCGTCGCCCTCGCGCATCTCGGTGCCGTTGAGCGCGACGATGCCGCTTGCGACCTGCAGCCAGGCACCGCGGCCTTTGGCAAGGTCGCGCGCGATCCGTGCATCCGGTCTCAGTCTTGCCGCGAAGAGGCGGGCGTCCTGATGGATGGCGATCGTGTCTCCCTCACCCCCGGGCGCGGCGAGCGGCGTCCATTCGTCCAACCGGTCGGCGAGCGCGAACCTTTTCTGCTCGTAGCCCGGCTGAAGGCCGCGCTCCGCCGGAATGACCCAGATTTGCAGGAAGTGCACGGGCAAGGTTCGGGAATGATTGAATTCGCTGTGCGTGATGCCGGTGCCGGCGCTCATGCGCTGCAACTCCCCCGGCCGTATCACGGTGCCATTGCCGATGCTGTCCTTGTGCTCGAGCGCGCCCGACAGAACGTAAGTGAGGATGTCCATATCGCGGTGGCCATGCGCCGGAAATCCCGCGCCGGGGATGACGCGGTCCTCGTTGATGACGCGCAACGCCCGGTATCCCATCTGCGCGGGATCGCGATAATCGCCGAACGAAAAAGTGTGGCGGCTGTCGAGCCACCCGTTCGCGGTCCTTCCACGCGCCATGCGATCGCGGAACTTGATCATGCCACCCTCCCGGCCATGCCTCGTCAAAAGGTGGCGTCTCGCGGCCCGGGCGCAAGATGGGGCGACCGCCGACCGGCTTGCGCCGTTTGCGGCGATCGGCCAGTGTCGCCACGGGTCTCGGCGCGCACCAGGAAGAACCGGGAGGAAACATGTCGATCATCGGGCAAGGCACGCAGGAGCGCGGCAAGCTGGAACGCATCCTGGGCAAGGTATCCCGCCGTTTTGTCTGGTTTCTCTTCCTTCTGTTCGTGATCAACTACATCGACCGCGGCAATGTCGGCATTGCCGCCCTGTCGATGAATCGCGATCTCGGCATCAGCGCGTCGGTCTTTGGTCTGTCGCTCACGGTCTTCAATATCGGCTATGCGCTGTGCGAGATCCCGAGCAACATGATCCTGATGCGCGTGGGCGCGCGGCGCTGGTTCGCGCGTATCATGGTGACATGGGGTCTCGCGACCATCGCCTGCGCGTTCGCCTGGGGCGCGACCAGTCTCATCGCGCTGCGCACCATCGTCGGCATCGCCGAGGCGGGCTTCGCTCCCGGCCTCGTCCTGTTCGTGACCTTGTGGTACCCGCAATTCTACCGCGCCAGCGCGCAGTCCGGCTTCATGATCTCGCAGCCGGTCGCGGGGGTGATCGGCCCCACGGTCGGTGGCCTCATTCTCGGCATGACCGGCTTCCTGGGGCTGGCCGGTTGGCGGTGGCTATTCATCATCGAGGGCATTCCCGCGGTGATTCTCGGCATCATCTGCTGGTTCTATCTGACCTCGCGGCCGGCCGAGGCGAAATGGCTGACGTCCGACGAGCGCACCACCCTGGAGGCGGCGCTCAAGCGCGACGCCGAGGCGCGCGAGGCGATGGTGTCGTCGGGCGACCGTCCCTCGGTGCCGCGCCTGGTGCTGAGCAAGAACATGCTGATCCTGTCGTTCTGCTTCGGCACCATGGTCGCCAATTTCAGCGCCCTCGGCGGCTGGATGCCGCAGATCGTCCGCGACATCGTGGCGCCGGGCACGTCCTACTGGGTCATCGGGCTGATTTCGGCGATCCCCTCGGCCTTTACCATCGCCGCCATTCCTTACTGGTGCCGGCGCTCCGACCGCCACCGCGAGAAATTCTGGCATTCCGTCGGCCCCGTGCTTCTGGGCGCTGCCGCATGGGGCGTGGCCGCCACCGAGACCGTGCCGATGATCCGCATGACCGCGCTGGTGGTGGCCTCGGTGTCGACCATTGCCGCCTGGCCGATCGTCTTCACCATGCCAGCGGCGGTGCTGCCGCGGGCGGCACATCCGGCCGGCATCGCCTTTCTCAACACCGTCGGCATCGGCGGCGCCGCGATCAGTCCCCTGATCATGGGCATCATCCGCGACACCACCGGCAGCTTCGGGCCGGCCATGGCCGTCATGGGGGTGATCCTGGCATGCGGCGCCGGGCTCGTGTTCCTGGTGCCGCGTCGCCTCCTCAACGCCGGCGCACCGGTTCGCGCTACGCTCCTGGCCGAGGAAGCGGGCGACTGATGCCGCGGCGGCGCCGTCACCCCCCGCGGCGGCGCCGGCTCAGCCTTTCGACGCCAGCGGACAGCCGCCCTGAGCGAGCGGCCGGATCGACTGGTCGGGTCCGACCGTATCGATGAGCTTCATAAGGTCCCACTCGCTTTTCGATTCCGACGGCGTCTTCACCTCGTAGAGGTAATAGGGGCGGATGACGCGTCCGTCGATCCGGATCTTGCCGTTCTCGGTCATGAAGTCGTTGATCGGGGTTGCCCGCATCCGCGCCATGACCTTGTCGGCGTCGGTCGTGCCAGCCGCCTTGACGGCCTTGAGGTAATGCGTCACCGCGCCGTAATCGCCGGCCTGAACCATGGTCGGCATCTTGTGCATGCGGTCGTAGAAACGCTTCGACCAGGCGCGCGTCTTGTCGTTCGCGTCCCAGTAAAAGGAGGTGGTCATGACCAGTCCGTGCGCCACCGGGAGCGTCAGGGAATGGATGTCGGTGTCGAACAGCAACAGGCCGGCGAGCTTCTGGTCGCCCTGGGTGATACCGAACTCGGCGGCGCTCTTGACCGAGTTGATGGTGTCGCCGCCGGCATTGGCGAGGCCGATGACCTTCGCCTTTGATGCCTGCGCCTGCAGCATGAAGGACGAGAAGTCCTGGTTATTGAGCGGGACCGGCACGTCGCCCAGGACCTTGCCCCCCGACGCGGTCACGACCGCCGCGGTATCGCGTTCCAGCGCATGACCGAATGCGTAGTCGGCCGTGATAAAGAACCAGCTGTTGCCGCCGGCCTTCACCATCGCGCCGCCGGTCACGTGGGCGAGGGAATAGGTGTCGAACGTCCAATGGACGGAGTAGGGCGAGCAGAATTTCCCGGTGATGTCGGACGTGGCGGGCCCGGAGAACAGCACGATCTTGTGCTGTTCGCGGGACACGTTCTGGACCGCGAGCGCGACGGAGGAGGTCGGCACGTCCACGATCGCATCGACGCCGTCGCTGTCATACCATTTGTCGGCGATTGCCTTGCCGACATCGGGCTTGTTCTGGTGATCGGCGGATACGACTTCGATCGGCCGGCCCAGCACCTTGCCGCCGAAATCCTCGACCGCCATTTGCGTCGCCGTGACCGAGCCCTGGCCGGTGGCGTCGGCATAGAGCGACGACATGTCGACGAGCACGCCAATTTTGACGGTGGCATCGCCGGCATCGGCGGCGCCGCCGAAGAGCACGGCCGACATCGTCGCCGCGGCGAACAGGCGAAGCTTCATGACCTACCTCCCCACATCGATCTTTTTGACCAAGGCACCTTATCGTTTCGCCGCCAAAAGCGCCAATGCCGCAACCGCCGCGATGGGCAACCCGGAGGCTCAGATGATCGCGCCCGCGAACAAGGGTCTGGCGTCACGATCCTCGATTTCGATCACCCACAGATCGGGGTCGCGTTTCACCGCGCGCTCGATATAGGCGTCGACCTCGCTCTCGGGGACCGGCGCCGCGCCCGAGACACGCTGCCAGACCAGATCGCCGTTCCCGCCGCGGCTCTGCACCAGGGCCTCGAAACCGAGATCGCGGCGGTTCAGCTTCAAGAGGATGACGCCCGCGTCGTCGTCGCCGCGGCGCGCCACGACCACAGGTATGTTCTGCGTCGTTGCCAGCCGCAGCGCCGCCTGGATCTGGAACCGGGTCTTGAGCCGGTCGGGGACAAAACGCGGCACGCCCATCGCATCGCTAGCGGGCGACGGCCCGCCGCCGGCGCGCGCTCACAGGGTTCCTCTTCAACATGTTACGCGGCCGGGTTTTGCGGAAAGTTTATTTCCACTTTGACGTTGTTCGGATCCGGAAAGAACAGCTGCTTGGCCGAGCCTCCGGCAATGGTATTTTCTTTAAAAACAATGCCTTGCTCTATTAGTTTTTTCTTAAGTCCGAGGAAATCCGAGCCCACGAAGGCGAAATGATCGAAATCGCCGGTCTCCGCCTTGGTGGCGTGGTCGACAAAAAACAGGTGGACGACCGGGTGATCCTCGACATAGAGCCACGCGCCGGGCTGGTCCAGCGGCGGCCGCCACCCGATCTTCATGCCGAGAAGACCGGTATAAAACGCGACCGTCTCTTCCGGCACCGCGGTGTTGATGGTGATGTGGTCGAGTGATTTCAGCGCCATGAGCTCCCTCCTGTTGGCGCTTTTATCTTAGACCTGTTGGATCGCCGATAACAGCCAGTGCCCGCCCGGGCTGCGCGCGAAGGTCCACATCTCCCGCGCATCGCTGGGGTTTTTAGGGTCGCCGTCCACGACCACATTCGTGTCGGTGCGTGACACCCAATCGCGGGCACGCCAGTGCATGACCACGGTGGCATATTCGAGATTGCCTTCGCTCCACGCCTCGCGGACATCGCCATCGACGAAGGCGACGTCCTCGACATGGTTCTCGACCCCCTGACTGTTGTTCTCGGCCAGCTCCTCCGAGAAATAGGACAGCATTTCCGGCGTTGTGTAATGGCGCAGCGTGGCAAGATCGGCCTTG
>Ga0123356_10007366_pt1 | contig 10980 bp, 7 predicted proteins | sample TergutEmb28metaG_2_FD_92546 | JGI IMG/M metagenome (GOLD analysis project Ga0123356, IMG submission 92546) | Embiratermes neotenicus P3 segment gut microbial communities from Petit-Saut dam, French Guiana - Emb289 P3 | ecosystem: Host-associated > Arthropoda: Insects > Digestive system > Gut ... | reverse complement strand
CGAAACGCATGAACCGGTCACGATGCTCGACCACGATCGTCTGAATCTGGGGATTGGCCAGGAGTTTGAGGAGCTTGGGACGACGTCCGTTCAAGCCGGAACCGACTTCGGATACGGTTTCCACCATGGTCACGCGGTGGTTGTGAGCGCAAACCACGAGGCGGCCTAATTGTGCTTCCAAATCTTTTCTTTGCTCCGACGATGAAACTCGGGCGTAAAGTCCGACCGCATGAGCCGGAGCCTTGATTTCCTTGACGATGATGGTGCCGGTGGGAAGTTGCTCGGCAGGAACCGGCAATTGGCCGGCCTTCCACATCCGCCATGCCCCTTTGTAGGTCAGTCCTTGCTCTTTCGCCCATGGGCTTATTTCACTGTCCTATAATGCGATGGAATAGGATATTATCGATAGAAAGTTAACCAGCCTCATACCCTACTTCTGTCCCCGTAGCGTCTCGACGACTCTCTCATAGTCGTCGACGGTGGAATACTCAATGACGATTTTTCCGCGACCCTTGCGATCCCGAATCCTCACCCGCACTCCCAACATCCTCTCCAACTCCAACTGCGCTGCGCGCACATTCGGATCCACCCACCGCGCGCCGCTGCTCTTCTTCTGCACTCCCGGCATGTCCGGCAGCGGATCGAGCAGTCCATCCATTCGCAACACCAACGATTCAATCTGCTCAAGATTCATTCCCTTCTTCACGGCATAGAGCGCCGCTTCCGCGATCCGGTCATTTTCCCCCAGCTTCAGCAGCTCTCTCGCCTGCGCAAAGTTGATGCGCTTCTCCGCCACCATCTGCATCACTTCGGGGGGCAGCTTCAGCAGCCGCATGTAATTCGCTACCGACTCCCGCGACAGACCCACCCGCGCCGCAATCTGTTGCTGCGTCATCGAGAACTTCGTACTCAACACTCGAAATGCTTCCGCTTGCTCCAGCGGGCTCAAATCTTCCCGCTGCAAGTTCTCGACGATCGTCATCTCCGCCGCCTGCTGCAGCGATACCTTCCGCACTAGCGCCGGAATATGCGTCTTTCCAGCCTTCTTCGACGCATGCAATCGCCGCTCCCCGAGAATCAGCACGTACCGAGACGGATCCTCCTCCGAGGGACGGACCAGGATCGGCTGGACCACGCCATTCGCCTTGATCGACTCGGCCAGCTCCTCCAGCGCCTCATCATGCTCCACATACCGCGTCTGAAAAGGATTCTTATCAATATCGACGATCGCCAGATCGATGAGGAGGTTCCCCGGCGCCCGAGCAGGCTCCGCCATAACAGGAACAGGAATAGGATCCCGACCGTCAGCGGGCGAATCTGTCGCCACTGCCGCGTCCTCAACACCAGCAGAAATCGTCCCCTCCACCCGATACTCGATCCCCTGTCGCCGCAAGGCAGAATCCACCGCCGGCGAACCGTCGCCAGACCCGCGAGGCGGAGAAACGGGCGGAGGAACCTGCTGTCCGCCGGCCCCCAAGCCACTCTGCCCCGGAGGTACGACGCGAGGTCCCGGCAGCAATGAATCCAGCCCCCGCCCCAACGCCCGCCGTTTCTCCGCCTTTTCTTTGTCCTGCCCCACCGTAGCCGTAGTCATAATTTGTTTTGGTAAACGCCCTTTCGTGATTTCGCCAGCCCGAACCAAAGTCATCCTCTCGAAGCAGATCATCCTGAACGAAGCCGTGACAACCGAAGTGAATCATGGCGCATTCGAACGAGCCAGGTCACCACCGGACCGCCAAGATCTCGGCAAGCAGTCCTCTCCTTGATCCCGCCGTGAAGTGCGGGTGCAATCGCCGCGAGCTTGGTGATCCGGCGCGCCCCCAGGAGGAACCTCGCGGCCCCGTCTCTCCCAAACGCATAGACACGCATCAATATAATATATAGATGCTCATCAATATACTAGGCCGTCTTGTCCATCCCCTCCGCGGCCGGCGGAATCTCCCCGACCGCTTCCCCATGTTGCCCTGCACCCGAGGCCTCCCCTGACCGAGGAGGCGTGGGCACCGCCTCTGGAGCGGCCGCTCCCAGGCCCGCGGCCCGTTCAATCATCTCCTTAGCGAGCCGTATATAACTTTCCGCGCCCTTCGACCGCGGATCGTACGTGAGGGCCGCCTTCCCATGGCTGGGCGCCTCGGCCAGCCGTATGTTCCGCGGTACCGTCGTACGGCAAAGCTTCTCGCCAAAAAAATTCTTCAGCTCAGCCATCACCTGCTGCGCAAGGTTCGTACGCTCATCGAACATAGTCAGCACCACGCCCTCAATCCCAAGCGATGGATTCAAGCCCGCGCGGATGCGCTCGATCGTGTCCAGCAGCTCACTGATACCTTCAAGGGCGAAGTACTCGCCCTGCATCGGAATGAGCACCGCATCAGCCGCGACAAGCGCGTTGAGTGTGAGCAGGTCCAGCGCCGGCGGACAGTCGAGCACGATGAACTGGAAGCGATCCCGCAAAGGTGCAAGCGCCTCACGCATTCTGAACTCACGCCCGTCCGCGTCAACCAGTTCAAGGTTCGCGCCGATCAGGTTCTTGTGCGAAGGAATGAGCCAGAGCTGCTCGAGTTCGGTCGTGAGCAACGCCTCTTCCGCTGAGGCCGCGCCCATCAGCATATGGTACGAGCTGACGCGCTCAGGATCCTTGACGAACCCTAGGCCGCTGGTGGCATTCGACTGCGGATCGCAGTCGACCAGCAGTGTGTTGACTTCCGCAGCCGCAAACGAAGCGGCCAGGTTGATGGCAGTCGTAGTCTTCCCCACGCCGCCCTTCTGATTGGCAACCGCGATGACACGTCCCATGGATGTCAGGAGAAACCAGAGTCATTCGCAGAATAGTTCTGGTGCGCTTTGAATTGCAATGACAATCTGCTGTGCAAACGAATGAATTGTGTGCAAAACAGGTCCCAATGTTCCTGCAGGAACATTGAACAAGAAAGCCAGCTCGGAAGCAACAAACAAGCAGAAGTGTTCCCGCAGGAACACTGAAGCATCTGCCATCAAGCAAACGCCAGGATCGTTGTCAGATCGGGTAAAACCATGCCGAGTGTTCCTGGAGGAACACTCTTCCGCCCAACGGGCCATCGGCACGAATCTGTCCGGTGTAAAACTTTTTCTCAAGACATGCCGGATGTCTTCTGCAGAAAACATTTCATTACCCAGGCAAAGCTGTATGTTCAGCGCAAACTTGGGTTGCGAGTGATTCGGGGAGCCAGCCCCCGGGGCCCCGATGGGACATCTTCGATGTAGCGAATCGAGATCTGTTCCGGCGGGAACATTCAGCAATGGGACGCGTCAATCAGGAGAGAAAACGATCGTGGGAAGGCGTCTTTGCCTCAAGCTCGATGAAGCAGACGGAGGCCTGATCAGCGTTCCTGCAGAAACACTTTCTATGAAAGATGTGAAAGTGGAAGAAATGTTCTTGCAGGAACCTTGTGCAAAACATCTGAGAAACATTCATCGAATCTGGGCCGTTTCCCACTTGCGGGGGGGTAGAGGCCAACGCTTCTTATGCAAGACGCTGCGATTGTAAGAGATTTTTAATTTCGCTTTTCCACTTATTACTGTCCTGGTTCCCCCTGCTCAATCATGCCGATCAGCAAAACCCTGGACTGGGACTGGGGGATGAGTTTTGGGTCGGACCAGACCACCATCGGGAGGGCTGAGCGGGCCCGGAGGATCTGGGCGGTTCCGATCAGCAGGCCCAGACGGCCTCCGGGGGCTACCAGCCTGGCGGCTATGGGCAGCATGGATTCGAATCGTTCTACGGCGCGCAGCGTGGCTACATCGAACTTTACCTTCAGTGTTTCGGCGCGCGCGGTTTGTATATTGATGTCCGTCAATGTAAGCGCGCGGCTGACTTCGCGGAGGAAGGCCGACTTTTTGTAGTTGGCTTCGATCAACGTAAGGTGGATGGGCGGAGCCCAGAGCTTCAGGGGGATGCCGGGGAATCCGGCGCCAGAGCCCATGTCGGCTACCGCGGGCGCTAGAGCCCCACGCCTATCGGCACCTGGACGCGGCCCTTCAAGGTCCACTGTTCCACGGTTCGGCTGTCGCTCGCATGCAGCGTTCGCAGGCCCCACCACCGCGGGCGCAGAACAGCGCAGAGGAAACAGGTGACGGGCGGCGAAAAGACTCTCGCCGAAGTGGCGAGTGACGATTTGTTCTGGGTTGCGGATAGCCGTCAGGTTGATCCGAATGCTCCAACGCTGGAGTATATCGATGTATGTCGATATACGTTCGACGTCGGAGGTGGTTAGGGGTTGATCATTCGCGGGACCGAGATATGGCTCGAGCAGTTCGGCGATACGAGCAGTGTCCATTTGCCATGGGATTGTAGATGGGAGACCGGCGATTTGTGAGCGATGAAACAGACGGTCGCCGCAAGGATGGGGAAGCCTGTTGGAACCCCGACTCGCCTAGGGTGAAATCCTTGTGTGCGAATTTTCGAGGAATCGCGGGCCAAGGATTTGGCATCCCATTAGAATGAACCGTACGCATAGTGCAATTTTTGACGAGACATACCGGGTGGTGGCGGTCGAAGGGGGAAGTTTGACCATTCGGGGGGTACGGAGTGGGGAGACGTTGACAATTGTGACTCCCGATGGGGGGAGTACGTTTTCGGCGGCGGAGTATCCGCCCGGGCAGTTGATTGCGTTGAGTGATCCCTTGAGTGCGCCTGCGAATTGAGGGCTCTTTCAGCCTGAGTCCGGAAAACTTGGCCGAGCCTGACGGACGAGGAGTCCCGACATATCCTTTCCTGAGTCCCTTATGTTCCATACAGGCGGAAAGGGTGTCGGCACGCGGCCCTTGGCTGCGCTCCAGGTTCGCAGGGGCGGATGAAATGCGTCCGCCCCCTGCACAAATCTAGCGATTGATCAACGACATCATAATATGTTCTGGATGGCGCGTACCTGACACCGCCCCTGGTGGGAAGACGTCGTTGATTCGGCGCAAGTCTTCTCTGCTGAGAACTACGTTCATCGCCGCGGCGTTTACTTCCAGATACTTTCTGCGCTTGGTGCCGGAGATGGGGACTACGTCAGCTCCCTGCGCGAGGACCCACGCTAATGCCAATTGCGATGGGGTGCAGCGTTTTTCTTTGGCTAATTCTTCTACCTTGCCGACCAAGTCCAGATTTTTCGGGAAATTTTCTCCCTGAAAGCGCGGGCTGTTGCGGCGGAAATCGTCGGGGGCCAGGTCTTCGAAGCGGCGGATTTGGCCGGTGACCAATCCCGCGGCCAAGCGGACTGTAGCCGACGAATCCGATGCGGAGGTCCCGGCAGGTTTTTAGGATTTCTGCTTCCGCATCGCGGGACCACAACGGGCATTCCGTTTGGAGTGCCGTGATGGGGTGAACTTTCGGGGCACGACGGAGCGTCGCGCTGGCTTCGGACAGGCCGATGTGGCGGATCTTGCCTTCCTTTATGAGTTGCGCCATGGCGGCGTCGGTTTCTTCGATGGGAGTGTTGGGGTCGACGGTGTCGACTTGCAGACGGCGAAGGCTGGATTCGCAGGATTGGCGGACATATGCGGGCTTGCCATTGACGCCGCGGGCCGAGGGTTTGTTCGGGTCGCGAACGATGCCGAATTTTGTGGCCAGGACTACCTTGTCTCTCTTGCCCTGGATGGCGCGTCCGACTAGCTCTTCGTTTTTGCGAGGGCCGTAGACGTCGGCGCTGTCGAGGAAGGTGATGCCCAGATCGAGAGCGCGGTGGATGGTGGCGATGGATTCGGCGTCGTCGGTGGCGCCGTAGAACTCGGACATGCCCAAGCATGCCGGGTCCTTGGGCGGAGACTTGGAGCGTGCCGAGAGTGCGGGATTGCATGTAGGCTCCTTGAGCGGAGGGGGTCGTTTGTTGTAGATGGGGAATCGTAGCGTGGGTACAGGGAGTCGCGATCGGATTATGCCCGTAAGGACCGCCTTTTCTTGCTCGCCGTCACCTGCGCTCCCCGCTTGGTCAGAAATGATTAGTTCGTTACCTGGATTCGGGGTTTGGTGTTGGGCACGACTTCGCCGATTTGGACGGCGGGCACTTGGGCCTCGTTTAGGGCTCGGGTTAGAGCTTCCCCTTGCGGCGTCGAGATGAGGAGGCCTCCGGCGGTTTGGGGGTCGTAGAGGAGAGTGCGGATTTCTTCCCGGACATTTTCGTCGTACTCGACCGTGCATTCAACGAAGTCGCGGTTGTTTTTGAGGCCTCCGGGGATGTGGCCGGCTTGGACGCAAGCGAGGGCGCCTGGGAGCAGCGGGACTTGGGCGGCTTGGATTCTTGCTGAGACTTGGCTTGCCAGGAGGATTTCGCGGAGGTGTCCGATCAGGCCAAAGCCGGTGATGTCGGTCATGGCGTAGATTTGGAAGGGGGCTTCGGGCGCAGCCTGTCGAGCGTCGCTCGACCGGACCGCCGAGGCGGCTGTGCCCACGTGGACCGTGGTGAGCGACACCTCGCTTTTTTCGTCGGCGTGGGCCCTTCGACTTGGCTCGGGTTGGGTTGCTCGGTCCGCCGCTCGACCGAGCGCGTCGATTACCTCTGTCGCCTTCTTGTTTAGCGTCGTCATGGACTCGACGGCTGCGTCGATCCACGCCTTCTCTGCTTTTCCCTTCTTGATGGCTGTGGAGATTACGCCGGTACCTAGCGCTTTTGTGAGGATCAGCTTGTCTCCGGGCTTCGCGCCTTGGTTTTGATAGATCTTTTTGGGATGGATGAGGCCGGTGACGGAGTAGCCGAATTTGGTTTCTTCGTCGCGAATGCTGTGCCCGCCGATCACCGTGCAGTTGGCTTCGATCATTTTCGACAGGCCGCCCGCCAGGATTCGCTCGAGGATTTCGAGGTCGGCCTTGTCGGGGAAACAGACTAGCGCGAGGGCGGTCAGCGGACGGCCTCCCATGGCGTAAACGTCACTGAGCGCGTTGGTGGCGGCGATTTGGCCGAAGGTATAGGGATCGTCGACGATGGGAGTGAAGAAGTCGACGGTTTGGACGAGGGCTTGTTGCGGGGTGAGTTGATACACTCCGGCGTCGTCGGCGTGATCGAAGCCGACTAAGACATTGGGGTCGTGTTGCCGGGCTAATTTCCCAAGCACCGTGTCCAGCGCCGCTGGACTCAGCTTGGAAGCTCAACCTGCGGCTTTGACGGACTCGGTTAGCCGGAATGGTTTGAGTTCGGGCACGGAGTTCATTTTACGCGGAAGGGGAAAGCGTTCACCACCGGGGAGCACGAAGGGCGTAGAGGGTCATTGCTGCTTTTTGAAGTCGAAGGTGTTGGTTGTGGCCGACCCTTTTTGTTCTCGAAGACAACGTGAATCGGTTCGGCCATCCGCGGCCCCCCCATTCGTAACATTCCTCGGCGATACTGCCAGTGAAATGGTAGGAGAACGGATTGGTAACCTCGAAGGCTGGGTTGAAGGTCCGCAACTTTTGCTGCGCACCGGGGATAAGTATCTTTGGGTGTTGGGGGAAGAGTTATGTCGCGGTTGAAATCAGCGTTTTTCTTTTGCATCCTCGTTTTCTTTTCCAGTTTGGTTGCCGGCGCCGAAAATGCGCAGCCATCATCCGACCCAGCCCAGGCTACTTCGACGGAAACCCAACCTCCATCCGTCACTCCGTTATCCCGGCGAGCGTTGCAACCGTCGGCAACTTTGCAAGTCGATCCTACTCCCGCGGGCATTGTTCCCTCATCTCAATACACGGTTGAACTCCAACAGCATGGACGATCGGTAAGCTCGTGGGTGTATCAAGTGCAGAATCCGGGTTTCTTGCCCAACGGGGAGCCGAGCGGGATCACCAGTTCCTCCACCCTCGAGCACGCCACATCGTGGACGTCGTTTTCCTTCGCCGGTTCTGTTACTGTTCGCGTGACCAACGGTAATCCCTTTGTCTCAGCTCGAATTCTGCCAAGCCACGCGCATATTACCCCTACGGTGGACGGCAATACCGTGAGTTTCACTTTAGATCGCCCAGGACAGTTCGCAGTTGATTTTTGCGCTACGGGGACAACTTGCACAGAGGCCAACGACACTGATTTGACCAACCCGATGCTGGTGTTTGCCAATCCACTCGAACACCACGTCCCCCATCCAGGGGCGGCGGATGTTGCAGTCGTGAAGCCGGGTTTGTCTGTGCCTTCTGGAGATGACGTTCCACAACCAAGCGTCGCGCAGGACGTTCTGTATTTTGGCCCCGGAATCTACGACCTGGGGTTTGAGCCACTGACGATCCTCTCCAATGAAGAGGTCTATCTGGCAGCCGGTGCCTATGTGAAAGGCTTTTTTGCATTTGAGCCGGGAGCCCAAAATGCACGGATTCGCGGACGAGGAATCCTCTCCGGAGAGGACCTGCCGAAGGCCCAATGCATTAACACCGCAGCCGGTTGCCCCGATATGGTTCTCGCCACAGGCAGGGTGCGGAATCTTCTCGTGGAAGGGATCACCTTCATTCAATCGCCTTTCTACAATGTTTCGATCAACAGCGGGAGCAGCAACCGGGTCGACAACGTCAAAATCATCGCCTGGTTGGGCAACAGCGACGGCATCCAGGCGAGCTTCGGCGCACAGGATACCGGCAGCGTGATCGAGAATAGTTTCGTCAAGAATGGCGACGATTCGATCAAGCTTTCCGGCAGCAATCTTCTGGTGCAAAACTGTGTGGTCTGGAAGCTGAACAATGCCGCCGCGTTTCAAATGGGAGCCGGCATTCGCGGCGATCTGACGAATATTCAGGTTCGGAATTCTGATGTGATACGCGCCGAATACAACTGGCCGAATATGTCCAGTGCGGTGTTTGCCGCCAACCAGGGAGGCAGCGGCAATGTCAGCGGCTACCGTTTCGAAGACATTCGCGTGGAGAACGAGAATTGGCAGCTCGCCAAGATTGAAATTGTCCCCAGCAATTTTCAAAGGGATAACGATCAGCTTGGATCCATCAGCGATCTGGCTTTCGATAACATTCAGGTAACCGATGCTCAAGAGTTCTCCCCGGTTTTTCGGGGATTTAATCTTGCTCATCAAGTTTCAAACATAAGCTTCCACAATGTTGTGATCGCAGGTGTCGAGGCACCCGATCCCGTGATCACTCTGGATGCCAATCGCAATATCAGTTTTGCGGGGAATACCGTGGGCGATGTGCTGTTCCGAAATCAACAAAATCTGACGAACTTCGAGATCCCGATATTTGCAGTTCCGACGCCTACAACGGGACCGCAATATTCGCCATTCTCCATTTCTCAACCGAACCTCACAGGTTTTTTCGCGCTTCAGGCCAGCGGTGATTTCTTTGGCGATGGCTATGCCAGTGCTGTTGTGACAAACCCTGGTGGGGGAGAAATGGCCATTTGGAAAGAGCCCTACCTTAATAGTGGCGATACATGGGGCGAACAGTTTGTCCCGATCTACAACTTATTGAGCACCGACGGCGTCGTGGCTGGGGCGGGAGACTTTAATGGCGATGGGTACTCGGACATAGTTCTTTGGAATGGCAATACCCAGACAGGAAAGATTCTGCTGATGCATGGCGATCAGATCATCGCTGAGCCGACTTTCGAACCGACGGCGGTCTCTACTTGGTCTGTGGCCGCGGTTGCCGACTTCAATGGGGACGGATTCTCCGATGTCCTTCTGCGGGATACCAGCGGGAATCTTGAGATTGTGTATTTCAACTCTTGGTCTCAGCCGACAACCGCTGATTTCAAGCTCTCCACCCTCGGATACAGTTCGACTGCGAACTACAGCTCTCTTTACGGGAGCGCGTCGGGCCATTTTGACACGGGTTGGACGGTCGCCGCGGCGGGGATTTTTCAAACTCTGGGAACACCCTATGCCGCGATCCTCTGGCTGAATCCAGCAACCGGCCAACTGGGAATCACCAATTTCGTGCCTTTCGCAAAGTCACCGTCGTTCGGGCAGGTCTTCGCCAAACTGCCCGCTAATACGGTAGTTCAAGCTGTCGGAGACTTTAATGGTGATGGGGCGAAGGATCTCCTGTTGTGGAGCGCCAGCACATCGGAAAACATGATTTGGTTTATGAATTGGGATGGCGGAGTGCTCTATCAGGCTGGACCGACGCTGGAGCCGAGCCTTCCGCCGCTTTGGCAGGTTGTTCCCCTCTAGCTATAGCTAGTGGGCCCTCAGCCGAGATAGGCACAAAATTCCACCACTACAAGGCGAAGTGTTTTCCGATGTCCGATAGGGGCCTACGCCTCTCGGCGAACGGTAAAACTGCCTGGACTGGGAGCCGGTCTGGCATTCTCTGGGCAGCGACTGGTTATCCAGCCGTGGCTACGGCTTGCGGCTAATTCGACCGTATTCGCGCCCACGCGTTTGTCGGTGACCGGGGTGCGGCCGGGTCGTTTCGACCGGATAGTATCGCCCCTCGAATTTTGCGGTGAACTTTTCGCCGGCTTCACCGCTGAACGGATCGGGAGCGCACTTGTAATGCATGACTGTGGCGTTGACCAAGCGGGTGATTTTGTATGGAGTCCATGAGCGGAGACGGCGTGAGCTTCGGGGCCGCCGCTTTGAATGACGCCGGAGAACAGGGATGCGCGAAGAGCAGTCACCGTCAAGAACACGACCAGCGGAAACCGTCACCATCGAAATTGCGGGGGCCGGGGTGCGCAAGGAGCGCTCCCCATCTTCGCTACTCTCCCGGGACTATTTCACGGTGACATCAGTGATGCGGATGTCAGGGTATTGGTGGTCCCACTGGTCGGAGATGCGGTCGAAGGTGAGGCGGAAGCGGGCGGACTGGCTGGGGGCGAGCGGGGCCATACTGAGGTCGACCGGTTCCTCGTAGGCTCCGTTGGTGCGGACTACGCGGAGTGGGAGATCGGGCTCGAGCTGGGCGACTTGCCCCATGGAGTCTTTGAAGGTGACTTCGACCAGGGCGCGGGTGACGGTCTTGTCGCTGGTGTTAGTGACGGTGCCGTCGACGTAGCTGACGGTGGATCCGATGAAGTTTTCGGCAGCGGACATTTTGAAGTAGGAGAGTTTGAGTTG
>Ga0123356_10007365_pt1 | contig 10980 bp, 8 predicted proteins | sample TergutEmb28metaG_2_FD_92546 | JGI IMG/M metagenome (GOLD analysis project Ga0123356, IMG submission 92546) | Embiratermes neotenicus P3 segment gut microbial communities from Petit-Saut dam, French Guiana - Emb289 P3 | ecosystem: Host-associated > Arthropoda: Insects > Digestive system > Gut ... | reverse complement strand
TAACTACATCGAGCGCGGTTATGAAAAGATGATTTCAAAATTATCAGCTCTCGGCGCCGACATTAAGGTTCTCAGTGAACGGGAAGACCAACGATATAACCGCAAAATGGGATAATATTGTAATATAAATATAAACCTTGGATTATTTCCAAGGTTTTTTTATATTTTAATGTCATCTACCGCCAGATATTATAATTACACTTTCCTTTTCGCATTCAAAGGAACATCGTGTTCCTGAATGCTCGCTTCGCATCCTTGCTCGCTTGACAGGAAATTGTAATTACAACACCTGTCCGTGACATTAAAATTGCAATTCCTTACCATTATTTTCTGTTAATTTGGGCTCTGCCTTTTTTTGAATATGATTCCTTACTTTTTTTATCGTCTGTTGTGTTTTCAGTACTATCATCTTCGTCTGAAGCTTCAACTCCGACTGCTTCACCCGCAGCTCCGACAAATCCGCTTGCCGAATCTGCTCCAAGATCGTCAAGCACCTTTAATTTTACTGTCCCGTCCTGCTGATTCCTTACCACACCTCTTCCACCTGCGGCTGCTGAAGGTCCCGAGCCCGATCCTGTGCTCATTATTTTCTCATTTTTGTTTTCAAGCTCAGCTCCGAGCTGCATTAGTGCAGGACTTGTTACTATTATCTTTACTCCGGTGCCTGCAACGTCTTCTATCAAAGTATCTCCACAGCCCAGCTCCTGCTCAACTACCTTAGAATTTATCTCATGCATGACGTCTGTGACTGCTTTTCTCTCTATAGGATCTTCGGAGCGGACGGATATTACGGGAATATCGGGAAACTTTGTACGTACTGTAGTTGTAACGGTTACGGCAGAATCTTTCATCCAATCCTCTGCAAAATCATGTCCTTTTAAACAAGAATTACCATCTACCATAATTCCGGCGCCACTACTCATTATTGTTAGAAGACAGCCGTTAAAACAAGCCTCACAATATAACTTTTTCATACATTAGTTCTCCGTTATTCCAGCCTGATAGATACCTTACTTTCAGAAGTAAGCGTTCCGGTAAGGTTTATTTGTATGCGCTCGGTCAATGCAGGACGTAATATCTCATAAAAATGTGAAAATACCTCCCTGCCGTCCACCATAACACGTAGTGTTGCATCCTTTCGTTCGCCCTTGACACGAAAATACATAACTGTCTCGCCAAAAAGCATTTCGTAGTCAATACACTGAGGTGTGACGGTAAGTAATTCCTTACTTGTTTCAATTTCGATTAACCCGCGTTCTCTGCTCATGTATCTCGAAGCACTTCTTCCGGCAATTTCTCCGCTCTCGGATGCATATTCTGCTTTGTGCATTATATGCATTGCACTTCCGCAGCTGAAAATCCCGTCAACCAGTGTCATATTATTTTGATCGCATATCGGACCGTCTGTCATACCTGAAATCGGAACATTAAGTTTTTCTGCCAGTTCATTTTCAGGGATTAATCCGACAGAAAGTATAAGTCCGTCACACTGTTCTATGTTTTCTGAGCCTCTGATGGGGGTTTTTTCTTTATCAACCCTGCTGAGCTCTATAGCTCTAAGCCTTTGCGAGCCAAAGGTCCGCGTAACTGTATGATTTAAATAAAGAGGTATCTCATAGTCAAATATATGTTCTGAAACGTTTTTTAAGAGCCCTGCAGGCTTTCCTGAAGGTTCATAGACACCTACCACCTTCGCTCCTTCAATTGCAAGCCTTCGCGCTACTATAAGCCCTATATCATCACTACCAAGCACAGCGCAGCGCTGCATTGGAAGCTGTCCCATAATATTTAAGTAGTATTGAGCAGTGCAGGCAGTCATAACTCCTGTGGGTCTTGTGCCGTGAATATTAAATTGTGCGGCAGTTTTTTCTCTGAAACCTGTTGCCAGAACAACAGACTTCGATTCCACAATAACAGTCCCGTGCCTGTTACATAGGTTCATCTGAAACACATTGTCATTTCTAACAATATCAAGAATTGTGGTCTGTAACATAACAACAACATTTGTTTGTTCAAGTGTCGAAATGTCTCTGAACGCATATTCGGGTCCTGTGATTTTCTCTCCGTAGCGCTCGTAACCAAAGCCGTCATGTATACATTGCTTTAAAATACCTCCAAGACGGGTGTTTCGCTCAATAAGAAGTACTGAAGCACCGTCAATAGATGCAGCGATAGCTGCAGCAATTCCTGCTGCGCCGCCACCTATAACAGTAACACCAAATCTACTGACAGTGATTTTTCTCAGTCCCTTCTTTGTTTTATTCGTCTTCTTTCGTGTGTTTCTTTCTGTGAGCAACAGCGGCAAGCATTTCACTTCTTGCTTTGTTTTTCATGCGTACCTTCTCTTTATCGCCCGTATCACGCGATAGACCCATTGCCGAACTTTTTTTCAAAGCAATCGCTTTTGAGCTTCCATAAGTTATTTCGCTTCCTCCCCCGCTTTTTCGAATGTGCTGAGGTGAGAGCCTTTTTTCCGACGCAATAATATCGTGAATTAAAGGTGTGCAAAAACCACCCTGGCAGCGCCCCATACCGGGACGAAGACGCCTTTTAACGCCGTCGAGCGTTTCACAGCGTATATTACGGTTTAGAACCTCTATAACCTCACCTTTGCTGATGTTCTCGCAACGGCATACAATAATGCCGTAATCGGGATTGGATGCTATAAGGTCAGCACGCTTTTCAAAATCCAGTTCTGACGGTCTTATCGGAGCTTTTCGGACAGGGTCAAACTCGGTATTGGACTTTAAGATATTTTTACCGCCAAAAAGGTCAATAACCATACCGGCAACATCTTCAGCTATGCTTGGAGCTGCTGTTAACCCCGGTATTCCAATGCCTGCAGCATGAACTATATTTGAAACAGCTTTTCCTTTGCTGACTATAAAGTCGTCTTCATAGGTAACGGGCCTTGTTCCCGAATAATATTTTATTGCCTGCTTTTCACTCAGTTCGGGCACCATACGCTTCGCTTGCCCGATTGCTTGCCCAACACTGTATGAAAGTGTTGAAAAATCTTCTTTATTTATAGTTTCTATTGCATCGGGTCCTGCCAGTACAGTTCCGTGAATTGTTCGTACAACACTTGCACTGCCTGCTTTTGCACGTTTTTTTCTTTTTTTATTTGTTGTTTCATATGAAGATATAACAGATTTAACTAATTCATCTGCATATTTTTTATCAATTACTGCACTTGTGCCTTTGACAGGACGGATAGAGAAAAAGCGGTCATCTGCCATTGCTGCAATGTCTTCGCAAAACATCCCTGCAGCATTAACCACAACCTTCGGATTGATAGTTCCGCGATTTGTTTGTACATGTATTATATTTCCATCTTCTACTGTCATGCCTTGAACCATAGTATTAAATGTTATAAATGCACCGTTGGAAACTGCATTTTCAGCCAGTGCAATTGTTAGCGTTTGAGGGCATACAACACCTGAATCGGGGAAATAAAGTGCACTGCTTATACCGGGATCAAGTCCCGGTTCCATCCGGTGGAGCATTTCTCCGCTGACTTTTTTGACGTTTTTATTTCCCTGCCATCGCCAATAGAGAACCGACAGAAACAAAAACGGATTCCACATACGATTTGTGTAGCAAAGGTATTGTCCGCACCTTTTAAACGGCACACCAAGGTCACTGCAGAGTTTGTCATACATTTTATTGCCGGTCTTACAATACCAGCTCTTTAATGTTCCTTTTTTTAGTCCCGCACCGCTGTGGACTACTCCGCTGCAGCGTCCGGATGCCTGCATTGCAAGGTCGTTTTCTTTATCAATGAGCAGTATATCCAGCTTATATTTTGAGAGCTCGCGTGCAACAGCGCAGCCGATAATACCTCCTCCGATTATCAGCACATCCGGTTCTTCCCATTCAAGATGGCTGTCCTCTATGCGCGGTTTTCTAATCGGCAGGGGTTTTTCGCCTGTGCATAAGATTTCGTTTACTATTGATGTGTCGGGGCTCTCGGCAGCTGCTGTCATTCCTGCAAGAATGATGTCGCTCCAGCGCTCCAGTTCACCTGTCAGGAACAGACAGTCATCTTCTTCGTATGCTTCAACCTGTCCGTCGAACATCTTATCCAGTTTTTTGTATAATTTTCTCATAAGTGTTTAATTCAAACTTTGGTGTTCACATAAGGCGGCATAAACGCCTCCTTTTTCAATAAGCTCATCGTGTGAGCCGCATTCTGCTATTTTTCCGTCAAGAAGAGCTATAATCATGTCCGCTCTCTTAATTGTCGAAAGTCTGTGTGCTATAACAATGATTGTTCTGTGCCCGATTATCTTACCGATTGCGTTTTGTATTTCCCGCTCTGTTTCTGTATCCACCGCCGATGTTGCTTCGTCAAGCAAAAGTATAGGGCTATTACGCAAAACCGATCTGGCTATGGAAAGACGCTGCTTTTGACCTCCGCTGAGCCTGACCCCACGCTCACCTATGAGTGTTTCGTATTTATCGGGTAACCCTTCAATAAATTCGTCTACACACGCGATTTTTGCGGCTTCTACAATCTGTTCGTGAGTTGCCTGCGCTGTACCGTATGCAATATTTTCACCGATTGTCCCGTTAAAGAGGAATACATCCTGCAGTACTAAGCTGAGCTGATTTCGAAGACTTTCAAGTGTCATGTCTTTAATATCTATACCGTCCATGGTTATTTGCCCTGATGTCGGGTCATAAAAACGTGCAATAAGCCCCGATATGGTTGTTTTTCCGACACCTGTAGGTCCGACGAGTGCAATCATTTGACCGGCTTTTGCTTCAAAGCTGATGTCACTGAGCACATCAATATCATCCTGATATGAGAAGTTTACGTTCTTAAACTCGATTTGGCCGCTGAGCCTTCCGACACTTTTTGCGTCCGGGCTGTCTTTTATCTCAGGTTCTATGTCAAGTATTTCAAAGACACGTTCTGTTCCGGCAATTCCGTGCTGAGCGTCTTCTACTATGCGGGTAAGAGATGCTATCGGGGCATAAAACAAGTTGAGATAAAGCAAAAATGCCACAACATCGGATATGTGAAGCCCTGTTTTTACTGCGATTATCGGCCCTGCTATGAGAACAACTATGGTTCCGAGCGTTGAAAGAAAGGCAACCGACGGGTGCAGGATACCTGCAAAAAACAGCGCTCTTATCAGCGAGCTAATGTGTAGGGTTGATTTGTCGCGTACCTTTTGAGACTCTTGCTCCTGCTTGTTAAATACTTGAATTTCCTTAATTCCCGAAAAATTGTCCTGAAGAACTGCATTAAGCTCTGCAATTCTTTCCTGACCGCGCCGGAAATGCTTTCTCATAAGTCTTGGAAGCATTGATACGAGTGCAAGAAAGGGAATAGGGATGCAGACGAGGAGTGCAAGTGTCGGATTTATGATAAAGAGTATCGTAAGCACCCCGATAATTGTCATTATGCTTGTTGCTATCTCCGGCAGTGCATGTGCTATGAGATTTTCAAATGTGCTTGTGTCGTTGATAACACGGGACATAAGCTGACCTGTTTGTTTGTCGTGATAGTAACTCATCGATAATTTTTGGAGGTGGTCGTAAACTGTGCAACGCACACGGTTAACCATGTTCCATGATGCTACATGTGAAAGATATCCGTTAAGGAAGTGACAAACTGCACGAACTGCAAACAAACCAAGCAGGGCCATTGCTAAGACAATAATATGGTCAATTGAAGCTTCAAGCTGTCCGCTTTCCATAATAGCGATAATCCGTCTTGTCACCTCAGGTGCGGCAAGGTTTGCTCCTGTGATTATAAAAAGTGCAACTGTTGCAATTATAAGCAGGTGTGCCCACGGGCCTGCAAATTTGAAGAGCCTTACTAATTTCTTCATGTTTATATGTATCCGGTTTGTTATTTTTATATGGTTATTAGCTACGGGCGACCGAGGCGGTCGCCCCTACATGGATTCACGGTGTTGTTAATGAATTCGCCCACTGTTTGTATTTTACGATTTTATCGTTACATTCCTCGCGGTTTTCGCCGTTTGCGAGGATGTATACCTTAACCTTCGGCTCTGTGCCGGACGGGCGCACTATTACGTTTGTGCCGTCGGCTGTACCGTAACGCAGTACGTTTGAGCCTTTGAGCTCAATTTCACTTACTTTTCCTGTTTTAATATCAAGCTCTGTTCCGCCTAAATAATCGCGGATGGTTGTAACCGTCACTCCTGCAATATCGCCTGGTGGTTTTTCACGGAGATTTTTCATAAGCTCCTGCATTTTTGCCAGCCCGTCAAGCCCCGGCATTACAAGGTTTATGGTTTCCTCTGCAAACTGTCCGTATTTTTTGTAAAGCTTCATTACAGCATCATATAATGTCATGTTCTGCCAAGCATACGACGCTGCCATTTCGGCGATTAGCATTGATGCTGTCACAGCATCCTTATCACGGCAAAAGTCACCAACCATGTAGCCGTAGCTTTCTTCAAACGAGTAAATAACCTTGTTTGTTCCGGCTGTTTCGAGGGCATTTTTCTTTTCAGCCATGAACTTAAAGCCTGTAAATGTGTCAAAGCAGGCTACATCGTTTCGCTCGGATATTATCCGTGCCATTTCGGTTGTCACAAGTGATTTTAGCGAAGCGGGGTTTTTGGGCATTGTGCCTGCTTCTTTTTTAGCTCTGATTACATAGTCAAGCAGCAAAACGCCTGTCTGATTGCCTGTAAGAGTTATGTAATTTCCTGTGTTATCACGAATCATAATTCCAACACGGTCGGCATCGGGGTCTGTTCCGATTATAAGATCGGCTCCGTTTTGTTTTGCAAGCTCTACTGCAAGCTTAAAGCCTTCCGGGTTTTCGGGGTTTGGTGATGCTACGGTCGGAAAGCTGCCGTCTAGCTTCATTTGCTCGGGCTCGCAGATTATATGTTTTAGACCGAGTCTTCGCAGTGCTTCCGGCACTAATTTATATCCCGCTCCGTGAAACGGTGTATAAACAAGCTTAAAGGTGTCGGCAACTGCCCGTACTGCTTCGGTATTGTTGGATTGAGCCATGACATTACTGAGAAACAGTTCGTCCGTTTCGTCGCCCATTATAGTGATAAAGCCTTGTTTTACGGCTTCGTTGTAGTCCATCATTTTTATTGAAGCAAACATATCAAGCTCGGACATTTTCGCCGATACAACATCGGCGTGGTGTGGGGGCATTTGCGCTCCGTCTGCCCAATATACCTTAAAGCCGTTATATTCTTTCGGGTTATGGGATGCTGTGACGTTTACTCCGGCGATACAATCATACTCACGTATAGCAAAGCTGAGTTCGGGTGTTGGCCGCGGTCCGTCAAAAAGCCGTGCTTTTATTCCGTTTCCGGCAATTACGCTTGCTGCCTCTTGCGCAAATTTATCACTGTCGATACGCGAATCAAAGCATACGGCAATGCACATACTATCAGCGGGTTTGCCTTCTTTTTTTGCCTCCTCGAGCACAAGCTCAGAGAGTGCTTGTGTTGTGAGGCGGATGACATGTCTGTTCATACGGAATAGTCCGACTGCCATTGTTCCACGCAGTCCGCCTGTTCCGAATTCCAACATGTCAAAAAAACGGCTTTCTATTTCTTTTTTATCATCTCTAATGCTCTGCAGCTCCTCTTTCTCTGCATCACTAAGCGCAGAGCTTTGCAGCCATGCATTGTATCTTTCCATGTAAGTCATTAATAATCTCCATTCCTCACGATATAAATATGTTTTTCCCGGCAAGGTGCTTCATCCGGTGGCGCACATTGCCGCCGCTCCACCATCCATAGTTGCGCTATCGACATGATATTTACATCGCTCGTTATTTCATTTTTATTCGTCTTCAACCACTTCCGCAGATAGAATATTATGTGCTTCTTCGAGCATCGTTTCGGGTACGAATATCTCCATTCCGCTGGGTGGATGCCCGAATATCAGCTTTCCGAATGCACCGTTGTTCGGATATTCACCGACATGAGGAATTCCATATGCCTCGAGAAGATTGACTGCAACTTCAAGGTCAAGCGGTCCTCCCGCAACGTGCTTGAGGAATGCAGGTTTTACAGGTTCTCCGTTTTCATCCTTTGGCCACTGGGGTCCGTCGGGTTTTCCAAATTTCCAATCCATTGTTAATTCTCCTTTTATCTCTCTTCTCGAAAATAATTAGTTCCGCAGGCTTTTGGTTGTGAATGGTCTTTGCTTTGGCGAATGCTTGTATATATCAAAACAAATATTGTTGCTACAAACGGGAGTATGTTGTAAACCTGTGTGGGTACTCCTTCAATCGGCAGGTAGAGCCGCAGTACTGAGAGTCCTCCAAACAGCAGAGCTCCGATAATTGCTCTCGATGGCCTCCATGCTGCGAATATGACAAGTGCAACAGCTATCCAGCCGCGCCCTGCAATACAGTTAAATATCCATGTTCCGGCATTGTCTGCCATTGAGATAAACACTCCTCCGAGTCCGCAGATTCCGCCTCCGACACTGGCGGCGATATATTTATATCTTGTAATATTTATTCCGACCGCATCTGCTGTAGCCGGGTCTTCTCCGACACCACGCAAATTAAGCCCAACCCTTGTTTTGTTAAAAAACCACATCAGGATAATTGCTACTCCTATAGCAAGATATACCATAAAGTTATATGAGAAAAATATTCTGCCGACTATTGGTAAATCACTGAGTACCGGTATGTTTATATTTGAGAATATTCTTTTTGTGGAGTCAGCGACAGTTGTAAAGCCTCCTGCTTTTATACCAAGCAGCTCACCGACCAAATTTCCTGCTCCGATGCCGAATATTGTCAGTGCAAGACCGGTCACGTTTTGGTTTGCCCGAAGTGTTACTGTCAAAACGCTGTAAATAAAACCGCCCAGAGCTCCTGCCAAAAAGCCTATAAGTACAGCAAGCAGCGCTGACACAAAACCGAGCGTTGCATCTGCGGCTGCTGATTCGTACATAAAGGACGCAGCGACACCTGCAGCAGCCCCCATAAACATCATGCCTTCGACACCAAGGTTTAAGCTGCCTGATTTTTGTGTAAGGATTTCTCCGAGTGTTCCAAAAAGCAGAGGAGTAGCCGCAATGACTGCCATAAACAAGAAATTTACTGCATCAAAACCGTCCATTACTTGGCTCCTCCCTTCACATAGTCTTTTTTATCTTCGATTAAAAAGCCATTATAAAATAAATAATCTACGATTTATTTATTTTTTGATTTCTAAAAATTAATTTGTAGTTAAGGAAAAATTCACAGCCGAGCATAAAGAATAAGATTAGTCCTATAAGCATATTAGCAGCAGATGACGGAATTCTGTAAATCGTTTGAATTGTTCCCGAACCTTTTTGAAGCGTTGCCAGAAAGATTGATATTGCAATCATGGCAGCAGGATTAAGCTTAGCCAGCCATGCTACTGTAATTGCTGTAAATCCGACACCTCCGGTTACACCTTCCGAAACTGTGTAATTTGCACCCGCTACCGTTACAAAACCTGTAATACCGGCTATAGCACCTGATATAAACATTGTACGTAAAAACACTACGCTTGTATTTATTCCGGCATATCTTGCCGTTTGAATACTTTCACCGACAACAGTTATCTCATACCCCTGCTTGCTTTTTTTCATGTAAATATATACCAGAGCTACAAGCACAAGCGCTATAATCCACCCGATATTTACACCAAAAACGTTAGGAAGCCTGGCACTTTGACTAAACATTGCAACTACGGGAAAGCCTAACATTCTCGGGTCGCGCCAGGGTCCGTATTGCAGATACCGCAGTCCTTCCAGAGCGACATAGTTAAGCATCAGCGTAAACAAGGTTTCGTTTGTATTCCATTTTGCTTTAAAAATTGCAGGAATCATACCCCAAATACCGCCCGCAATTATAGCAGCAACAAACATTACCAGAAGCAGCACAGGCGATGGCATATTATCATAATGAAACAATGCAAAATAGCTTGCCGCTGTAGCACCTGCTATGATTTGCCCTTCTGCACCGATATTCCAAAAACGCATTTTAAAAGCAAGCGCTATACCCATTCCTGTAATAAGAAGCGGTACGGCAATACGCGCTGTCTCACGAATTACTAAAGCTGAACCCAACGAACCGAGCACCATGTCCTTATATACTAAAATCGGATTGTGTTCCATAAATAGTATAAGGATACCACCAACCAGTAAAGCGCCTAAAATAGCGACAGCTCTGACAAAAACCGCACGCTGTCCGGAGACACCTTCACGCTTTACCATACGGACCCATGGCTCATGGTGCTGCTTGTAATTTTCATGGGTGTGAGGTTGTTCAATTGTTTGTTGTTCGTTATTCATTGCTTTCTCACTATTATGTGCGGGCGACCGGGGCGGTCGCCCCTACAGGATGCGGGCGATTGATAATCGTCCCTACAGGGGTGCGTTAGTCATCAGTAATCCGATTTCTTCTTTTGTTGTTTCGCGTGCATTTACTATTCCGCTAAGACGCCCGCCGCAGAGCACCAAAATACGGTCGCAAAGCTCAAGCAACACATCTAAATCTTCACCTACGAATAAAACCCCGACACCTTTTTTCCGCTGCTCGTTAAGCAGATTATATATTGTGTACGATGAGTTAATGTCGAGTCCTCTGACCGGATATGCTACGACAAGCACAGCCGGGTCTAAGTCAATTTCGCGGCCTAAGAGTACTTTTTGAACGTTGCCGCCGGAGAGTCTTCGAACAGGTGTCGAAACACCCGGAGTTACTATTTCCAGCGATTCTATAAGTCTTTGGGCTGTGTTTTTCGGGAGCTTTCTGTTTACAAGAAATCCTCTTGTGTCATTATAGCTTTTGAGCATTATGTTATCTACCATATCAAGACCTGCAACAAGCCCCATACCGAGTCTGTCCTCCGGTACAAACGCCAAATGCACACCTATTTTTGCTATTTGTGTGGGTGTCAGTCCGATAAGCTCACTCGTTTTTCCGTAATTCATAAAACTGATACTGCCGCTTTCTACAGGATAAAGCCCTGTAAT
>Ga0123356_10007364_pt1 | contig 10983 bp, 13 predicted proteins | sample TergutEmb28metaG_2_FD_92546 | JGI IMG/M metagenome (GOLD analysis project Ga0123356, IMG submission 92546) | Embiratermes neotenicus P3 segment gut microbial communities from Petit-Saut dam, French Guiana - Emb289 P3 | ecosystem: Host-associated > Arthropoda: Insects > Digestive system > Gut ... | reverse complement strand
TAACTCCGAATTCTGTGTTTCAAGTTCCCTCTGCAACAAGGAGCAGTGTGATTCGCTTTTGAACAGGAGGCAAGTATGAAGAAATCGCGATCTATCCTGGATAGTGCTCTCGGCAGCCGCTCTCCCGTGTGTTGGAGATCTGCGGCACTCGTCCTCGTGGTAGTGAGTATTTTCGCACTGGCCGATTCTACGTTTGCCCAAGATGACCCCACGGACGACGCCGCCACGGTCAAAACCATCTTGAGCTTTGGTACTATGATCGGTGATCCCGGAAACGCTACGGCCGCAGCCAAGGCCAAAAATGTGATACGCGGGTACATGGGTCCGGGTCCGGCGTGGTTTATCAAATCCGTTCAGGGAACACTCAAGACCGATGGTTCACTGACAGTTATGGTCAAAGGACTCGTGCTCTCCAACGGTACCAACCCGGTCCCCTTTTTCCGGGCCGCAGTCAGCTGTCAGGATCCTGCCGACGCGAATAAGGGAATGCTTTTCTTTACCAAGACGTTTCCTGCGGATACCGCCGGCAATTCGAGCATTGCGGGTACAGTAAAGCTCCCGTCCCTATGCATTGCCCCGATCGTTCTGGTGACGTCGCCGGCTGCTGCGGGCGATCCCGAGGGAGTCTGGTTTGCGGTTACCGGCCAGTAATCCACCATCAGGAAAGAAAAGAATGCTTGGCGGAGGGCAGTGTCCGATGCTTTCATCGACATTTGCCCTCCATTTGTTCTGCTCGTGCGACAAGGTCTCCAACGTCGCCGGTATCCCAGCAATCTTGCTCGCAGAGCGAACGCCGGTCGGACGTGTTTCGGCAACAATCGGCCGATACGGCCGGCCATTCCGGCAAGCCCGCTCTGAAAGATCACGCTCGAAACGGCCGGGCGCACTGGGCCAATCCTGGAGAACCCTTTCAGCACACGAACGCCGCAGCCACGCGAACTGCTTTCCGGCGCGAAATGGCCTCCCAGCATGGCTGGAGCGTCGAAGAGACAGCCGGTAAGCTATAGTGGCAGGGATGTTTCGTAACAAGTTTACGAGACTCTTGCGTACAAGCACAGTTCTGCCCTTCTCTGTATCCCCAGCCCTCAACCGAAAGGATATCTATGTCTACTCCGAAAAAACAACTTCCACTTGCCGGCAGCGCGCGCACTCCTTTGGAAGGAGCTCGGGAAGTTGGTCCGGCCAACCCAAATGAAATCGTAGATGTGACCATTCGTTTGCGAGCGCGGTCAGGAAAGAGGTCTTTCGTCGATGCGGACGAATTTGCCAAGCCGATAAAGAATCGAAAGATCTTCAGCCGCGAGGACTTCGAAAAGCAGTACGGCGCCGATCCTGCCGACGTTGCTAGGGTTGTGTCCTTTGCCCGCCAACACGATTTGACCGTCAAAGAAACAAGTGCAGCCCGCCGTACCGTCGTCCTCTCCGGCACGGCAGCTGCCATGAATAAAGCCTTCGGCGTTGAGTTGAAACAATACGAGTGTCCGGGTACCTGGTACCGTGGCCGAACGGGCAGTATTCATCTTCCCGAAGATTTGCATGCCGTGGTCGAGGGCGTCTTTGGATTGGACAATCGCCCACAAGCGAAACCGCATTTTCGTAGGCGGCGCGAGCGGACCGGCGTTCGCGCCGCAGCGCAAGGCGTCTCGTACACTCCTGCCCAGGTCGCGACCCTTTATGATTTCCCTACGAACGTGAATGGTTCCGGTGAATGTATCGGCCTGATCGAGCTGGGCGGAGGATTCAATGAAACCGATCTCAACAATTACTGGAAACAGCTGAATCTGAGCACCATTCCAACAGTCAATTCGGTTTCCGTCGGTAACGGCAGCAACAATCCAACTGGCGATCCGAACGGCCCGGACGCTGAAGTTATGTTGGATATCGAAGTCGCCGGAGCGATCGCCCCCGGCGCCAGGATCGTCGCCTACTTTACCGAGAACACGGACGCCGGTTTTCTCAACGCCATTACAACCGCCGTCCACGACAGCACGAACAATCCGTCGGTCATCTCAATTAGCTGGGGTGGTCCGGAGTCTTCCTGGACCCAGCAAGCCATGACCAGTATGGACGAGGCTTTTCAGGCTGCGGCCGCGATGGGAGTGAGCATTTGTGTGGCAGCAGGAGACGAGGGCTCCACCGACGGTGTAAACGACGGATCGAATCACGTTGACTTCCCGGCATCAAGTCCGAACGTGCTCGCTTGCGGTGGTACCAGGTTGATCGCTTCCGGTACAGCCATCACCAGCGAAACCGTATGGAACGAACTCGCCAACAACGAAGGGGCCACTGGGGGCGGAATCAGCGATGTGTTTCCACTTCCCAGCTATCAGACCGGCGCAGGTGTTCCACCATCCGCCAACGCTAAGCACAATGTCGGTCGCGGTGTCCCCGACGTAGCTGGAGATGCTGATCCAACGACCGGGTACGTCACGCTCGTTGACGGGCAAACGGGCATCGTTGGAGGAACCAGCGCGGTGGCTCCGCTGTGGGCCGGATTGATCGCCCTCATCAACGAGAGCATCGGTAAGCCCCTCGGATTCTTGAATCCGCTGTTGTATCAGCAACTGAAAGAAACAGCAGACTTCCACGACGTGACCTCCGGAAACAACGGAGCCTATTCGGCGGGTCCAGGGTGGGACGCTTGCACCGGGTTGGGATCACCCAACGGAGTGAAGATTGGGGAGGCCCTGGGCGCACCAGAGTCGGCCGTCAAGGCGGGCCCACTTTGAAATCCCCGTTTGATCGTTTGATCTGTGCCGAGTTACTTCCCGTTGGCGCTCGGAACCTCTTCCACGGTTCCGCTTTTCGCGCGACAACTACTTTCACCTCCTGGCACGCGAAGAAGGGCCCTCCCGTACTCGCGTGGCGCCGCGCTGGACAATCTCGATTTGGCGACGAAACACGAAAAGCTCTTGCCATGCACTTTAAGTTTAAGGCTTGCTCGGTCGTGGTTTATTTGCATACGACAGGATGTCTCCGGGATAATCGAGCAAAGGAGTAGAACATGAAACGCATCATGACAGCCGTGTTGATTCTGGCATCGGTAACATCGATTGCTTTTGCACAGGACTGGTATCACGATCGGGATGAGCGCTACCGTGGCGACCACTGGCGGCCCCATGTGTTCTCTAATGTCAGGCAAGATCTTGACCACATCTGGAGTGCTCGAAATGCGAGCGAAAAAGAAAATGCGCGTCTTGACAGGACCAAGGAGGAGCTCGCTAAAATGCAGGCCGACCTCGATCAAGGCCGTTTCGACAATGGCCTTCTGAACGACGTCATTGATTCGCTCAAAAAGTCGGCTAACGACGAGCGGCTTTCACCTCGCGATCGGGCCGTGTTAAACGACGATCTCAACCGGCTCCACGATTACCAGCTCAATCACACCCACTGGAATCGCTAGTTGAGGTCAAATTCGCAACCGTGAGGTCAAGGACGACGAAACGTAACCAGCTGAGGACGCACATCGGTCTCCATCGGCCAGCCGTGATCAGTGCTAGAGCGGCATCGCTACTTTCTGCTGTGACACTGTGACGCAGGTTACGCTGGGACCAGGAGGCCTCCCTCGTCCTTCTCAGCAAGTGGAAAACGCATCGGCCGCACAATTCTCCACAAGAGCTCCCGGTGTATGCCCAGACAATATCCTGGATTTGTTGAAACCGATGGGAGACATTAATAACGATGAAACCACCTGAATCCGCATAGCGCTGGTTGAAGTCCTTCCATCCTCTGGGTCCGTTGATGAACTGTGTTTTGGTTTGCGCTTTTCGCCCTTTTCCCTGCAGATCGTGCAGCCCAACAGCGTCGTCGGCTGGCACCGGGGGGCTTTTTGCCGGTAATTCGACCAGGAAATGGCGGCAGCGCCCGGGTAGACCACAGGTGGGAGCGGAGCTTCGCGGTCACCTACCGAGCCTAAGCGGCCCCCCTTGTGTGGCGCACGCACCCGCATTCCATGGGGAGCTTTCCAGGCTGGCGGCGGTGGCGCAATCGAAGGTGCCTCGATATTTGCCTCGTCCTGAGCAACTGCCGTCCTGACCTGGGGAACGTTCCTGATCAATCATACGGCCCAGACCGCGGTCATTAACTTTATCACCGTGCCCACGGCCACCTTCCGATCTTCGTCGTGCTGTCGCCCCATAGGGCGGCGTGTGCTGCACTTCGGGATCAATTGCCCCTGGCATCCCGGGGCGCTCTATCTCTCAGGTAGTACCATGTCATCAGCCCCATCTTGGTGACGAGGATTGCCAGGACGACCGCCAGCAGGTCCCAGTCCCTAACGTGTTTCACGAAAAAACGGTACTCAAACAGGCACATCGCCACCAACGCCCCAACAATTCCAGCGATACGCGTTGCCCGCTCCCGATAAGCAAAGAAACGTTCATCCATGTAGTTCAGCCTGATCATTACTCGTCCTCCATTGCAAATATGTTGTCTAAGGGACAGGCGAACACCCGCGCGAACATGAGCGCCAGCAGCAGGCTGGGTACATACCGGTTCCGCTCAATGGAGTTAATGCTCTGGCGCGAAACTCCAACCTTCCTCCCCAGCTCCTCCTGCGTCCAGCCCCGCTCGATGCGAAACTCCTTCACACGATTTCGAACGCCCATCGACATGACAAGCGTACTTTACATCGAAGGGCCGGGGATGTCAAGCGCGCTTTACGTATCATTTCGTGTTGTTGGTTAAATTTGATCTTTGCTCGACCGCAACCTTATTAGGCTCCCCCGCTCGTCCCCCGCTCAAGGGCAGCACAGGCGCGCTGGTGACGAACTTCCGTCCGGTGGCACGCCGTGTTTCCGTTTTCTTCCCCCACTGCTACCCGAAGGCCACCTGCGCGACTCTCTCGCCAGCTCGCGCTGGGGGTGAATCCCGGGCGCGAATTCTCTATCCTGGCCCTCCCTCGGCGCCGCCCCTGCCCCGAGCCCCCGTCGTCGCGCCGCTTGAAGAGGCGACGAGCCATCCGAACGTCACAGCGTCGGTGACAACAGCCGCACGCATTTCTCGCGAGTGTGCAGTTCAATTTGTCGCCGACATGGAAGCATCGGGCGGACCGACCATTCCCGCCAACAAGGTCGAATGCGTATGAGCAGGGGGACTGTCACTTCTGACAGATGCGGCTAATCTCCTACTCCAGCTAGGGTACTTGAGACTTTCGCAGACCTGTTTTCCCTGATTCATTTCGCCCAAAAGAAAGAGAAAGGAAGCAGTCATGAATATGAACTCGATTCCGTCCGTCTGTCACGCGCAGTGGCGATATCTGTACCACTCTGCCATACTCGAAACAGACAAAAGCGTCCTGGCACAGCGAGTCTCGGAAGCCGAGAAGGCCATTGTCGAGCGGGGTCGTGAGCTTTTCTACGGCGCTTCGACACCAGAAGAAAGGGAAGCCCTGGACGATGCGCTGTATATCTTGCGCGCATTGAGAACGGCACGGCGGCAAGACGAAATCTAAGCATTGCCCAGTCCACTGCGGCCCCAGACGGAGATTCGATCGGCGCCAGGGGACTGTCATGACACGTGCGGGCCAACCTGTCGGCCGATTTTCGGGAGAGTGGTGGATGCGAATTGTAGAAATCTCGGCCTCTGAATGCAAAGAGCTCTTAGGCCGCGTGTCTGTAGGACGACTGGCCTGTGCTCTCGAAAACCAACCCTATGTTGTCCCTGTGTGCTTCTCCTACGAACCCGAGTGTCTTTATGTGTTCTCGACGCTCGGGCAAAAAATCAAATGGATGCGCCAAAATCCCAAGGTCTGCTTGCAGGCGGAAGAGATAAGAGACCGTTCCAACTGGACGAGTGTAGTAGTGAATGGCACCTACCTCGAGTTGAGCGAGCCGCAATATACGGTTGAGAAACAACAAGCACGAAAAAGACTCGTGAAAATCTCAGACTGGTGGCAAACACCGCTCGCGGCTCGGCGTGAACAAATGAGCGATCTTGCGATCGAGCCTGTCTTCTTTCGAATCGACATTGCGTCGATGACGGGTCTGCACGGTCTTGCCGAAGGCCAATAGGGAGCGCGGAACCGCGAGGTCGTTCTGGGCTGCTCCTGCGGATCACACGGGTTCAAACCGACTGTGGCCACTCGCCGCCAGGAATTCCCGACCAAACTCCACGTGTTTGGCTATCTCCCGGGGCGGGGGCCAAACGCGGAATTCGGAGTGAGGTATGGCATGATCGATATCCGTTTAATGTCGTTGGCGACCAAACCGGGAATCCAGACCTGATACTCGCCCCCAATGAAGAACACGCCCGCGTCGTTGGCGTCTTTGCGTTGGCCTGAGGCTTTGCCGATATACCCCCATGCACCCTTAAGAAGGTCGATTGCAACCGCCTCGGTCATCTTGTTCCACTGCTCGGTTACGGCCAAGCGGGTTCGGTTGTAATCGCGGTCATGCACACCCAGGCTTGAGGCATAGCCTTGCAGCTCACGGACGCCGGGCACTTGCGCTCCCGTGCCGAGCCGTCTCGCTTCCAGGAACTGCCACCAGGGTGAAATCCCGCGGGGATTCGTGATGGACTTAGTCCACTTGAATAGCTTAGTACCCGGCTCCAGCCACTGGACGACTTCTGGGCGGCCGGTGACAAAAGCATTCCGAGTGTCGTTGTCGGCTATCGTGGCGAAGTCCGGAGGACGAGTCGAATGCATAGCGAAATCCTAATACGCGTGTGTTCCAGCTTGCAAGCGCGGGGCTGCTTGTCTGGGCTACGCTTCCTTATATTCCCGGCGACAAAGCTGGCATTGATTTTGCCACGGGTCGCAGCCTTTCCGAAATCACGCCCGACCAGATGCGCCGCTTTGCCGATACCACCCGCATCCGGCAAGGCCCGCTCTGGAAGATCACGGTCAAAACGGCCGGGAGCACTGCCGAAAACCCTTGAGCACGCGGACGCCTAGCTCGAAAGACCTGAAGGATTCAATCGGCAGGCACATTCTGGGCGTCGCCGCCAGGGTCAAAAGCATTGACCTCGGCAGCCCCGCCCTCAACCTGGGCTGCAACCCGCGTGAAGTCCAGGTGGTTTGTGCTTCGTCTGCTGTCGAACTGACGTGATGAATTTCTAAAATCTTTGAAATGTCTCGTCCCTCAGTAGCTCGGTGACCCTATAATCGGGGCGCCGGTCTTGATCAGCATTTTCGATTCGGGAGGGAGCTTCTATGCGAACTGTTGTGCGTCTGTGTACTGTTGCCGCTATAGCGCTGTTTGCGACCAATCTTCTATATGCGCAGGAATCGCCGGATGCGAACCGTAAGATAGCGGGTGGGGGGATTACGGCTCCGGGTTGGCAAGGGAAGGTCGATCCCGATGCGGAGAAGGCGGGGCAGACGGTGAACGATGCGAAGTTCTCGCTTGAGGGGAACGCCTTGCATGTGACGACGGGGCCGGCGATCACGTACTGGAATCCGAAAAATGCCGCGAAGGGTGACTATACGGTGTCGGCGACGTTTACTGAGCCGAAGTTTATGAACCTGAATACGCATCCGCATCCCTATGGGATTGTGATTGCGGGGAATGATCTGGGGACCGCGCAGCAGAGCTATATCTACTGCGCGGCGTATGGCAGCGGGAACTTCATCGTGCGCGGGTTCGGGCCGGATGCGTTTCAATTGAATGGACGTCGCGAGGCGAGCGATGCGGTGCACAAGGCTCCCGGAGCAGGGCAGCCGGTGACGCAGGAGATCGCGATGCAGGTGAAGGGCGATAAGGTTTCCTGCATCATCAACGGCTCGGTAGTGAAGACGTTCGATAAGTCGGAGCTGGTGGTGCCGGGAAAATTGAAGTCGACCGATGGCATGTACGGGATTCGGTTTGCGCATAATACCGACGCAATCGTGACCGATTTGAAGGTGACCAAGCCGTAAGTGCGAGTCAACCCGGAGACGCCGCACAATCAGATGCAAAAGTCGAGCCGCAGCAGCTTCTCGACGTGTTGAGCGGGACGGTGAACCTGACTGATCTTCAACATTGGGTTAGCGATTCCCGGATCGTTGGCTTAACCGGCCAATCTCTCTGCCGGCTCTCAGGGCCCGCGGCGGTTTAGAACCGGAAAACGATCCCCGGCGGATGGTTGCGCAAGAAGGGGTTGTGCTGTTGGTGTTTAAACTGGCCAGGTTGAAACTTGGCGCCTTGTACACTAACCCGCGGAATCCGCTACTGCGTAGTATTGAAAACTAACAGTGTCAGTGTCCATTCCGACACGAGCAGTTTGAATGTAAGCGTATTGGCCCAGCTGGCTGGAGTAAGACGAGATAGACGCGAGATGGGAACCTCGCTAAGTCCGGGACGGATTGCACCGGGATAGTCACGAGCGTTAACTGGCGGCATGTCTCCGCAATCGAAAGGATGGGCTGCAATCTTTGGGCCGGCGGGGTGCTTGAACAAATTCAACTGCTGCTGGACCACGCCTCGGTACAGACTACAGAAAGATATCGGGGATCGGAGCAGAATCTGTCGGTCGCGGTTAACGGCTCGAGATGGATTGGAAAGCTGTGGCCGAAAAATGGGCCGCATCTCATCCAACCGCCTGAGCATGAGCTCGTGGGAGCTGAGCCGGGCATGAAAACGAACCAGAGATTCGAGTCCGTTCGAGTTGAGCGATACATCGCGCGAACAACCCTTCCAGTAATAAAGGACATCGCGGTCACGGCTTCGGAAGTCTCGGAATTTTTGAACTACTCGAGGCTTGTCAGAGCTGCCGGAATCTGCATTGGGACGAGGAAATTGCTAGCGAGAAGATATTCGTAAAGATGACTGAGCGGGGGTGGAGGATGAAGCTCGCGGGCGGAGACCCATCCGTTCGCATCGCTCCACTGCCAGCCTGTCGCCGAGATGTTTTGAAGCGATTGCTGGAGGTCCCTTGCCCTCATCGGAAAAGCGTAGATGCGGACGTTCTGCGCCAGGAGGCGAGACAAAGCTTCAAGGAAGCTCCCCGGGAGTCTACTGTAGCGGTATTCCCACACGCGAACGAGAACAGAGAGACCCACGACGAAGCGGACATGTTCCTTTGTATAGCGGTTCACCAGATCTGTCATGCTGTAGAGCTCTCGCTCATGAAACAGCAACACGTTGCAGCTGCGCTTCTGAAGGGCAGCAATACGTTCCAGCAGATCAGACAGTGTCGGAGGCGGATCAGCTTCCGTGAGGGGCATCTCAGACATGCAGAACAAGCCGATAGGCGCGGGCTCTTTTTCATCAAACTCCCGGCGGAGCTGCTGCACCCCTGCCTCCAGCATTTGTTCGTGAATTGTGGCGTGAGTCGGGTCTACGTGCCCGAACGATCCGGGCGCGAGCACGATAGCTTTTTTGTGGAGAACGTCGATAGGAGGCGCAGGCGGTCCCATGGATGGAAAATAGACAGCCTCGGCAAGACCCGCGCGCACCAGGTGTGCCAGAATCGAGCGCTGGTCCCACCCTTCGAAGGCGCTGCCACGCACTTCCACGTAGTCAATTTCAATGCGCTGCTCGACATCCTGAACAATATTCTCCAGGAAGGTTTCTTTCGTCTGCAATTGATAGAAAATCGCGTAAATCAGGTTTACGCCCAAGATGCCGATGGCCTCTTGCTCGAGGACGCTCGAAGCATCCCGCATGTTGATGTGGAGAACTATCTCATTGGGTTGGCCGCCAGGTTGCAATTGGAACCGCAGCCCCACCCAACCGTGAGGCTCATTTGTGCCAGCGTAGTTGCGGGCGGAGATGGTATCAACAAAGGAAAAGAAGCGAGTGCGCGATCCACGGCTTTTGTTCAGTTGGTTAAGGAGTTGGGTCCATTCGCGATCCAGCATGGCTTCGAGGCGTTCTCTGGAAACGTAACGTTCACCGGAACCGTACAAATCGTCGCTGACTTCCTTATCATAGGCAGAGATCGATTTGGCAACTGTCCCGGAGGCTCCTCCTACAACCAGGAACCACCGCACGACTTCCTGGCCAGCACCAATTTCTGCAAAGGAGCCGTAGCTGGTCGCATCAAGGTTGATGTTGAGCGCTTTCTGATGAATGTTGAGCTTTTCCATGGATGCCATAGAGCGACTCCTCGGCGCTGAGCCTCAGTTAGACAGTTTCATCGATGGCTGCTTGGCGAAAATCCTGCAAAGTGCCGATTTGTTGCAGCATCCGCACCGCTTTCCACGGCGCATCGTCGTCGTTATCACTGCATAGAGTTTCAGCAAACCCGGAACACCGAATTCCGTCGAATACTGGTCAGTTTTATCGGCGATTTTACATAAACCCGGATCCGAGCCTCCACAGAATCTTTCCAGTTGACCCTTGATTATCTCGCCGTCGGCATCGATCCTGGCCGGGAGAAATTGGAGCTCACGGTGGTGATGGAAAGCTCTTTTCCGGGCGCGTCGATCGTGGTAACGCTCGGGTAGGTGGTCCCGTCTTCCAATACAGAGAACTGAATGTTTGCCGTGAATACATCCGCCGGGGAAGAGAAATATGATTTGACGGTGATTCGACGCGGCTGAAGCGTAGCCGTATCGAGCTCGAGGGTCAATCGGTCTCCTGGTTTGACGTAGTCGTTAATGACGAGCGCGTTGCCACCCGCAGGCTCGTGCTCCAGGTCGACGCGGCGGGTTTGAAGCGCCTGCCTGAGAACCGTGGGATTGAGGGGCAAATACATGGCCGTAAGCCCACGAGTGGCGGCCAATTTCTGCTCCGCCTCCTCGATTTTCTTTTCCGCAATATGTCGCCGAACAGGACCGCCGCTGACCGGAGCCGGTCCCCCCTGCGCGCCGATGGGTGTTTTCTCGGTAAGCGGTCGAGGAACCCCACCTATGCAAGGCGACGGAGTCCGTGTTGAAATGCGGCTATGGAACATCAGACGAGCCTAGCCGGCGCGAAACAACGACGGACACGGGAAGAGATTCGGCAGATGGTCGCGGAGTTTGCGACCAGCGGCATGCGGCCGAGCGAGTATTGCCGCAATCGAGGGGTGTCGCGAAGCACTCTCGATCGTCACCTGAGAAAACAACGTGCCCAGGAT
>Ga0123356_10007363_pt1 | contig 10983 bp, 8 predicted proteins | sample TergutEmb28metaG_2_FD_92546 | JGI IMG/M metagenome (GOLD analysis project Ga0123356, IMG submission 92546) | Embiratermes neotenicus P3 segment gut microbial communities from Petit-Saut dam, French Guiana - Emb289 P3 | ecosystem: Host-associated > Arthropoda: Insects > Digestive system > Gut ... | reverse complement strand
GGTTTTACCACATCAGCAGGAGGCGAAGGCCGTACTACTGCTCAGATGCAACAACAATCTAACTACACCGGTTGGGATTTTAATGACATTTGGCAAATAGACGAGGGTACCGGTTACCCTTATCTGTCGGCTTTAGCGCATACTTCTGTAATTGAAAACAAAATCACCCGTAAGACTGTAACAGCCCACACGCCTCTCATTACCGTCAAAAACAAAACCTTAACCATAAAAACAGCCCCAAATTCTAATTCCGAATTACAAATCAAACTCTTTGACATGAGAGGTAAAACATTGGCACATTTCAATACTCGCGGCAGTAGCAGTTTTTCATTAAGTAAGATTCCGGCAGGTCGATATTTGGTAGAGACAAAGGATAGAGAAAGTGGTAAAAGGATTGAGGCATCGGCAATTGTTTTGAGATAGATTTTTTATCTCAATATTACATAGCAGGGAGAGGATATTATGAGTTTTTTTGGCGATAATGTACTAAAAGCAGATATATTAAGAGTCGTCGATAAAAAAGAATCTTTCGTAAACGACAAGCTCAAGGATCGAATGTTTGGCTATGCCTATGACAAAGAAGAATTAGTTGTCAAATATAATAATGAGTATAAGTTCTTTGGGAATTATGTCAAGAAATCCGGTGATACGATGACGGGATCACTTTTTATTGATACTTCAGGCGTTATTGGTTCGCCTCTTGAAGTCAAAGGCGATACTGCTTCAATATTCCGCAGCGGTATTACTGTAGAGGCAAACGCTCATTTTAACGATCAAATATTCGCTCCTAATATGTCAAACTGTATTTTGGCATGCGGCGGAGCAAATACCACATTAGGCTCTATTGTGCTATTGGAAGACGATGGGCAGGGTAGAAACATAAAGCTTTTAAAACTTCCGCAACCTCCTGAGTGGGCTCAAAGCGGCGTGCTCGTATTGACAGCACCGAATCGCAGTTTAGTGACATGGGGCAAAATCAGTTATGAGGATATAGGTGGGGTATTGCCAGAGGAAGCCTTACCACAGCACTATCATGATGCTGCTGAAATTTACGGAGTCCTTGACGTTAGTACAATACCTTTATTACCAACAAGTAAAATCACAGGATTGCAGAGTGCTTTGGATAATTTACAAACGTCTGTCAGTAACAAAATAAATCGAGGCGGGGATACTGTATCTGGGGATTATACTTGGCAATTTGGAAACCATACGTTTACGGGTATACTGCATCTAACCAGAAATGGTGGACAACAAATAGGATTTGGCGGCAATTCCTATCTATCGTCAACAAGCAGCGAATTTATAATATCGCCGCAAACAGGTGCAGTGGTCGGGATTGGAGGATCAGGAATACGTGCGCACACTGATATATATCCTAATGTAAACAATACGCGTAATCTTGGCAGAAGTAACTTGAGATGGAATGAACTTTTCGTCAATTACTTAAGTCTTCTCGGCGGTTCTAATGAGTACATTAGAGGCGATGGCAATTACGAGCGATTCCCAACGTCTATGTCGCCGAGTGGAACAGCCGGTGGTGACCTTAGTGGAAACTATCCAAATCCGAGAATCAGAGGTATTACACGTGTTGGGCATATAAACAGTAATTCTGAACTCGATAATATTGACTTATGGGGAATGGGGGCTTCTACGCAAGAGACCCGATTTTATCAAATTGACAATATAAGTATAGATAATATCGGTAATAATTGCTACGGCCATGTGGTGTGGACACTGAGGCGCGATGGTGGAACATCACGGCATTGGAATCAAACTGCTTATATTAATCATAAAAATGGAAACACATTAGGTATTGCAGAGATTTGGACGCGCGGCGGCGTTAATAATACGTCAAGAGTAGCTTGGCGAAGAGTATTAACAAATGACTCTTCAGCATCTTTAACAACGGTAACGGCTGATTCTTTTGTGCGCAGGAACGGAGGGTCTTCGCAATTTCTAAGAGCTAACGGTGATGCCGGAGGTATATCGGCGGGCGATGTCCCTAATCTCAACACTTCCAAACTGACAGAAGGTACACTTGGCGTTGCACGCGGCGGCACCGGAGTAACAAATGCCAGAGACTTACTCCAATGGGGGGTTAATGATTTTACATCAAATCGTATGCCAAATAGTGGGATTTCAGGTGTAATGCGTCAAAATGAGTGGCTAAGAATGGTATGGTTTCAGATTTCAATTGTTACTAACGCACAACTTTCTAACGCATCTATTATAGCCAGATTGTCAAGAAATTACCCTCCAGTTGATATTGCTGCCACGCTTATGGTGGGCACATCTAACGCTATAAATAACGGAATACAAATAGACACTCAAGGACATATATACTTTAGGGGGAGTACTCTTGCGTCTCCGACATTCTTGGTAATTAACGCATTTTGGTTTTATTAAAAATAATGAAAGGAGCAATACAGTGAGCGAATGGAGAAATAATCGTATTGAAGAACTGAACAATCAGCTTAATTCCGCTGACAGTAGAATCGCAGAATACAGGAACGAGCTGAACAAGTTGGAGTCTGTCAGGCTGCAAATTATCGGTGCGCTTACAGTTCTTGACGAAGAGTCAAAGTCCGAAACATCTAAGGCTGAGGCGGCGAAATGAACTCTCTCTTTCGTAAAGAAATTACAAATGTAAAAACTCTGGTTGTTAAGACCGGAAGCAGAATCCTGACCGCGGACGGACATATAGAGCGGGTTAAAAAGCTTGTGGAAGATATGGCCGCGCTTCATAAATCGGGAGTACGGGTTGTACTTGTATCATCCGGCGCCATAGCTCACGGTATGAAGGCGCTCGCGCTTGAAAAACGCCCCAAAGCTATCCCCATGCTGCAGGCTTGCGCCGGTATCGGTCAAAACAGGCTTATGAATATGTACCAAAGTATCTTTAGTAAACATGATATCCTCATAGGCCAGGTGTTGCTGACATGGGATGATCTGCGCAGTAAAAAACGTTATTTGAATCTGCGCAACACTTTCTTTCAGCTGCTTGATTACGGCGCGGTACCTATAGTAAACGAAAATGATTCTGTGGGCGTTGAGGAGATTCAATTTGGAAACAACGATACTCTCGGAGCGCAGATAGCGCTTTTAGTCAATGCCGACGTATATGTAAATCTGACCGATGTAGGCGGACTTTACGATAAAAACCCGCGTGATGACAAGAGCGCGAAGCATATCCCTGTAGTGCATACCGTCTCTTCGGGCATACAAAAAATGGCTTCCGACAAGAAAAATGAGATAAGCGTCGGCGGTATGTCAACCAAGCTCAAAGCGGCGGAAATGGTAACACGCGCCGGTATCCCCGCGATTATAGGCGACGGTTTCGATCAGCGGCTGCTCACTGTTCTCAATAATGAAAACTGCGCGACACTGTTTATGCCTTGCGAACGTAAAATGCCGTCAAGACGCCGTTGGATCGCATTTACCGGACAATCAGCGGGAAGCGTTACTGTTGACGAGGGAGCGTCTAAGGCGTTGACTAAAAAAGGCAAAAGTCTTCTTGCCGCAGGTATTACAAGCGTAAACGGGAATTTTAAAACCGGTGATATGGTCGATATTTTTAATATTGACGGAGAGGTTATCGCAAGAGGCATGGCTAACTTCGCCGCGTTTGAGATAGAGCTCATACGCGGAAATAAGAGTGAACAGATAGAAGAGAAACTTGGCGCTATAAAGTTTAATGAGATTATCCATCGGGATAACCTTGTGATTTTATGAATAATATAAATGATGATATGTTCGATTTCTGCACTCCTCAAGAATGCGATTCTCCCTACACCGTAAGCGAGATCAACGCGGGTATTGCGCAAATTCTTGAGGAGCGCAATACCCTTGTGTGGGTTGAGGGGGAGATAAGCGGTTTTAAAGCTTATCCGAGCGGTCACTGCTATTTTAAACTTAAGGATGAACAGTGCACAATACCCGCTGTAATGTGGAAGTCTGCCGTGGTTAAACTTGATTTTGACGTGCGGGACAACATGGCAGTCGTTGTAATCGGCACAATCAGAGTTTATGAAAAAGGCGGATACTATCAGCTTGATATTCACAGGATGATGCCTGAGGGCGTTGGAGCGCTTCACTTAGCTTTTCAAAAGTTAAAAGAAAAACTGCTTAAAGAGGGACTCTTTGACGCAGAACATAAGAAGCCTCTCCCCCGCTCCGTTAATACGCTTGGTGTTATTACAAGTAAAAAAGGAGCCGCGTTGTGGGATATTGTAAGAGTAGTCGCGTCACGCGCCCCGCAGACCGACATCATAATAATAGATACTGCCGTACAGGGAGAAAAAGCCGCTTTACAGATAGCGAAATCAATACGTGATATGAACAGTTTCGGTAAAGTTGATTTGATGATTGTTGGACGCGGCGGAGGTTCTGTTGAGGATTTATGGGCTTTTAATGAGGAGGTTGTTGCAAGAGCGATATACGATTCGCAGATCCCAATCATATCAGCCGTTGGACACGAGGTAGACTTTACAATTGCTGATTTTGCCGCTGACCATAGAGCGGCCACGCCTTCGGCAGCCGCTGAAATGGCCGTGGCTGACAACAAGGAAAATGAGCGGTTTTTCAGCGCGTGCTCTAAACAGTTTGTAAATAGATTTTATGATTATTTTACCGATATCAACGATAGATATTATAATGTAAAATCATCAAAAGCGTTATTAAAACCTGTGAGAATTTTGCGGAACGCCGCTCAAACTATTGATGATCTTCAATATCGCCGCAATAAAAACATAAGCGCTCATTTACGCGCTTACAATGAAAAACTGCAAACAGCGGCAGCCCGTCTCAACGCGCTGAGTCCGCTTGCCGTGCTCAACAGAGGTTATAGCGTTGTATTAGATAAAAACGGAGCAGCCGTACGAAGTTCCAAAGAGTTAAAGGCTGGCGATAACATTAAAATCAGGTTTGCCGACGGCTCGTCAAACGCGCGGATTTCATAATTTCCCACCCGCTCATAAAACACGGTCAGACAGTGTTTTAAAATTTAAAAACTTGACACTCAATGCGCGTTTTAGTAATTTATATATCCAAATTAAAAGGGGATGTAGCTCAGTTGGGAGAGCATCAGGCTGGCAGTCTGAGGGTCAGGGGTTCGAACCCCCTCATCTCCATTTTTCCTTGTTATACCGATTTCTGATTAAATATTACACTGTGCCGTTTGGCGGCCTCACGGCTGTCGTGCAGTCGCCGGACGGCATAGTGTGATATTTAATCAAAACACAGTATAAACCACAATATTATCATACCATATCTCAAATGTACGTTGTTTTTTTTGATTTATAAACCGTGATATTTCTTTATTTTTATCAAGAGCTGTAAACCCATGCGACACGATAATCATTATGAAAATATGAAAATATGAAAAAACTTGAAAAAAATGTATTATAAATAATATATTATAATATTATAAGGTTTTTTACATTGGAATTTAAGCGGTAATAGCTGGAGGCTGATTAAAGATGTTGAAAAAAGGCGGCGGTTCAAATAACATTAGGGATTTGATTGATATTTTAGAGCGTAACAATAATCAGGATGATTGGTATACGGATAGTGACGCCGAAAGTGAAACTGAGGACGAAAGTGAAGACGGAGAAATTAACATTGAAGATCTTCGTCTTGTAATTTTTGCTACCGACGGGCCGTTTACTGAATCATTTATACCTATGCTAAAGCAGTTTGAGGTTAAATTTTTGGTAACCGACGATACTGATCAGGTAATAGATATATTCATGAATAACAATCAAATCAGGCACATACTGATAGATATGGACAGGCCGACAAATCCCACTAAGGGGATGAATGTTTTTGCCGACCTCAAGACAATAAATCCTAATCTCATAGTGCACTACTGCACCAAAAATCCTCTCTCTATGGAATCGCGCAACATCCAGAGCAAGGGAGCGATACTTATGCAGAAGCCCATTCTGCGCAAAACTGTTGAGCAGTTTGTAGCGCAATACTTTGCCCGTTAAAACAAAAACGAAAACGAAACTCCCGCGCGATTTTGCGGGAGTGCTTTTGGCTTTCCGCAAATTTATCAAACCGGCGCTGTAAGGCGGAGTCTTTTGAGAGCAGTTCCGCTATCTCCACAAATCTTTCCGCTGTCAGCCTGTGCTCATTTATAACATAGAGCATCTGCTGTTGAATTTCAAACTGTAATTCCGCTATTCTCTGAGAGATTATTTGGGCTGTTTCTATTTCAAGTTCTGTAGCGTCAGACACTGTCTGCGGATCATTTTCCATCTCCGCTATTTGGTTATAGCGCTGCTTTGTCATGCCATGCTCACTCATTATGGAAAACAGCTGTTCGCGCAGATATTCCTTAGATGAAGCTATGGCGTTATTAACATTTAAAAAGCTTGTGAGTTCCGCGTCGCTTATACTTCTATCGGTATCAAACACGGCGCCTGATACAAAATCGAACGAAGAATCGTTGGGGATGGGTTTGAGTGTTATTATAAGGGTGACGGTTAATGTAAAACAGAGTAATCCCAAAATCATTGTTTTTGTATATAAATTCATAATGAAACGCCTCTTTTGTTTACGATATTTATGGAAATCACAAACGCGTTATTCCGCGTATGATATACCGAATTATGGCATAAATCTACACTGTACCGCTACGGCTCTACGTGCAGCTGCGTGCGATGCAGTTTAGATTTTCAGTATATTAACAAAGGATGCGCAATTAATGTTCCCCGAAAGGTTAAGCGGGTAACGCCCCGTTGGGGCTTGTTAATTTTGTTTTGCTTGAGCAGCGGCGGCGGCTTCTTTTTTCTTCTTTTTCTTTTGATAAAGAATAATGTCCGCGCGGTTCATGAGGGTTTCGAGATCGTCGGCCATGTCGTTATGTACAAAAGGAACAGCGCCTATACTTACCGACACTTTGTACGGTTTGCCGGAAGTTTCGTTGTAATCTTCAATAAAATCATCAATACGTCCTTCAAACGTGTCGAGCATTTCGATAGTGGTGTTAACCGTGAATACAGTGAATTCATCTCCGCCGAGCCTTGCCAAAAGATCGGTATCGCGGAACGCTTTTCTGAGCGCGCAAGCCATCGCTCTTATCGCGTTATCTCCCTCTTCATGGCCGTAATTGTCGTTTATAGATTTAAGTCCGTCAAGATCGGCAAAGAAGAGAACCCCGTCTTTTTTCGCGCGCCGCGCGGTGCTCATGGCGTGGCGGGACTGGCTCATAAAGCCGCGGCGGTTTAAAAGACCTGTGAGTTCGTCGGTTTGAGAGACGTTGCTTAAATGTTCATTATAATTTTCAAGCTCCTCAAGCGCAATACGCAAGCGGTCTTCGATACCTTGTCTTGTTTTAATAAGGTTTGCGAATTTAAGAGCGCAGCTTATTTCTACAATAAGCGATTCAAACAGAAAGATATCGTTAAAATTATGCTCGCATACAATAAACCCAATTTGCTCACTGCCGTAAAAGAGCGGTGAGATAACAAGGTTATAGCGGACGTTTTGCGGAAAGAGAGTGCGGTCAAGAACTGAGGCTACAGGCATTTTCTGTCCGCACATGTCGGCGAGATTCGGCGAATGGTCACCGAAAGCTGTAACAAGCGTGATTTCAGGAAATTTCCACTTTGAATTGATCTTGTGCTCAAGCGCCTTGTCGTAAAGAAATATATAACCGCAGTGCAGTCCCATCTGTTTGAGATAAGGGATAATAGAACGCAAAGCCTCTTCACGGTCGTGAACATCGCTTATAAGCTGAGTAAGCACACCGCGCAAATCGCGGATATTATTGTGGTGAGCGCTCCATCGTTTTGAGTCATTTTTGAAAAACGATTCCAAAAGCACCATACGCGCCCTATGAAAAAAGTCTTCAAGCTGTACGCAGACACTCACTTCAAGTTTTTGCAGATTTGCCGCGGCTCTCGAATCGGTAATAACATTCTGCCATGAGCGCAGTTTTTCTTCCTTGTCTTCAACGACGGAGTTGACAATGGCCGCAAACTCATCTATAAGCATGAACCCTTTATTATCATCAAACGTTCCGGCACAAGCCATCTGCGCAGCCCTTTTTAACAACTCCAGAACGGCCGCGGTATCGGTGTCGTTTTTAACCGTTTCTAAAGCGGCCCTAACAGCGGCGCCTCCCGAAGCGTTTATAGCGCTGATAGAACGCGAAAAACAGCCGCAGCTCTCCCGCACGATAACACTTGTGGGAAGAGAGACATTATGCGGCGCGCTTCCGTTAATCAGTTCACAGGCAAGCTCAACCGCTTTGTACGCCTGCTCGTAAATAGGCTGCGCGACTGTAGTAAGAGAGGGCGAACAGTAATGCGCTTTTTCTACATTATCAAAACCTATAACAGCAATGTCTTCCGGTATTCTAAACCCGCGTTTTTGAAGCTCTTCCATAGCGGCTAAAGCCATTTCATCATTAGCCGCGCCCAAAGCATCGAATTTTACGTCTCTCTTATCAAGAAGCTCATGAACCGCCTTTACCCCCGCGTAAACGGTAAAATCACCCTCATAAACAAGCTCCTCATCAAACGGAAGCCCATGTTTTTTAAGCGTGTCAAGATAAACGGAATACCTCTCCTGAGCTTCGCTGTTGCTCTGCGGGCCGTTTATCCAGGCGATTTTTGTAAATTTGTGTTCGTTAACTAAGTGTTCAAGAGCGTCTCTTAATCCTACTTTATTGTCAATTAACACACTTGAAACGCCTTCAAGCATAATTGACAAACTGACAAGCGGTATTTCGTTATAGCGGCCGTAAAACGCTTTAAATTCATCTGCGCTCAAAAAGTTTATCATTGTTCCGGTGGCAAGAATCAGAGCGTCGAGATTGTTTTTTGACGCGATCTCATAAACGGCATTGTACTGGTATTGGAAATCGTAATTAACCTTGGGCGACTTACCCGGAAATATTATCACATTAACGTCGTTTGCCGCCGCGGCGTCTGTAATTCCGCGGCAGAGCGCCTGAGTATAAGAATTTTCAAGCTCGGAGATAAAAAAACCTATTGTAGGCCGTTTCTTACTGGTATTACCCTGTTGTTCCATTACGATTTCCTGGGAAAAAGCCCTTTTAATACATTTTTTGACATAATTTTTTAATGCCAATTTTGTTTATATTATATATTATAATATATTTCAGAAAAAAGAAAAGTACTTTTTTATGAAATAACACGTTTTTTTAATCGAGGGATTTATTAATAATGGCTAATTCAATGCAGGGCCCAAAGGGTACAAGAGATTTCTATCCTCAAGAGATGGCTTTCGAGCAATATATCTTCGACTCCTGGCACTCAGCTTGCCGCAAGTGGGGTTTTGAGCAGTATGAAGGGCCGATGTTTGAGCATCTTGAGGTTTACACTCAAAAATCAGGCGATGAGATTGAAAAACAGCTGTACGCGTTTGAGGATAAAGCGGGCAGAAAGATAGCTCTGCGCCCCGAACTCACCCCTACCCTTGCCCGCATGGTAGCGGCAGGCGGCACCAATTTAAAACGCCCTGTGCGCTGGTACTCAATATCAAGATTATTTCGTTATGAGAAGATGCAAAAGGGACGGTTAAGAGAGTTTATTCAGCTTAATATGGATATTCTCGGCGTGGATGAGGCAACGGCGGACGCGGAACTCATTGCCGCGAGCATTGACATGATGAAAGCGTTTGGCTTTACTCATGAAGATTTCAAAGTACGCGTATCAAGCAGAACGCTTTTGGAAGAGCTGTTTTTACAAATGGGAGTAAGCCGCGATCAATTGAAACCGCTTTACGCGCTGCTTGACAAGAAGAATAAGATAGGCCAAGATGCGTTTTTGAGTGAGCTTTCGGGAATTGTAGTTGATAATGAAATCCGCGCGAAAATAGCTGATATATTTAACTGTAAAACTATCGCCGATATTGAAAAAATCAGCGGAAACAGTGAGATAAATTCATTGAGTCAACTTCAAAAACTGTTTTCATTGCTTGATGATTACGGGTTTGGCGATTACGCGGTGTTTGACATAGGAATTGTGAGAGGTCTTGCTTATTATACGGGAATTGTTTTTGAGTTATTTGACGTAAAGGGAGAGCTGAGAGCTATAGCAGGGGGCGGACGGTATGATAATTTAGTGAAGCTATACGGCGGCCCTCAAACCCCCGCGGTTGGATTCGCGGTGGGTGATGTTGTTCTCGCGGAGCTTTTAAAGTCAAAAAAAATTAACCCGGCACAGTCTCCAAGAAGCGATGTTTTTATTGTATCGCTTGACGAAGGGGAATATAAAAGGACAATAAGGACAGCAAGGACATTAAGAGAGAATGATATTTCGTGTGAGTTTTCTTTGAAAGAAAATTTGAATATTGGTAAGCAGTTGAAGCAGGCTAATGAAGCCCGAAGCCGTTTCGCGCTTTTTATAGGGGGCGATGAAGCTAAGCAAGGCAAGATGAGGCTTAAGAATTTGGCTGACGGGAAAGAGGAGCTTTTGGATGCTAATTTGATTGAAGAAGAGCTGAAGAAAAGATTTTAGGAGGGGGGGGCTATGCTCCAGTGGAGCATTTGTCAGCCCCCGCAACGCCCCGCTACATTAGCACCCCCAACCCCCCTCAACGGGGCTAAACATAGGAAAAACATTAAAATCAAACAGAAAATTTACCATTCTCTGTTATACCATTAATTATATTATATATCTTTTAAATTTCACATTTGTTCTAAACCTACAGCCTTAATCCGGCTGTAATCACTTACACTTAATTTTCGGAGGTTGTATGGAGTTACAACTGTTGTATGGAGCGATAGGCGCGTCAATATTAGCGCTGATATTCGCTTTTGTTAAGGCTTCCTGGATCGCTAAACAGGACGCCGGTAACGACAAGATGAAAGAGATCGGCGCTGCTGTCCGTGAGGGATCAATGGCGTTTATCTCACGCGAGTACAAGACTCTCGCGATTTTCATTGTCGCTGTCGTTATTCTGCTTGCTCTTGGCAACAAGGGTAATCTGAAGCTTACTGCTGTTTCC
>Ga0123356_10007362_pt1 | contig 10983 bp, 12 predicted proteins | sample TergutEmb28metaG_2_FD_92546 | JGI IMG/M metagenome (GOLD analysis project Ga0123356, IMG submission 92546) | Embiratermes neotenicus P3 segment gut microbial communities from Petit-Saut dam, French Guiana - Emb289 P3 | ecosystem: Host-associated > Arthropoda: Insects > Digestive system > Gut ... | reverse complement strand
TAAAGGTACCAGGAAGACTACCTGGTTGATAGGTTGGAGGTCTAAGCATAGTAATATGTTCAGCCGACCAATACTAATCTGCCGTGAGGCTTGACCATATTATTGTTCCCTGCTAAACCACTGAGTGGTTTAGCCGTGAGTTTACTAACGTAAACTCCATACATAGTTTTACTGATAAAGTAAAACTCAATACATGGTTTTACAAAAATCATGTAATTTATATTGTTAATAATGTTTGGTGGTTATTGCGAAGGTGGCACACCCGATCCCTTTTCGAACTCGGAAGTTAAGCCCTTCAGCGCCGATGATACTGCATCTCTAAGGTGCGGGAAAGTAGGTCACTGCCAAACTTTTTTTATGCCCGGATGCTTTGACAACCCTTGTTTTTCATTGTAATTTATAGATATGGCACAAAAAAACTCCAGTTATGCGAGTAAAGCTTATTGGCTCTCTTTTGCAGTTAGTCGTTATGCAAATTCTAAAAATTTAACATCAGATTATGTTTTTCCAAAGCTACTAAAATTTGGGGTGATGGAGTTTTTAGACAAGCATTACGAAACTGAACATTTAGAGAATATAATATACGTAATAGAGGACATGGATAATATCTTAAAGCGGAATGGAGGTTCTTTGGAATGATATTATATCACGGTTCCTATACTCATTTTGAAAATATAGATTTAAAAAAAAATAGAAAATATAAAGATTTTGGCCAAGGTTTTTATACAACAAAAGTAGAAAGTCAGGCACAGCAATGGGCAAGAAATATGTCTGCTAGGTTTGGTGCGTTGGTTGGATATGTCAGTATTTATGAATGTGATGAAAGTTTATTTAAAAATTTTAAATACCTGTCTTTTAATGAACCTACAGAAGAGTGGGCATATTTTATTATGAATAATAGAAACGCAGAATTTTCTGATTTTGAAAACCAATTAAATAACCATAATAATCAATTTGATATTGTTGAAGGACCAGTTGCAAATGATAATATTGCTGTCGTATTGGATCAATTTATGATGAACATGAAGTCAGGCACAGCATTGGTAGAGGCTCTTGAATATAAGAATTTAAATCATCAAATTAGTTTTCATACAGAAAAAGGAATATCTTTATTAACAAAGGTTAAACATTATGATGTTAGATGAAGCCAAGACAGCAAAACAAAGATTATTTATGGTTGAATATTTGACAGGCGCTGTTGCAAATTATATTTCTGAAAATGAGAACATTGGATTACTGGAAGCTTTTGACAAATTTTACAGCTCAATTTGGTATAAAAGACTATTAAATTATGATACTCTCCTTTACAGAGAAAGCGCCGGATATGTTTATGAGTTGTACAAATCACAAGAGCATTTAAACATGAACGCTGAACCCTGAGTTCACCGAAAGGCTCAGTCACCGTGGTTTATATGTCCTTTAAAATTTAGAGTTTTTTTTATTAGTGAGTTGTTGAATATATTTATTTTGTATATTAATTAAATTTTCCCCAAAAATCTTATGAATGTCAGCTGTATATTTTTCTAGCATATTAACAGCATTATCCGGAATAATTGTTTCAGGCTTTAATAATTCATAAACTTCGATTTTTAAAGCGTCAGCAATTTTTACTAGTGTAACCGGAGAAACCCATTTTTTTCCGTTTTCAATATCACTCAAGAAGGGTATTGATATATCTATTTTTTCTGCAAATTCAGCCTGAGATAACTTGCGATACCCCCTAAATCTTCTGATATTTTGGCTTAAAATTGCTCTAAGTCCTTGTTCTGTCATAAATTATCCTTTAGATAATTTAGTATGCTATTGGCTTGACAAATATGGAATAATCTAATAAATTAAGCGTATTAGCCAATAGAAAATATTCAATATGGCTAAAATCTTAAGATTTCCATATTTAAGGAGATGAAAATGGCAAGAAAAGGAAATTGGTTAGGAATACTAGCAATTGTTCTGGTATTCGGAATTACAGTAATGGGGTGTGGAACCTTGTTTGGAGCAAAACCTCCTACAACCTTTCAAAGGGGCAGCGGCGGCGACACAACTATTTTACTTAGGCCTGGATTAGATTTTAATTTGGCTTTTCGTGAGGTCGCTTTTATTCTTAACAGGCACGGCTTTGACAATGAAGTGATTCAACCTGAAGTTGGATTTATACGTACTCGTTGGCGGAACATTGTTATTGGCAGAGACGCTAACGCTGAACTGTACAGAGTGAGAGCTGTTCTTAATTTTAATCCAGCCCGAACCCAATTGATTGTAAAGGTCGAAGGGGAATGGTATGAAGATGGGCGTTGGATACAGGGATGGGACACAAGGCAAACAGAGGATTTGCGAAATGATCTTAATATGGTTATTGGCAACTAAATAAAACTATAATGATTGGCGGAAGATAAACTTGCAGAAGATTTTAAATTACTTTTGACAATTTCTTTCGCCACATTATTTTTTTATGCTCTAACCGCGATAGCGGTGTCTATAATAACTTCCGCGTTCTTATAGAACGAACGCTCGACGACCGAAGGGAGTCATGCCCGGATGGATTTTCTATATGTACACAGTTGACAATGTGTACACTTTTTGTTATTATAGTGTTAAGGAGTTATAAACATGCTCGCAATTAACGCTACAAAGGCCAGGAATGAATGGAGTTCGCTTGTTGAGTCAGTATTAAGGGAAAGGCCTGCATTTATTAAGAAAACCAGAGATTATTTGTTTCTTTCCGATATTAGTGTTTTAGAAAGTATGTTAATTGGATACACTTTCAATGCGGAGGCTCTAATTGAAGATGACGGTTCTGTTACCCTGTCTCTTAATGAAATAGAGTTAATAGAAAATGCTGAAGATATTCCAACTGCTAAATCTAAATTAGCTGGTGCTATTCTGGAATACGCAAATGATTACTATAACGAATTTAATTATTGGTCGAGAGGTAATAAAAAATCTCATATTCCATATATTTTTAAAGCTTTATTTCTAAATGATGTTAGCAAAATAGGAGATATAATAAAATGCCGTCATGGAAAGACTTAAAACGATTTTGCGAGCGGGATGGCTGGGAATTATATAAAAATACAGATCATTTTTTTTACAGGAAAGATGATGATAATGGATCGCCAAGATTCACTAAAGTTTCCAAGGGGACTGGTGAAATTAAAGGTAATTTATGGAAACTGATATTAAAAAAACAACTTCAAGTAACAATAGAATATTTTAATAGCAAAAAATAATTGTTTTCATGTTCTAGCAATTGGAGATGACAAAACAGCGTTTTCTAAAGATGGAGTTAATTGGAACAATTTAGGAGAAAGTTACTGGCTTGCAAGCAGACAAGAGGATAGATTTAATTACAACGCTATAGCTTATGGGAATGGTCATTTTGTTGCGGTTAGTAGTAATTATGCAGTAATAAAGTATAGCCAATGACCAATAACAAAAGAAGAGGCGCCTGTAATAACTGAATCTCCCGAAGGAACAGCGCCTAATGAACAGGATAAATAGAATGATTTAAAAGCTGAAATATTGAGTTACACTATTTCTTTCTGGTTTCGTATTTCTGGAAGCCGTGGCCTTTAAAGTTAACATCATACTTGGCGGCACGGGCGCAATAAATGATTTCATCGATAGCGCCCCACAGAGTTAATGCTACGATAATAGCGGCGGACCACCAGGGTAAATCCCTGATAAGTGCCCAGTATCCTGCCGCAACATAACAGCTTGCCGCAAAAGTCTTTTGCGGATAAGAGTGCAGCATATTTGCAACGCCATGGTATTTTTTGGCAAAAAGGTTCATACTCATTCTGGTTCCAGAACAGAAAACTAATAAGCCGACATAGAACCATCGTTCAAAGGTGGTAAGGCTGTCAACGGCAAATACTGCAAGAACGCATGTTACTGCAATAACCAGCAGTACTACATCGCTTATGGCATCTAAATGCGCGCCTAGAACGCTTTTTGCGTTTAGTTTGCGGGCAAGAAAGCCGTCGACCCAATCTGTTAATGATAAAAAGATAAAGACAATCAGCCATACCCAAGGAACAGCCTTAAATGGCCCCAGATCCATCTCAAAATTCATTAAGAATAAAAGAGAAAAAGAGCCGACAAGGCGGGTGATAGTGGCAATGTTTGGCAGGTATTTCTTTAAACCTGTCGCTTTTTGGTTTTCGATAACGCAAAATCTCCCTTAAACGCAATTAAACCATAAACTAACAATTCTGTCAATGCTCTAGTTAATTATGCCGATAATCGCAGTATGAAAAAGTATAATTTTTTAGCATTTATTCTATTGGTATTTATAGCAATGCCTTTCAGCTTGCAGGCTCAGAACACAGCTCAGAGCACCGATGTTTTTAAACAGGAAGGCATCGCCTCATGGTATGGCAGGGAGTTTGAAGGCCGTCCAACAGCTTCGGGCGAAATATTTGACGCCTCGCAGCTGACTGCGGCTCATCCTTCACTGCCGTTTGGAACAAGGCTCATTGTTACAAATCAACATAATAATAAAAGCGTAACAGTAAGGGTGAATGATCGCGGACCCTTTGTTCCTGCTAGAATTATTGATGTTTCCAGGGCTGCCGCAGAACAGTTAGACATGATTGTTACCGGAACTGCGCCAGTTTCTGTTGTAAGTATTGACAGGATCGTAATCACTAATCCGGCAGTCGGCGCGCAGATGGCTCCGGCTCCGGTTATTACAGCTCCGGTAGTTGTCGCGCAGCCTACAGTTGCACATCCAACAACCGTACAGCCGCTTGTTGTACAGCCAACGATCGTGCCAATGCCTGCAGGTAATGTGAGATTAACACCAGATTTAAATATAACTCCAAGCAAGAACTACAGGTTTCAGGTTGGTTCATTCACAAATGCCAGAAACGCGGTTGAAGCATTCGACAGGCTTAAAAACTCAGGGCTTAGTCCCGCGTATGAACGCTTTACAAACAGTGATAATGTCGAGTATTACCGCGTGGTTGTCGCCGGTGTACCGGGAAGCAATGTTCAGATAACGACAGAGAGAATAAGCGCTGCCGGCTTTAGGGAAGCGATTATTAGAGAAGAAAATTAATAAAAATTTAATTTTTTTTATATAGCCCTGTTAAAGTTTTGCTTTGCAGGGCTTTTTTTTCGTTACTGACTTATTTTAATTGCTTTTTGGTGGTATAATGTACAGATGATTGAGATAATGTATGGATGATTTTAAAACTATTAATGAAGCTGTAGAGGCGCTGAACCGCAGTAAAAAAATGGCAGAAGCGCTTAATAAAACGGCTGCTGTTTTTCTTTCGAGTAACGCAGATACTTTCGAAAATATGATGTCAACCGGCATGGGGATAATCGCAAATGCCGCTGACTTAGATAGATTGAATTTATGGCGTAACTATTCTACCAAAGAAGGTCTTTTTGCTTCGCAGATATACCGTTGGGACAGGGCAGCCGGAGGCACTACCGAACCTACTCCAGAACTCAAAAGCGTTTCGTATTCTGTGATTGCTCCTCAATGGGAAAAAATATTTAAAAATAATAATTCGGTTAACAGTCCTGTTAAGGATATCACCGGAAATGAAGGCATTATGATGAATGCCTACGGCGCAAAATCTGTTTTTGTTACTCCAATTTTTATCAAAGGCGGGTTCTGGGGTTTTCTGCTTTACAGTGATCATCATAACGAACGTCATTTTGATGACTGCTGTACCGAGATGATGAAATCGGCGGCGTTCCTGTGTGCAAACGCAGTTATTCGTGCCGAAATGGAAAAAGAAATAAATTCTATACATAATATTAATGAAACTGTGCTTAAATCCGCTCCGTTTGGTCTTGTGTTTTTTAATGAAGAACTTAATATTATTGACTGCAATGATGAAGTTCTAAAAATATTCGGCGATACAAAAGAAAATTGCAAAAAAGATTTTTTTGCATATTCGCCGGAATATCAAGAGGACGGTAAAAAATCTTTTGATAAAGCTAATGAAATTATTGCTCTTGCAAAAAACGGCGAAGCTAGCACAGTCGAATGGCTTCATAAAAATAAAAACGGCGAATTAATACCCTGCGAACTGACGATGAGCTGTATCAGGCAAAACAACATTTTTATGGGAATAGCTTTTTTATATGATCTGCGCAATATCAGAAAAATGGAAAATGAGATTCTTAAAGCTTACAGGTTTAATCGCGCTATTATTGACTCAATGCCTATTGGTATGGCAATAATTTCCAGTAATCCGCCGTCTGTAATTGACTGCAACGAAGAACTTACAAGAATGTTTAAAGCTCCTAAACATGAAATTGTTAAAAATTATTTTAAACATTTTGCGCCGATGTATTTAAAAGACGGAAGGCTCGCAAATCATGATGCTTTGGATATTATGACAATTGCGATGAACGGAGAGACTGTAAGAACCGAACGTTACCATCAGACATCAGATGGAACGCCAATGCCGTGCGACCTTACTTTAACGCGCGTAAAAGACGAAGAAGATTTTATCGGACTGGGATTTTTATACGATCTAACCGAAGTTAAAAAACGTGAAGCTGAGATAACTCAGGCAAAAGAAATTAATGAGCTTCAATTGACAAAATTAGATCTTGTTATTAAATCAACAAAAATCGGTTTATGGGATATGGAAATTAATAAAGATGATCCTGTTAACCCTGATAATACTGTAATTTTTTCTGATGACATCAGGCATATGCTTGGATATTCTGACGAAGAGGATTACCCCAATAAAATCAGAACTTGGGGTGAAGGATTACATCCAGAAGACAGGGATAGAGCAGTCGAAGCTTTAACTAATCATTTATTTGATAAAACCGGAAATACTCCGTATTATTTAGAGTTCAGATTAAAAAGAAAAGACGGTGAATATATATATATTCAGGCTTCCGGTGAAACCATTCGAGATAATGAAGGTAACGCTGTCCGCACTGCAGGGGCTCTTAAAGATATAACCGAAGAAAAAAATATTTTATTAAATACCGAAAAATTACGCGCAGAAGCGGAAGCAGCTTCTATGGCAAAAAGTAACTTCTTGTCTAATATGTCGCACGAAATCCGCACGCCGATGAATGCAATTATCGGTATGACAGTTATTGGAAAATCCGCAGAAGATACTCAGCGAAAAGATTATTGTTTAGAAAAAATAGAAAACGCTTCTCAGCACTTATTGGGCGTAATTAATGATATTCTTGATATGTCAAAGATAGAAGCCAACAAATTTGAGTTATCCGAAGAAGAGTTTGACTTTGAAAAAATGCTTCAGCGAGTTGTAAATATTATTGCTTTCCGCGCAGATGAAAAAAGGCAAAGGCTTTCTGTACATATCGATAAATCAATACCAAGATTTTTATTAGGCGACGATCAGCGTCTTGCGCAGGTAATCACAAATCTTTTAGGTAATGCAGTGAAATTTACGCCAGAAGAAGGTTCGATTAAGCTTGATACGCGTTTTCTTGGCAAAGAAGGAGATTTTTATAAGATACAAATTACTGTTACAGACTCAGGAATTGGTATCAGCGAAGAACAGCAGGAACAGCTTTTTCAGTCTTTTCAACAGGCGGATTCAAAAACATCGCGCAAGTTTGGCGGTACAGGGCTCGGTCTTGTTATTTCTAAAAATATTGTCGAGCTTATGGGCGGGCAGATTGGCCTTACTTCCGAGTTAGGCAATGGTTCGTCGTTTTCTATTACTTTTTGTGTTAAACGCGGAACAAAGAAAGCGTCTGGGTTATCAGAAATCGGAGTTAACTGGGGCAATATTTCTATAATGGCAGTAGATGATGATCAGGAAATTCTCAATTACTTTAAAGAAATTTTGCAGGGTTTTGGTTCGGACTGTGATACGGCATTAAGCGGGCAGGAAGCGTTAGCGCTTATTGGCATGAACGGCATGTACGATATTTATTTTGTCGATTGGAAAATGCCCGACATGGATGGCATAAAACTTGCAAAAGAATTAAAGGCAAGATCAAAATCGCCTGAACATACTATTGTAATTATGATCTCTGCCGCCGAGTGGAGCAGTATTGCAGATAAAGCTAAAAAAGCCGGCGTTGACAAGTTTTTATCCAAGCCTCTTTTCCCGTCTGCAATTGCGGATGTGATTACAGAAGCAATCGGCTCGCATAAATTACCAAGTGAAGCTTCTAAGGAAAACAATGAGAATTTTAAAGGATTTAAAATTTTACTTGCAGAAGATGTCGATATTAACCGAGAGATTGTAGAAACATTGCTTGAACCTACTTTTATGGAAGTTGATTGCGCTGAAAACGGCAAAGAAGCAGTTGCCAAATTTGAAAAGTTTCCCGATTCGTATGATTTAATTCTCATGGACGTGCAGATGCCTGAGATGGATGGCTTGGAGGCAACACGCAGAATAAGAGCCATAGAGAAAAAATTGATAGAAAAAAATAGTAATTATAGAAAGCTGCGTGGGATTAAATCCATGGAGTTTGCGAAGCAAACTCCTAAGCAATTATCGGGAAACCCGCAGGGTATCCCGATAATTGCAATGACCGCAAATGTGTTCAAGGAAGATGTAGAAAAATGCCTTAATGCAGGAATGAATAATCACATCGGTAAGCCGTTAGATATAAACGAATTCTTCCGTGCGCTGCGTAAATATCTAAAGCGTACGCATTAAATAGCTTATTTCTATTTATTGGCCGTAATAGGCATTTTGCCCATTTTTGCGTTCCCAGTGTTTTTTTATAATATGTTCGGGTAACGGGTTTGCCGCAGGATTTATCGCAAGCGTAAGAAATGCCATTTTACAAATTTCTTCCAGAACAGCGCTGTTGTACACAGATTCTGCAGCGCTTCCGCCCCATGTAAAAGGACCGTGACCTGCAACAAGAACCATATTATTATGGACAGGATTTAAATTATTTTTTTTGAAAGTTTCTACGATCAACTTACCTGTTTCTAGTTCGTAATTATTTTTTACAGCTTCGGCGCTCATAAATTCTGTGCATGGAATTTTTTGTATTCCATGGTCTGCATGAGTTGTGCCGAATACAGGAACAGATTTTGCAGCCTGCGCCCATGCGACAGCATAAGTTGAATGCGTATGAGTAATGCCTCGCACACTTTTATCCGCAAGCTGTGAAAACTCTCGGTATAAAACCTGATGCGTTTTAGTATCCGATGACGGTTTTAATTTACCTTCGACAATATTTCCTTCCAGATCAACTATTACAATGGATTGCGGTTTTAATGAATCGTATTCAACACCGGAAGGTTTAATTGCAAAAACACCTTTGTCAGGGTCAAATGCCGAGGAGTTTCCCCATGTGTAAATCGCCAGGTTGCGGCGTTTAATTTCCATGTTTGCTTCGTATGCTTCTTCTTTTAAAAATTTATACATAAATAATTCTCCAAAAAGAGTTCACACGGAGGCACAAAGGCACAAAGTCTATAATTATCATGTTCATCTCCAATATGTTTCCGACCAACGTAATTCGTCATGTAGACGATGAATTTTTGTGTCTTTATTAATAAGCACAAACTCGATACCGCACATTTCTGCCCAATCACGGAAATATTCCGTTGTCAGCGCACTGGTATAAACCGAATGATGCGTGCCTCCGCAAAGAATCCAGCTTTCAGCCGCTTCATTAAGGCTTGGATACGGTTTCCAAAGCGCGCGCGCAACAGGAAGTTTTGGCATATCGTTTGTTATTTTTATTGTTTCAATTTCGTTTACGATCATTCTAAAGCGATTGCCAAGATCCACAAGCGTTGCAAGAACTGCAGTTCCAGGCGCGGCGTTAAAAACCAAACGCGCAGGGTCGGCTTTTCCGCCAATCGCAAGCGGATGTACTTCTATTCGCGGTTTGTCTTCTGCAATACTGGGGCAAATTTCCAGCATGTGCGCGCCAAGAGCTGCTTCTTTGCCGGGTTCAAAATGGTAGGTGTAATCTTCGATAAATGAAACGCCGCCTGTTAAACCGGATGCCATTACTTTTGCGCTTCTAGTTAGCATAGATTGTTTCCAGTCACCTTCCGCGCCAAAACCATAACCCTGCTCCATGAGCCTTTGCGAAGCCAAACCTGGCAACTGCGGAAGCCCGTGTAAGTCCTGAAAAGTTGTTGTAAAAGCGCCTGCGTTTTCTGTATCCAGCATTTCTTTAAGCGCAATTTCTATTTTTGCCTGTTCTATTATTGCGTTTTTTTCTGCTTTAAGTTCGTAAGATTTTGCATATTCTTCTATTAGAGCTAATGCCTGTGTATCCGTTACTTTCGCATAACGTGTAGCAAGGTCGCCAATGCCCCATGTATTAACCTGCCAGCCGAACTTAATCTGTGCTTCTACTTTGTCACCTTCTGTAACCGCGACTTCACGCATATTGTCGCCAAGACGCAGAACAGTTTTGTTAATGCCGTCATGTTTTGCGGCTGCCGAGCGCATCCATATATCTATTTTTTTGCGAAGCTCTTTATCCTGCCAAAAACCTGCGACAATTTTGCGAGGCAGCCGCATTCGCGCGTGAATGTAACCGTGTTCCCTATCGCCGTGCGCAGACTGATTTAAGTTCATAAAATCCATATCGATTGTAGCCCAGGGAATGTCGCGGTTAAATTGCGTATGCAAATGCAGGAGCGGTTTTTTATTGACAGCCAATCCTTGTATCCACATTTTTGACGGTGAAAAGGTGTGCATCCATGTAATGACACCTGCGCAGGAAGCGCTTGCATTTGCTTCTTCAAAGAGAGAGCGTATGCCAGCTGGCGAAATAACCGTTGGCTTTAAAACAATAGTGCCTGATAGTGCAGGATCTTTGTTAAAATCATCTGCCATTATACGCGCATGTTCTGCTACCTTTTTTAGAGTTTCTTCTCCGTACAAATCCTGACTTCCTACGATAAACCAAAATTCAAATTTTTTAAGTTCCATAATGCTACCTTCTAAAATTTTCTACCGCAGATTGTTCGATTTTTAACCCTGCGGTGTATCTTTCCATAAATATTTTAAAACTTTCTATATCTTTTTGCTC
>Ga0123356_10007361_pt1 | contig 10983 bp, 9 predicted proteins | sample TergutEmb28metaG_2_FD_92546 | JGI IMG/M metagenome (GOLD analysis project Ga0123356, IMG submission 92546) | Embiratermes neotenicus P3 segment gut microbial communities from Petit-Saut dam, French Guiana - Emb289 P3 | ecosystem: Host-associated > Arthropoda: Insects > Digestive system > Gut ... | reverse complement strand
TCAGTACCAGGAAAGGACCGGCAACCGCGAAACTCGCGGCAGGAATCCAGCGCGAGTAGAGACCATCCAACGCCTCCACCCGGTCCACGACGATAGACGCCAGATCGCCGGAGTGGCGCTCGCGCAGCATGGCAGGACCGGCATGCAACAGGCGTGTCAGGGCGTCACTGCGCAGCCGCCGCCGGGCGGCTGCCCCGGCGTTGAAGGCGGCGACCTCGGAGCTGTACATCAACGCCGCGCGCAGCAGCGCCAGCACGGCGAAACCGGTGAGCAGCCAGGCAGGACGTCGGGCGAGGCCGGTCAGTGCGTCGGCCAGCAGGAAGGCAACGCAGTAAACCTGCCCGATCGCCAGCACCGTGCCGGCAAGGCTGGACACCAGTACCGGCCGCGCCGCGCGACCTCCGGCCTTCTGTTCGCCGCGCAGCCAGCTCCGCGCCGCCATCTTGGTCTTTGCCGCGTCCATGGCGGCTGCGAATACTCCAGGAGATGCGTAATGCACAGAGCCGCGGCGTTAAACCACGCGAGACCGGCTCACTTCATGCGCACGGCGGATTCCCGTCAGCACGAACCCAGCCACACTCACTGGTTGCGTCGCAAACGGGTCGCCTCGAAGCAGCGAAGGACATAGGGTGGTCAGCCTTGCGACCTCGCAATGTCAGCCAGAGGTGACCGTTCGATGCCCGTCGATCCACAAATCCAGCTTATGCTCGACAAGGGTGCCGGCGTGCCGGCGACCCACACATTGTCGGTTGACGAAGCGCGCCGCCTGTACGAGGCGCGCATCCCACTGATGGCCCCGCCGCCGACCGTGGACACCATCTATGACCGGTTGCTCGCGAGTCCGGGTGGAGAACTGCGCGTGCGGGTTTATCGGGCCGCCCGCCAGCGCAACCTGCCGATGGTGGTATTCTTCCACGGCAGCGGCTTTGTGCTGTGCAGTCTCAACACGCACAATGGCATCTGCCGGAACCTCTGCGCCGGCGCGGGGTGCACGGTTATCTCGGTGGACTATCGCCTGGCACCCGAACACAAGTTCCCCTCCGGACTGGACGATTGCGTGTGGGCCACGCGCTGGGCGGTGGAGCATGCACAGGAACTCGACGCCGACCCGAACAATGTGGTGATCGCCGGCGACAGTGCTGGCGGCAATATGGCTGCTGCTGCCGCGTTGCGTTTGCGCGACGACGGCGGACCGGCGCTACGCGGCCAACTGCTGATTTATCCGGTCACCGACTACCATACGCCCGGGACACCATCGTACGAACGTAACGCCGAGGGTTACGGTCTCACGCGCGAGACGATGAAGTGGTTCTGGCGGCACTATCTGAATGACGAGGGAGAAGCGTCCAACCCCTATGTGTCGCCACTGCGCGCGGTCGATCTCAGCGGACTGCCGCGGGCATTGGTGGCGACTGCAGAGTACGACCCGCTGTGCGACGAAGGTGAAATGTACGCAGCGAGGCTCGCGCAGGCCGGCGTGCCAGTTCAGTACAAGTGCTGGCCCGGTATGAATCATGGTTTCTTCTTCTGGGTCGGCGTCGTGGACCAGGCTGGCGTGGCGATGGGCGAGACATGCCAATGGCTGCGGGAGGTGTTTCGGCAGGCCGCATAGCCGCTGGCACCGCAACTGTTTCCGGCCTCTCCCGGCGCGCCGACGCCATTTGGAAGACAGAGCCTAGGCATTGGCGTTATTTGGACCGACCGCGCGAAGGCAGCGGCACTGAACGATCCGGGCGAGCGCGCAGTGTTGCGGCGCACATGCGGGGTGTATGTCGGAAAAGAGTGACCCGGTCGCCGGGAGGAAAGGAACCTGGCTGTGCAGTGGATGTTTCTCGTCCTCGGCCTGGTCGCGGCAATCGCGGAGCTGAACAGCGCCACGTTCTATTTGGCCGGTGTGGCGGCCGCTGCGTTGCTTACGTCGCTCTCGGGCTTCTGGCTTCGGGCGGACTGGTTGCCGATCGCCTTCTTCGTTTTCTGCGTCGGGCTCCTACCGGTTGTGCTGCTGCTGCGGCACCGGCTTCCACGGGGGCGGACGCTGCCCGATCCGGACGTTGGGCAGATCGTGACCGTGATGAGCGTTTCGGCAGAGAGTGGGCGACTCGTCGTCTCGTACCGCGGTTCACGCTGGGACGCGGTGCTCGACCGGGGGAAGATGCCGGAGGCCGGTCAGAGCGCCACCATCACCCGCAAGACCGACAAGCTCCTGCATCTCGCCGGGGAAACATGAGCCGCAGAAGGACAACGCCGTGGAGCCCGTTATACTGACTGATCTCATCGTCATCGTTCTCTTTGTAGTACTCGCCTTCGCGATCCTCCGCTCAGGAACCTGCATCGTGCCGCAGCAGCGCGCCTGGGTGGTGGAACGGCTCGGCAAGTTTCACCGCGTGCTGCCGGCCGGATTCAACCTCATCATTCCATTCCTTGACCGGGTCGCCTACCGGTTTGACCTCCGTGAGATGCCGACTGAAGTGCCGCCGCAGGTCTGTATCTCGCTCGACAACACCACGCTGACGGTGGACGGGTTTCTCTATCTGCAGATCACTGACGCAGTGAAGGCCGCATACGGATCGAGCAACCCGCTCGTTGCGGCGACACAGCTCGCGCAAACCTCGATGCGTTCCGAGATCGGCAAGCTGCATCTCGACCAGGCCCTCTCCTCGCGCCAGATGCTGAACGCCGCAGTGGCGACGGCAGTGGACGAGGCCGCGGTGAACTGGGGCATCAAGGTGCTACGCTACGAGATCAAGGACATCACCCCGCCGACTGAGATCCTCCGGGCGATGGAGCTGCAAATCACGGCCGAGCGGGAAAAGCGGGCCCAGATCGCCCGCTCCGAGGGACAGCGGCAGCAGGAGATCAATACCTCCGAGGGACGGCGGCAGCAGGAGATCAATATCGCTGACGGACGCAAGCAGGCGGAGATATTGCGCGCCGAGGGCGAGGCACGCGCGATCGCGGTGGTGGCGGCGGCGAGCGCCGAGGCAATCCGTGCGATTGCGGCAGCAGCTGTGGTCGAGGGTGGGATCCAGGCGCTGCAGATGCAGCTTGCGAAGGACTTCATCGACCGCTGGGCTAATCTTGCCAAAGCGAGCACGACGATGATCGTGCCGGCCGATCTCGGCAATATCGGCGCGATGGTGGGGACTGCGCTCTCGATCGTGAAGGCCAGCTCGCAAATTCCGTCAGCCCAGCCCGGCTCTGTTCCGAGTGCTGGCTGAACCAGTTTGGCTCCGCGTTCATTCAGCCAGCCGGCGAGTTGGCGTTGCCTAGCGCCGCAACGTGTCCTCCCGTTAGCGACTCCCGCATGACAACATGGTGCGTGATTGGAATGGCGCCGAAATCCGCCCACCTTGGTCTGCTCATTTTGGGAAACCGCCACCACATCCCCGATGGCGCAGCCGTTTATGGCGGAGGCGCCGCGGGCAGGAGCACAGCCACAGGCGATTGTCAGATGCCGCGGTCTGCGGTGTGGGCGGCTCTGTTTTCACCACCGGCGACGTCTCCGATGCTGTTCGCTCGATAAGTGGCATCACGTCGTACGAACAGAATGCCAACCGTGCACGGATGTTCGATCCACGACGAGCTCACGTGCTGTGCGATAGGCATCGACGAGGCAGCTCAATCAAGGGTGGCCGGGCGCCCACGGCAGTGCTCCATGCGCCGCGCGTCGATCCGACGCAGCGCGCCCCGACACGCTCACGGCGAGGCAGTCAGTGATGCGCCGGCCAGGCTATCTGACCTTGGCGAGCCTCCGAGTGCGCCTCGCCGCAGGCGGCCACACCCAGCAGGATGCCGCGGGTCAGGGCGTGGACGATGATCGTGCGATGCATGTCCCAATTGCTCCGTCGCTGCGCGCAGGCAAATCCGCGCATCGCAACGAGAACTCTCGACGGCGGGATTGCGACGGTCGCGAGCCCAGGTGTTCACCTCTTGTTAACCGCGAGCCGCAGGGCTAAGCCCCAGCGCCTTCCGCTCACGCCCAAGCCGCAGTATGCGCAAAGGTAGTACGGATGTTCGCTCGGATGCTCGGGTTCGTGTCTGCTGACATGGCCATCGACCTCGGTACCGCCAACACGCTGGTTTACGTGAAGGGCCGCGGCATCGTGCTGGCGGAACCCAGCGTAGTGGCGATCGCCGATGTACGCGGCAAGAAGCAGGTCGTCGCCGTGGGCGAGGAAGCCAAGCAAATGATCGGCCGCACGCCCGGCTACATCACCGCCAGCCGGCCTCTGCGTGACGGGGTGATCGCCGACTTTGAAGTCGCCGAGGAGATGATCAAGCACTTCATCCGCAAGGTGCGTAACCGGCGCGGCTTCGCCTCGCCAATGATCATCGTCTGCGTGCCGTCCGGTTCCACCGCGGTGGAGCGCCGCGCCATCCAGGAAAGCGCGGAAAGCGCCGGGGCCCGCCGTGTGCAATTGATCGAGGAGCCGATGGCAGCCGCGATCGGCGCCGGGCTGCCGGTCACTGAGCCGTCCGGCTCAATGGTGGTGGATATCGGCGGCGGTACGACAGAAGTAGCGGTGATCTCACTCGGCGGCATCGTCTATTCGCGGAGCGTGCGCGTCGGCGGTGACAGGATGGACGAGGCGATCATCTCCTACATCCGCCGCAACCATAGCCTGCTGATCGGCGAGGCATCGGCCGAGCGGATCAAGATGGACCTTGGCGCCGCTGCCTGTCCCGACGACGGCAACGAGGGGCCGTACCGCGATGTGCGCGGACGCGATTTGATGACTGGTGTGCCGCGCGAGGTACTGGTGAGCCAGCGGCAGATCTCCGACAGCCTGGCCGAACCGGTGGGTGCGATCGTTGAGGTCGTGAAGGTGGCGCTGGAGAACACGCCGCCGGAACTGGCCTCCGACATCGTCGACAAGGGTATCGTACTGACCGGCGGCGGCGCTCTGCTCTACCGGCTTGACCAGGTGCTGCGGGACGCGACGGGCCTCGGGGTGGTGGTGGCGGAGAACCCGCTGCAATGTGTCGCGCTGGGGACGGGGCGGGCGCTCGAGGAGCGCAAGCGGCTGAGCAACGTGCTGACGACCATGTATTGAGCGCGGCGCCGGGGGCGGCTGGCCCACGAGAGCAAGACCACGCCGCACCGGGATCCCTCGGACGTCCGATCGCGTGCGGCCGTCCCGCCGCGACCGCCCCAGCGGCGGCACTGTTCGGCGTTGCCACGGAGAGAATAGGCATGGATGGACAGAATCCGGGCCTCTGGCATGTAGTTTGCGCCCAGGTTAATGCAGGCAGACCAGTTGCGATCGGAGAATGTCACCTGTGGCGCATCCGCAACAGGGCCCGACGATGGTGCGCTTTTCATCCGGCAATGGATGGCGGGCCACGCCGGCCGTTCCGATTTTATTGCAGACGTGGCGAGCTAAGGGGCTGACGTGGCACCGGAAGACATCGGACTGGCTATGGTGGGAACAAATCTGCCCCAGGCCATGTCGCGCGTCGCGCAGACCGTCGAATCCGCGCTGGATAATCTTCTGCCTGTCCCCGAGGGCCCCGAGGCCCGCCTTGCCGAGGCCATGCGATATGCCACGCTTGGCGGCGGCAAGCGCTTGCGCGCCTTCCTGGTGATGGAGACCGCCAAACTGTTCGCGGTCTCCCCCACGTGCGCCGCCCGCGTCGCATCGGCAGTCGAGATGCTGCACGCCTACTCGCTGGTACATGACGACCTGCCGGCGATGGATAACGATGATGTGCGCCGCGGCAGGCCCGCCACCCATAAGGCCTTTGATGAGGCGACCGCGATATTGGTTGGCGACGCGCTGCAGACCCGCGCCTTCGAGGTGTTGGCAGAGCCCGATACCCACTCGGACCCGCGCGCGCGCTGCGAGCTGGTGACGGCGCTCGCCGCCGCCGCCGGGCCGCGCGGCATGTGCGGCGGGCAGATGCTGGACATGCTGGCCGAGGGCCGAGTGCTGGACGGATCTGGCGTTACCCGGCTGCAGGCGCTGAAAACCGGACGGCTCATTCAGTTTAGCGCCGAGGCCGGCGCCATTTTAGGCCGTGCGGCGGCGCACCAGCGGCATCTGCTGGCAGCTTTTGGACGGGACCTCGGCGCGGCCTTCCAGATCGCCGATGACTTACTGGACACGGAGGGAAGTACGGAGGAAACCGGCAAGACTGCCGGGAAAGATGCCGCCGCCGGTAAAGCGACCATGGTGGCGGTGCTGGGACCGGAACGCGCCCGTGCCCAGGCCGAAATGCTCGCGGCGCAAGCCGCCAAACACCTGGAAAGTTTCGGGGAAAAGGCGTCTCTCCTGGTGGCCCTCGCCACTTTCACGGTGATTCGCCGGAACTGACAGGCGTGAGGAAAGCGGGAAACCAATGAGCCCAGTGAACACGCCTTTGCTCGATCGTGTGTGTTATCCGGCCGATCTACGCAACTTCTCGCACGAGCAGTTGCGCCAGCTCGCCGATGAGCTGCGCGCCGAGACAATCGATGCGGTGTCTGTCACCGGCGGGCATCTCGGCGCCTCTCTCGGCGTGGTCGAGCTGACCGTCGCGATCCACGCGATCTTCGACACGCCTCACGATCGGTTGATCTGGGACGTGGGTCACCAGGCCTATCCTCACAAAATACTGACCGGGCGGCGGGAGCGCATTCGCACGCTGCGCCAGGGCGGCGGGCTGTCCGGATTCACCCGGCGCGCGGAAAGCGAATACGACCCGTTCGGTGCGGCCCATTCATCGACATCCATTTCCGCCGGCCTCGGCATGGCGGTCGCACGCGATCTGAAGAACGCGTATGGCGGGAAGGACGACCGCCAAATCATCGCGGTGATCGGGGACGGCGCGATGAGCGCCGGCATGGCCTACGAGGCCATGAACAATGCTGGTGCGCGCGGCACAAGGCTGATCGTCATCCTGAACGACAATGACATGTCGATCGCGCCACCCGTGGGCGCCATGTCAGCCTATCTGTCGCGCCTGATGTCATCGCGAAGCTACTTGTCCTTGCGCGAGCTCGGTGTGCGAATGGCCAGGCGCTTTCCGCGCGGCATCGAGCGCACGCTCGGCCGCGCCGAGGAGTACGCGCGCGGCATGCTGACCGGCGGCACGCTGTTCGAGGAGCTCGGCTTTTATTATATCGGCCCTATCGACGGACATAACCTCGATCATCTGCTGCCTGTGCTGCGCAACGTGCGCGAGGCCGAGGAAGCCGGTCCGATCCTGGTGCATTGCATTACCCAGAAGGGCAAGGGCTACGCGCAGGCGGAAGCTTCCGCTGACAAGCTGCACAGCGTCTCGAAGTTTAACGTCATCACGGGCGAACAGGCCAAAGCGCCGCCGGGGCCGCCGAACTACACCAACGTATTCGCCGGCGCGCTGATCAGCGAGGCCGAACGTGATCCGTCCATCGTCGCGATCACCGCGGCGATGCCATCGGGGACTGGTCTCGACAAATTCGGCAAGCGCTTCCCCGACCGCTGCTTCGATGTCGGCATCGCAGAGCAGCATGCCGTGACGTTCGCGGCCGGGCTGGCGACCGAGGGCATGAAGCCGTTCTGCACAATCTACTCAACGTTCCTGCAGCGTGCGTACGATCAGGTGGTGCATGACGTCGCGATCCAGTCGCTCCCGGTGCGCTTTGCGATGGACCGTGCGGGACCGGTTGGCGCCGACGGCGCGACGCATTCCGGCAGCTTCGATCTGGCATATCTCGGCTGCCTGCCCGGGTTCGTACTGATGGCGCCGAGCGACGAGGCGGAGCTCATGCACGCCGTAGCGACGGCCGTCGGCATCAATGACCGGCCGAGCGGCTTGCGCTATCCACGCGGCGAGGGCGTCGGTGTGACGCTGCCGGAGCATGGCCAGGCGCTGCCGATTGGCAAGGGCCGGGTGCTGCGCGAGGGCAACAGCATCGCCATTCTCTCGCTCGGTCCACGGCTGGCGGATGCGCTGAAGGCTGCCGACGAGCTGGCAACGCGCGGCCTGCCAGCGACCGTGGCGGACGCGCGGTTTGCGAAGCCGATCGACGCCACGCTGGTGGAGCAACTGGCACGCCACCACGAGGTGCTGATCACCATCGAGGAAGGCTCGATCGGTGGGTTCTCGGCACAAGTGACGCAGCATCTGGCCTGGAAGGGCCTGTTGGAGCGTGGCCTGAAGCTGCGGCCGATGGTGCTGCCGGACATCTTCATCGACCACGACAGTCAGGCCAAGCAGCTTGGGGTCGCGAAGCTAAGCGCAAAGGACATCGTGGCGGTGGCACTGGCGGCGATTGGCGTGGGCGAGGCGCTGCCTGGCGGACAGGCGATCACAGCGCGCTGAAATCCTCTCTCGCTTCACCGGCAAGATGCACAATTGCCGCAGCCGTTTTCCCCGCCGCGCGCAATGCCCTGATCGTCACCGCGTTGTCACGCTTTGCCAGCCGCCGCCCCGAGCGGTCTGTCAGCAGCGGGTGGTGTGCGTAAACCGGTGCCGGCCAACCCATCAGTTCCTGGAGCAAACGCTGCAGGTCTGTCGCCGGCTGCAGGTCGATGCCACGCGTGACCAGCGTCACTCCCTGAACGGCATCATCGTGCGTGACACACAAATGGTAGCTCGCCGGGGCATCCTTGCGCGCCAGCACGGCATCGCCGAATTGCGCCGGATTACAGACGACGATGCCCTTGCCCGCCTCGGCGAACGTCAGCGCCCCCGGCACGGCGGCCAGCGCGCGTGCCATGTCGAGCCGCAGCGCGTAGCGATCTCCCCCTGCGATGCGCGCAGTGCGTTCATCTGCGGAAAGCCCGCGGCAGATCCCGGGATAGAGCGGGCCTCCGTCCGGCGTGTGCGGCGCGCTGGCGGATTGCGCGACTTCAGCCGCAATCTCCGAGCGCGTGCAGAAGCACGGATACACCAGGCCGCGCGCAGCAAGCGTGTCCAGAACAGCACGATATTGGGGCAGATGCTGCGACTGAACCCGCACCGGCCCGTCCCAGTCGACACCGAGCCAGGCCAGATCCTCCTCGATCGCCGCAAAGAATTCGGGACGGCAGCGGCCTGGGTCGATGTCCTCGATGCGCAGCAGGAAACGCCCCCCCGCCTCACGGGCACGGCGCCGGGCGATCAGCGCTGAGAACGCGTGGCCAAGATGGAGATAACCGGTAGGACTGGGCGCGAAGCGTGTCACGATGGACATGGGAGAGGCGCTGAGGCTACTCCGGCTGCGGCAGGACGGAGAGAGGCAATGGCCGAACTCGATGGCGTTCGCTGGGGACCCGCATCGAAAGCGACGCCAAGGCAGCTTGTGGTACTGTGCCACGGCGTCGGCGCCGATGCACATGACCTGATCGATCTCGCGCCTTCCTGGGCGCACGCCCTACCCGACGCGGTGTTTTGTTCGGTGAACGCGCCAGAGACACATGTCTCCGGATTCGGTCGGCAGTGGTGGGATGTCGGCGACCGAAGCCCCGCCTGGACAGAAGCCGGCGTGCGTCGCGCTGCCGCGGCGCTGAGCGCTTTCGTGCCGCACGAAGTGAAACGGCACGGCTTGCAGGGGGCCGACTTTGCGCTGATGGGGTTCAGCCAGGGCGCGATGACTGTGTTGTTCAGCGGCCTGCGCATGACCCCCGGGCCACGCGCGATCCTGGCGTTTTCTGGCGCGCTGATCGCACCAGAAAAGCTGGCTGCCGAGATGACCAACCGCGCCCCGGTTCTGATTGTGCACGGCGAGGCCGATGACGTCGTGCCGGTGACGCGCTCACGAGCCGCCGAAGCGGTGCTGCGGGCCTCCGGGGTGCCGGTCGAGGCGACCTACGTGCCGCGCTTGGGCCATGGTATCGACGACACCGGCATTGCCATGGGTGCGCTGGCGCTGCAACGGGCGTTTGCCGGAGCGTGAGGGAGGGAGACGTTTCAGGCCCCCCTCCCCGACCTCCGTCCGCCAGCGAGACTGGGAATTCACGCGCCAGCGCAGTCGGTTTCAGCGAGGATGGCGCGACGGACGCGGCCGATGCCAACCACGCGGCGCCGGGCCGGTGCCGACCACGCAATGCCGGGCGGACCTAACCCCGCAGCTCCGGAATCACCCACAGCGGCTTCTCGCCGCGCGCGACGCGCTGCACGTTGTCAAACGCGTTGCGGAATCGCGCGTACTGATTGTCCCAGGTGGGGCCAGCGAAATGCGCGGTCAGCACGACGTTCTGTAACCCAAACAGCTTGTTGTCCGCGGGCGGCGGCTCCTGGTCGAACACGTCGAGCCCAGCACCGGCGATCACATTGTTCGACAACGCTTCATAGAGTGCAGGTTCATCCACCACCGGGCCGCGGCAGGTATTGATCAGATATGCGGTCCGCTTCATCAGGCGAAGCTGAGCCGCCCCGATCATGTGCCGTGTCGACGGCGTCAGCGGCACGTGCAGTGACACGATGTCCGACGTGCGCAAGATTTCGTCCATCAGCCGGAAGCGCACACCAAGCGAATCCGCCTGGTCCTCGGTCAGCCGCTCGATGTCGAAATACTGCACCTCCATCCCGAACGCCTGTGCGAGACGCGCGACCTTCTTGCCGATCGTGCCGAGGCCGATGATGCCAAGCTTGCGCGCGTAGAGTTCGTAAAGCTTCACATCCGCCCAGTTGTTACCGCGCCAGCGGCCTGCCGAGACATTGTCGTGCTGCCAGACCAGACGACGTGACACCGCCATCATCAGCAGCATTGCGTGCTCTGCCACGGCAATCGCGTTGGCGCCGCCGTTGTTGCAGATCGGTACCCTGGCGCGGCGCGCGGCCTCGATGTCGCAACGGTCGTAGCCGGCCGAGAGAAGCTGCACCAGCTTCAGCTTCGATGCCGTCTTGTAGAATGCATCGTTCATCGACGGCGCGCCAAAGCCGACCATGTATTCACAATCGGGCAAAGCGGCGTTGAATTCGGGCGTATCGGGGCGGGTGATCACAAGATCGAAGCCCGACGGCGCCAGTTCGCGGCAAATGTCATTGTCATTCATCGGGTTGTCGGCGACGATGATTTTGGGCGCCATGGCGTCT
>Ga0123356_10007360_pt1 | contig 10985 bp, 11 predicted proteins | sample TergutEmb28metaG_2_FD_92546 | JGI IMG/M metagenome (GOLD analysis project Ga0123356, IMG submission 92546) | Embiratermes neotenicus P3 segment gut microbial communities from Petit-Saut dam, French Guiana - Emb289 P3 | ecosystem: Host-associated > Arthropoda: Insects > Digestive system > Gut ... | reverse complement strand
CTAGCGTGATCAGTCGCCTTGCGGCTCCGATTGTTTGTCCAGACCGAAGTCCGAAAGTTTCGTATGATCACATGATCGGCGCGTGCAAGAGGTTATTGTGCTCCGACTTTGCCTGCAAAGAGGCGCGGCTGGCAGCTCGGGCCCCGTGACGACGTTTCAGTGGATCGCCGCCCAACCGGTCACGACAATAAGAGTGAAAGTGATCAATGCGCCTGAGACGTAGAGAATGGTCCTGACGCTGCCGCCTTTTGCGGCGTTGCCGCCACGCAAATAGATCACCAAGTGAATCAGGCGGACTGCGACATAGATCCACACCAGCACTGCCAGCGTGATCGGCCCGACACCTACCAACATCGCCAGCACGGCCGGTACGACGAAGGGTGCCAGCGCCTCCACAGAGTTCATGTGTACGCGGTCGATGCGATAGAGGAGGTTCCCGTCGTCTGCCGGTAGCACTGGGCCGGAGAGCGCCCCCGCACGGCCCTTGGAGTACCCCGAATAGATGGCCGATAGGATGGATACGAGACAGAGCGCGAGCACTCCAATGATACTCAGTGCATAGGCTTCCATGCTGGCCTCGTCATTCTGGATCGCGATGACAATGGGACGGGCAATCCCGGAAAGTGGTTGTCTCTGTCCGAGGGAATCCGATGTGGGTCTCTCAGGTCGCGCGTCCGAACAGGTCGGCGTAGCGCTGCAGATACAGCGGCCAACCCTGATCGCCGGCAACACCGTCGCGCACGCCTTGCCAGCCATCGCCATGGCGGTCCAGCTTCCGATGCTCGAGTTCGACGCGGGTCCGGTGCGGTGTCTCGGCGGTGAACCGCACTTCCCATTCGCTGGTCTTTTCCGGATCCGTCTCGATTTGCCATCGTGGGCTGATGTCCCAACTCAGCACCACCCGGTTGGGCGGCTCGTAGGTCAGGACGCGCGCCCAGCGGCACTCGCTGCCGTCGATTCCGCGGTCATAAACGTGGCCGCCGACGCGGGGCTCAAAAACCGTCTCAGCAATTGGGACGGCGAGCATGTTGTGCTCGCTGGGTTTGAAACTGCCGAATTGCTCGGTGAAGACCTTGAATGCGCGGTCAATCGGCGCCTCGACCACCACAGACTGCCTTACGGGCGCGGGTGATACATGCATGTTCATTTTGACTCCTTTGGTGGTTGCTCGACAGTGACCTTGTAAGCCGCCAGCGTTTTGCTCCAGAACCGGTCGAGCCAGGCACGCATCTGACCAAGCCCGTGCGGGTCGATGTGATAAACGTTGCTCGCGCCTTTCGGCTCCGCGCGGACTAGGCGTGAGTCGCGCAGCACTTTCAGATGTTGTGAAACGGCAGACTGCGAGACCGGAACCTGCCGGGTGATCTCGGCGACCGAGCGCGGGCGCTCTGCGATCAGCTCAAAGATTGTGCGACGGGTCAGGTCACCAAGGGCGGTCAACTGTGCACTATCAACAGTCATGACTTATGATTAGTGCAGACTGATTGTTATGTCAAACGGCGTCGTGATCGGGATCCGCGCCACCGGAATGCTGACAACGCCGACTATGATCGTGTGTTCGTTCCGAAGGGCGCGGATGAGCAACCGCCGCAAAGCAGGGTAAGATGCGGGCGCAAAGGCGAAGGTGGTAAGCGAGCTTAAATCAATGACCCAGCCGGGGTTTTTTCAAGGAACTGGGATGCCCGATCCGGGCTGGTGGGAAGCATTGTGGCCCGACCCAGCCGGTGTTCTGGCGAAACTCGGTATTACCTCCGGGATGACTGTCATCGATCTATGCTCGGGGGATGGGTGGTTCACGCTGCAGATCGCTCGGATCGCACACACCGTCTATGCCATCGACATTGATAGAAAGCTGCTCACGATGGCCCGCATCCGTCTAAATGAAGCAAATCTTGGAAACTGCCAGTTCATCGAAGGCGACGCGTTCGATATCGCTCAGCTCGCCCCTGAGCGCGCCGACTACGTTTTTTTAGCGAACGCCTTTCACGGAGTACCGGATCCGCCACGACTCACGCGCGCGGTACATGACAGCCTGAAAGCATATGGACTGTTCGTAGTTGTGAATTGGCATGCCCGACGCCGGGAGGAAACAACTGTCTTGGGCGAGCCCCGGGGCCCCGCCACCGATCTACGGATGACGCCAGAGGCGACATTCGCTGCGATTGAGCCGAGCGGCTTCAAAACGATAGAGCTCGTGGACGTATCTCCCTACCACTATGGAACTGTATTCCAGCGGCTCTAAAGGTGTTTGGTTTGCAATCGATGACGTCGACAAAAGAGACAGTTAACCGCGGGTGGGGCCTGTTCCAATTGAAGGCCAAACGTATCGCCACAGCGAGGTTCTCAGCTCTCTCCGTTCGGCTTCCTTTTCGGCTTATGAAAACTCGGGGCGCCGTCTTTGTCGGTCCTGAACGCACGGATTCCACGCCTGGTCCAAAGCGCGAGCACCTGCTCGCGGTTCTCCGCCGTGGAGCGTAGAGACGAACTCGAGAAACGCCCCGTAGAGCACGGCCCGCTCATCGCCGGTGAGGCACGTCGTAAGCGGCGCCGACATCGAACGTAATCGGGGCTTCCCGGCTAAAAGTCGATCCGTGACAACGGGATAATCAACGCGGCCCGGCTGAGATGTCAGCACCGCAGATGCATAGGGTGTGATCGGCTGTTCGGATTGGCGGTGGCCATCGCGTCAACATTTTAAAAAAACCTGCAGCGAGAGAGGGACCGTACGAAACGAGAGACGATTTGATCCACAACCCATCTGTGGATCGCGGCGCAGCCGTACGCAGCCGCACGCAGCTAAAATGCGCGGAAATTGGCGGTTTTTCAAGGAATTTTGGAGTAGGGCGAAGGCCCGCAAAGTGGGGGTTGGCGGAGGGAGGGGGATTCGAACCCCCGATAGAGGTTTAAGCCCCTATAACGGTTTAGCAAACCGCCGCCTTCAGCCACTCGGCCATCCCTCCACCGTCACGGCGTATGCCGCGTAACTACTAGGGTTTTGCGCTGTTTCGGTCAACCGAACGCCGGCGAACAACGAGCGAACAAAACGCCGAATTGGCACCTGATTGGCACGATGGTCGTCCTGATACTTCTTCTACGCCGCAAACGCATGATCATTTTCGGATGTCGGTTTGCTCGCCATTGACCTAGCCCTTCCGCATCGCCGCGTCGATCGCTCTTTAGAAAGGGCGCCGGTTGGCGCGACCGATGCTCGAACATGGAACGATTTGCGCCGCTTCCCTTACCGCGCCGCGCCCGACTGTGCCGCCGGACGCCTTGCCGGGTCGCTCGGACCGGCAGTTAGCCGGCGCCATCCCTCGATCTCCCGTCGCAACTCGGCGGCGAGTTCGCCAAGCTTGGCGCGGTCATCGTCGGACCACCTGTTGCGTTTGCTCATCGCCAAAAGCGCTTTGAGGAGCGGCTCACAGCGCGCGGCCAGTTCATCGACGCCCTTGATGCCAAGCTCTCGCCAAGCGGAGAAGTATCGGCGGAACGCGACCACCGCTTTTGGCACCACCGTCGCCATGAATTTCGCAGAGTGAACCTTGCTCTGGTGTTCCAGTTCATCGAGCTCATTACGTAACGCTTCGACTGCTCCGCCTGGATCGAGGCGGGTGACGGTTGCGAGGATTGTCTTCAGCTGCTTGGTCTCGGCCCGCGCGATCCACAAATCCTCGATCTCGAAATCGGGCGCCTTGTTGCTACGCGATCGCGGGGCCGCCCTATCGTTACGTAACGCCTGCCTCACCCGGCGCTCGACTTCAGCCTCGACGTTCTCGAGCTTCTTCGCCTGCCGCGAGCGCCAAGCTGCCTGACGCTCCGCGTTTGTCATCGCCATTGTTTGGCGCTCCCGGGTTACGGAAACGGATGTCAGGAGTGTGTAACACCGGCCCGTTACGTAACGCAAGGTTAGCAACAAACAAAATGGCGATCGCGGCCGCCCACGGTATCTCGGCAATTGGCACCCGACGGATGAAAACCGTGCGTACGATCAGGCACGGAGGCGAGACAGTCTTTCTGCTATCCTGTTGATTTCGCCGGCTTTAAGGGACAGACGGGGGTGAGAGCGCGGCAGGCTGGGCGCATCAGCAAACCGCTGCCTCCCGCCACTCTGTCGTGACCGGGGACGTTACGGCACAGGCAGCCGACCTTCTCACGCGGTGCGGCGCGCGATCGCCAGCGTGTGATTGACTCACTCCTGTGATTGCTCGAGAGTGCCTCGATCAATATCTCACCAGTCAAAACGGGAGCAAGCGGGCGGATCGCAGGATTCATGTTGGTCATTGTTTATCTCATCTTGTGCTTCGTGATTGGCATCGCGGGACGGCGCCGCCGGCTTGGATTTTTCGGGTTTTTCCTGCTGTCGCTGCTGCTGACGCCGGTGATCACGCTGGGGTGGCTGCTCATCACGCACCGGCGTTTTCTGGCACGCGAGGTCAGTGCCGGCCATCTGATCATCTGCTCCGATTGCGCCGGCATCGAGGCCCGTGCTGCTGCCGCCGTGCATCAGCGCTGTATCCGCTGCGGCGCACCGGTATGACCCCGGTCGCCTCCGCGTGACGGCTCGAGCCGCGCGCACCGTTCCCGTTCCATGGAATTCCTGAACCTCCTCCGCAGCGAATCGACCATCGATCTGCGTCGGCTGATCGTCATGGCGGTCATCGCCGGGCTGAGCAACGCGATGGTTCTGGCCGTCATCAACGCCGCCGCCAGCCCAAGCGCCCAAAACGCCGAGCCGCGGATGGTGATCATGTTCTTGACGGTGCTGATCACCTATACGATTTCGCAGCGATACTTGATGTTCGAGGCATCGAAGGAGATCGAGCGCATCATCCATCGCGTCCGCTCGCGCCTTACCGCAGCGGTGCGGGATTCAGAGCTGCCCGAGATCGAGCATATCGGCCGCACCCGCATCTACAATGCCATCAGCAAGGAAATCCAGGCGCTCGCCCAGAATACCAATACCCTCGTGGCGGTATCGCAGATGTCGCTCTTGGTCGTGTTCGCGACGCTCTATCTTCTGGTGCTCTCGCCCATCGCTTTCGTCATTGCGATCGTGTTCATGGCGATCGCGGTGACGATTTATCTCGGCCGCCTGCAGGTCGTGAACCGCGCCATCCAGGCCTCGCTCGGCGCCGAGTTCGGCCTCCATGGCCTGCTCGAAGGCATCCTCGACGGATTCAAGGAAGTAAAGCTCAACGCCGTCCGCAGCCAGGAGATCTCCGACGATCTTCTCGAGGCTTCGCTCGATGCGGCGGAGGCGCGCGTCACCGCGCAATCGGAATTGACCCGCAACTACGTGTTCACGCAGAACGTCTTTTTCCTGCTGCTCGCCACCATGGTGTTCGTGGTGCCGCTGCTCACCAATATTGCCAGCGAGACCATCACCAAGCTGACAACCGCCATCCTGTTCGTCACCAGCGCGATCGCCGGCGTGGTTTCGTCTGTACCGGTCTTCATCAATGCCAACGCCTCCTCGAAAAATATCATGGACCTGGAGCGCGCCATCGGCGCGCCGCGACGGCTCCTCAGCGAAAGCGCACGCGTCCCGGTGGCGCCGCAGGCGTTTTCGGAGATCGCGGTCCGCGACGTTACCTTCGCCTACGGCGAGGGCGACGCTCCGGGATTTCGGGTCGGCCCCTTCAACGTCACCTTCAGGGCCGGAGAGACGGTGTTCATTTCCGGCGGCAACGGCTCGGGAAAATCGACCTTCATGCGGCTCCTCACCTCGCTCTACTGGCCGCAGACGGGTTACCTGGCGCTCGATGGCGAGCCCGTGACCTCTGACACGGTCGAAGCCTACCGGTCCCTGTTCGCCGCGGTGTTCTCCGAATATCATCTGTTCCCGCGCCTCTATGGCGTGGCGCCCGAGGCGCGGGCCGAGGTGCCGGAACTGCTCGCCCTCTTCGAGATCGAGGACAAGACCGCCCTGGTCGACGGCGTCTTCACCACCGTCGATATGTCGGCGGGACAGAGAAAGCGCCTGGCGCTGGTCGTGGCGTTGCTGGAGCGGCGGCCTGTTTGCGTCCTCGACGAATGGGCGGCCGATCAGGATCCCTTGTTCCGGCGCAAATTCTATGAAGACATACTGCCAATGTTAAAAGCGCGAGGCATCACCGTCATTGCGGTCACCCATGACGACCGGTATTTCCATGCCGCCGACCGCAGGCTGCATTTCGAGGAAGGCAGAATTGTGCGCGATCTGCCGAAAGGTGAGGCGTGATGGGCCGGTTTTTTCGGCAATTGACGCGGTTCATCGGCAATCACGGGCCCGAGATCGCGGTCATCATCATGATCCTGACCTTCATGATCGTCTACTTCGCCGACCAGATCTTCTATACCATCCCGCCCGGCAGCGTCGGCGTGTTGTGGCTGCGCTTCTTCGGCGGCACGGTGGTAAACCGCTATCTGGGCGAGGGATTTCACGTTATTCCCCCCTGGGACAAGATCTATATATACGATACGCGGTTGCAGCAGCTCGAACAGGATTTCGATGTGCTGTCGGCAGACGGCTTGATGATGAAGGTCAACATCGCCTACCGGTTCCAGGCAATACCGGACACGGTGCCGGCATTGCAGCAATATGTCGGGCCCAATTACGTCTCGATCCTGATCACGACGGAAATTGGCGCCCGGGCGCGCGACGTGTTCTCGCGCAACACGCCGCAGGAGATCTTTTCCGACCGCCGCATCCAGATCCAGCGCGAGATCCTGACCGACGTTCAGGCCGATCTGCGCAAGACCTTCAGTCCGATGGCCGGTCATCCCATCGACTTCGTCCGGCTGAACGATGTTCTGATCCGCGGCATCACCCTGCCGCCCGAGGTCGAGGCCGCGATCAACCGCAAGGAAGAGCAGAAGCAGCTCAACCTCGAATATGACTACCGGCTGTTGCGCGAAGCCAAGGAGGCGGAGCGAAAGCGGATCGAGGCCGGCGGCATCCGCGCGTTTCAGGACACCGTGTCGACGGGTATCACCGACAGCTATTTGCGCTGGAAAGGCATCGAGTCGACATTGGAGCTCGCGCGCTCCAACAACGCCAAGGTGGTGATCGTAGGCGGCGGCAAGGACGGGCTGCCGCTCATTCTCGGGAACATGGACAACGCAACCCCGAACATGTCCACGCGCCCGCCCGGCGCGGACGCGTCGGGGCCGCAGAGCGAGGCAGTGCCGCCCGGCCTGCCGCCGCCCGGCCTGCCGCCGCCCGGCCTGCCGTCGATCCGCGACGGCGGCAACATTCGGCCGCCGCCGGCGGTGGCGAAGAGCGCCAACGGCAACGCCGCCGAGACCGGGAGGCCGGCGCTCGCCAACCCGCCCAATTCACCGGCCATGTCGGCGCCGCCGCCCGGTGCCGCGCCGCCGGCCGACCTTTCCTCGCCAATGGGTGAACCGGCTCGGGACAAATGACAGCGAAGGGTTTCTCCAGCCTCCTCCTCACGCGCCGGCGCGCGCTCATCGGTTTGACCGGGGCGGCAATCGCCGGCGTCGCCGGCCGAGCCCGCGTTCAGGCCGCGCCCGCGCCCGGTGTCGTCGCGCCGCTCGGCCTCGGCGATGAAGAGGGGCCCGAGATCATTCTCAAGATCGCCGGCGACGACGGCGCCGCCAAGACCTTCATCCCGGAAATCGCCAGGAACTATCTGCTGTACCGCGGCGCCAGCGGCGTCGTCATCTCGGACGCCGACAGACCGTGGACGACCCAGGTGACCGGCACCATGCTCAACGGGCTGCAGGTTGCCATCCTGATCCGGGCCAGCTCTTCGGCAGACGGGTTCACCCAGCTCGCGGGCGGCAACGCCGATGTCGGGTTGTCGACGCGCATGGCGCGCCCCAACGAGGTGCCCGGGTTCGACGGGCTGACGATGGCCGAGGCCGCGCGCAACATACGAGCGATCGCCCTCAACGCGGTCGAGCTGATCGTCAACAAGGCGACCGGAATCGAGGCGCTGTCGGTCGATGACTGTCTCGGCATTTTCCAAGGCAAGATCCGTGACTGGTCCGCCGTCGGCGGCAATCCCGGACCGATCCGCCGCTACGGCCGCCCGATCGACTATGGCAGCAACAATCTGCTCGGCGCCTCGCTCGCCAACAACCCGGTCCTCTCGGGACTGCGCGTCGTGCAGTCCTATGCGGAGATGCTCAAATCGGTGGCCGAGGACCCGCAATCAATCGGCTACATTGCCGCCAACAACAGCTATCGCGATCCCAAGAAATGGCGCGGCGCGGTCGTGCCGGTGAAGTTCAAACACGACGGACGGCTGACCGCCATGCCCGACGAGTACGGCATCGCCACCGGCGACTATCCGCTGGTCTTCCCGATCCTGCTCTACCGCGTTCCCGGTCAGGACAATCTCGAGGTTGATTCGTTCTTCGCCCAGGCGGAGTCGGTGCAGTCCGACGTTATCGTATTGCAGTCCGGCTTTATCGCGGGAACGCCGCAGCTGCTGGTGCCGCCGCGCTTTGACGATGGTGCGCCCTCGCGCTACGCGCAGCTCACCCGAAACGGCCTGCGCGTCAGCACCACGGTTCGCTTCGATCCGGGCTCGGTCAAGGTCGATTCCCGCACCAAGAGGGGGCTCGACGCTTTGGCAAACTATCTGCGCCGCCTCGACGTCGCGCCAGAGCAGCTGCGCCACCTGGTCTTTAGCGAAGAGACAGGAACCGCGGAGCGCAACGCCGAGGTGTCGGCCAGCCTCGGCGAGGTCTTCGGGCGCGAGTTGCGCGCGCGCGATGTGCGCATCGGCCAGGTCATTCCGTTCGGCGCCGAACATGCACTGGCGTCATCGAACAGTCCTTTGGGGCAATGGCTCAATCGCCGGGTGGAAACCTGGGTCATCCCGTGACGGCAGACCCGCCCGCAGCGGCCGCCCTCAGTCCCCGAACCGTGACACTGTCGGTGCGCGCCACCAGCTTGCTGCCATCGTCGAACCGGATCCGCACCATCATCCGCCGCGGCTCGAGGAGCCTCACGCCGCCCGCCAGGAGACCGGCGACGCCGCCAAGGCTTGCCAACACCAGGGCCCAGCCGGTGGCGCTGAGATAGCGGTGCTCGCCCCGATCGGGCCAAGCCTCGACGCTGGCCAATTCCTCTACCAGATCGACGCGCCGGCCGGTCGGCGTGACGAAGCCGATGCGACTGTCGGGCGGCAGAGGCCAGATCCGGCCCTGGCCCAGGCCAAAATCGCCGCCCAGGATCTCAAGGGTGCCGCCGACGACGAGGCCGCCCCCGGCCGGGAGATCGCGCAGTCCGCGATCGCCCGCGACGGTCGCTGCGACCTCGGGTCGGGGCGGAGCGGGCGCCGCCGCGGCAATCGGGATGGGCACGATTTCGGCGGAATGGCCGGACTCGCCGGGACCGGCGGCAAGCGGATCCTTGCCGATCGTTCGACGCTTTGCCATGGCTTACCGGGTGGTCTCCATGCCGATGATCTCCGTGGCGAGGGCGCCATAGTCGGCGGCACCCTGGCTCGAGGGAGCGTAGCTTTCGATCGGCTCGCTGAAAGACGGCGCTTCCGCTAGCCGGATGTTCTCGCGGATGATGGTGGCGAGCACCTGGTCACCGAACTTTGCCATAAGACTCTCGCGAACCTCGCTGCTGTGCCGCGTGCGCGGATCGAAACGGCACAAGAGGAAGCGCGGCGGCAGGAGCTTCGGATTGAGCCGCGATCGTACCAGCTCGATCGTCGCGACGATCTGCGCCACGCCCGAGAGCGCGAGGACATGGGCTTCGACGGGAACGAGCACCTCGTCCGCCGCGGTCAGCGCATTGACCGTCAGCAGATTGAGCGCCGGCGGCGTATCCAGGATGACATAGTCCCAGCGGCTGAGATCGGTGTCCTCGAGCCGCCGCTTCAGCGTCGTCTCAGCGGCCAGCTCGTTGGCGAGAATGCGCTCCGCGCCGGCCAGCCGCTGCGATGCCGTAACGAGGGCAACGCCTTCGACCACCGACCTCGTCAACAAGCTGTCGAGCGTGCGGTTTTCGGTGAGGACGGCAAAGATGCCGGCATCGCCGCCGCCGCCGAGCCAGGCGGAAGCATTGGCCTGGGGATCGAGATCAAGCAGCATGACGCGGCGGCCGCGCTTCGCCAGTCCGGCGGCGAGATTGACCGCCGTCGTGGTCTTGGCGGCACCGCCCTTGTGGTTGGCGACCGCAATGGTGCGGGGGTTGCGGATCGGGTCAGGCCGAAGCTGATACACGTGCCGGTAGCCCAGTTGGTTGTGCCAATGACATTCTGACGTCACCTTTTTCCGGTGGCAAACAAACGCGTGCGACTCGGGGTTCCGGCCCGCCCGGCGGCAAGGCAGCCTCGCGCCGCGCGCCCCGTCCGGGGCACGGGAAAGCGGCCGCGAATCTTGATGACAAAATCGTCACTTGGCCCTAATGGTCTTCCGTGGGGCCAGGACAAATACATCAAGTAATTACGCGATCTCGCTGCATTCGGGCGCGTTGAAACACGAGTAGCCAAGCTCGTGGAAGGATCCAGCAACATCCCCTCTGATGCGGCGTGGGTGGACCTCACCTCCACGCAGCTTCCGGTCTGGCTCGACCTTCAGAGCGGAGCCAATCCGTCGAGCTACGTCATCGGCGGCTATATCCGGATCCCGGGTGCCCTCGATTTCGGCCGCTTCGAGCGGGCCGTGGCACTGGTGGTCGCGCGCAATGATGCCTTGCGTCTTCGCTTTCACGACCGCGACCCGTCGCAACGGTTCGATCTCTTGCTCGAATGCGCCGTTACACGGATCGACAGGCGCGGGGTTGCCGATCGGGACGCGGCGCTGCGGCATTTTCTCGAGCATGAATTTCCGCGGCCGTTCGACCTTGCTGCGAGTCGATGCCTCTTCCGCATCACGCTGATCCAGTTCGATGAAGCGCTGTGGTACTGCGTTCTCAAGTTTCACCATCTCGTCTGCGACGGCTTGTCCATCTCGCTGACGTTCAGGCAGATCTGCGACGCCTATAACGGTGAGCCGGAGCGGCCGCACGAGCGGCT
>Ga0123356_10007359_pt1 | contig 10986 bp, 5 predicted proteins | sample TergutEmb28metaG_2_FD_92546 | JGI IMG/M metagenome (GOLD analysis project Ga0123356, IMG submission 92546) | Embiratermes neotenicus P3 segment gut microbial communities from Petit-Saut dam, French Guiana - Emb289 P3 | ecosystem: Host-associated > Arthropoda: Insects > Digestive system > Gut ... | reverse complement strand
TGGACAGAATCGGAGATGCGTCCACCCACCTTCTTAACGTAATAAATGATGTTCTGGATATGGCGAAGATAGAAGCGAATAAGCTGGAATTATCACCCGTTGAATTTCATTTTGAAAAAATGATTCAAAAGGTTGTAGCAGTCATTAATTACCGCGCAAAAGAAAAGGAGCAGATAATATCTACGGATATCGACAATAGGATTCCTCGTTTTGTTATTGGTGATGACAAGCGCTTAACTCAGGTTCTGACGAATTTATTGTCAAACGCCGTAAAATTCACCCCTGATGGCGGAAATATCAGCTTAACCGTATCTATGGAAAAAAGAGCCGACAATTACTGCGAGCTGTATACAGAGGTTTCCGACAGCGGCATTGGTATATCTCCGCAGCAGCAGGATCATCTGTTTAAAGCGTTTGAGCAAGCTGAAAGCGATACAAGCCGTAAGTACGGAGGCACAGGTCTGGGACTTGCTATTTCAAAGAGTATCGTCGAACTTATGGGCGGCAAGATATGGGTCGAATCAGAGCTGGGTAAGGGTGCTAAGTTTATTTTTACCGTGAGAGTATTATGCGGCGAAGAAAGCCCCGATACGGAACTCTCTTTTGACGAAAGTTCTTATTCGTATGATGATAATGCCGAACATGGTGCTTTTAAAGACAGGATTATACTACTCGCCGAAGACATTGCTATCAACCGTGAAATTTTTATCGCGCTGATGACAGATACGGGAGCTACTATTGAATGTGCCGAAAACGGCAAGGAAGCACTGGAAATGGTCCGGGCAACCCCCGATAAGTATGACCTTGTTTTAATGGATGTTCAGATGCCGTTGATGAGCGGATATGAAGCAGCACGCCACATAAGAGCCCTGCCTGCTGCCGGGGACACCAGACTGCCGATTATAGCGATGACAGCAAATGTGTTTAAAAGTGATATTGAAGAATGTCTCGCCGCCGGAATGGATGACCATCTCGGGAAACCGCTCGAAATGGAAAGGGTTTTCCGGGTACTGCATAAGTATTTGTAAAGGTTATAATATGAAAAAAGCCCTTGCTTTATTGCATGGGCTTTTTGTGTTATGCTTTTTTCTTTTTTGATGCTGCTTCGGTTTCGCCGCTTTCGCCGGATAATAAATCGGAAATTGCTTCCATGACCTTCATATCATGCCGGATGCTGTCAGCGAACTCGGAAATGCTTACCTCTATGCTGTCTACCTTTTCCTCGTATGCACTTGTGCTTTCAAGAGGCAAAGCCGGCTCTAATTCCTTCACCTGTGCCACTGCTTCAACAATATCGCTCCCTTCGCCCGAGAGCAGATAAGATACCGTTTCAATTACACTCATCCTATGCCGGATGTTGTCGGCAAGCTCGGATATTTCCATTTCAATATAGTCGATTTTGTTTTTAGCGGCACTTGGTTCGGGTTCGGGGGGTGCTTCCGGAATATCGGGTTCCGGCTCCGGTATTTCGAGCTCGGGCTCAAGTTCGAGTGCGGGTTCGAGTTCTAATTCGGGCTCGAGTTCGGCGGTGAGTTCGGGTTCCGGCTCGGGTTCGGGTTCCTCCCCGACTGCGGGTTCGGGTTCAATGTCGGCAACAGGTTCGGGTTCAATCTCAGCCACCGCCTCAGGCTCAGCTATGACCTCGGGCTCATCCCCGACTGCGACATCCGGCTCAATCTCGGTTTCAGCCGCGACCTCATCATCAGCAACGGGTTCAACTACAGCTTCCAGCTCAGCCTCAGCCGCGACCTCAACCTCATCCTCAGCCTCCGGTTCAACTGCTACCTCAGATTCAACCTCAGCCTCAACCGCAGCCTCAACTCCAGCCTCCATTTCCAGTTCCATATTATACTGTGCAAGGCATTCCTCGAGAAATTCCGCATTTTCTTTATCATCGCTCTCATTAAGCGATTCTTTCAGATTATTGATAAACTGCCCCTTTTGAGCCGTGTTCATTCCGTTGAACATTTCCCTTAATTTATTTTGCGACGCCATAGCTCCACCCCGTTTTCATATATTAAATACAATTAAGTATAAAGTAGCATAATCCGTGACAATTTACAAGAGGTTATAAGGTTATCTTACATAACAACTACCGAAGTGTTACGTTTGACAAAAAAAGCGCTTTCAGATATTATCGGTTTACGGAAATAAGCAAAAAGATGCACATATATTAGTCATTTCCGGTCATAAATATTGATACAATCTAAGTGCGGGAAAAAAATGATTAAAAAATCAAAAAGAATATTTTTAATAATTCTTATCATCGGCTTTGTTTTTGCCGGTCTTTCCGCATGTCACGGACAACAGCAGCAAATACAGCAGTATGATAAAAACCCGTATGCATCACTGAGTGATATTCCCGGTATAACAGATAAGGAAATTGCCGATATCGAAGCAATAAAAGCGGAGCATGAGTTCTTAACATACGGGATGATACCGTCTACCGAAGCCTTTATGCAAAACAACTCGGAAATCGGCGGTTATTCCGTTTTATTTTGCGAATGGCTGACCGAGCTTTTTGATATACCCTTTAAGGTTGAGACCTATCCGATGAACGAACTTCTTGAAAAGCTGGATGCTTACGAGGTTGATTTCAGCGGTGTTATGATGGTCACCGAAACACATCTTGAAAGATACTATATGACCGACATCATCGCCGAGCGGCAGTTTGTTACGCTCAGCCTGACAGATACAAACCTTAGAGAAATCAAACGTCCGATAAAATACGCTTTTGTTATAAACACACCCTCTGAGCCTGCCGTAGCAGCGGTAACAGAACCGGGTACATACGAGCCCGTCTGGGTTAATAACGCAATGGGAGGGTATGAGGCTGTCAGAGACGGAGAAGCGGATGCTTTTATTATGTCAAAAAACAACGATGCGCTTTTCGCCGGAAACGTTGATGTGGTCATTGAGGATTTTTTCCCGATTATTTTTAACCCCGTTTCCATGGCGACCGCAAACCCGGCACTTGAGTCTGTAATATCAGTCGTTACCAAAGCACAGCAAGGCGGAGCTGATGATTATATCAATTACTTATATGACAGTGCTTATCAGGACTATCAAAAGCATAAGCTGTCGGTGCGGCTGACGGATGAAGAGCTTAATTACCTCGCCGGCATAAGCACTGTGCCTGTTGCCGCACACAACACAAACTACCCCCTGAGCTTCTATAATGAACGTGATGACGAATGGGATGGGATATTTTTTGATGTGTTGGAGGTTGTTACCGCACTTACCGGGCTTGATTTTGATGTCGCCCACGATGAAAATGCTGCATGGGTAGACATGAATGAACTGCTGATAAGCGGAGATGCGGCTTTTGCTCCTCAAATAGGCTGGACCAGAGAACGGGATGAGTATTTCATCTGGTCGGACATCCTGTTGTACAGGGATTATTTCGCCCTGATATCGCAATCGGATTACCGAAACATCGTTCTCAACGACATTGCAAATGAGAAAATAGGCCTGGCGCGCGGAACAGTTTTTGCGGATACCTTTAACCATTGGTTCCCGAATCATAGAAACACAGTCATATATGATACTCAGGACCTTGCATTCGAAGGCTTGAAGCGGGGTGAAGTGGATTTAGTTATGTCCACAAACGGAAGGCTTATGCAGCTTACTCATTATCAAGAGCTTCCCGACTATAAGGCAAACTTCATTTTTGACCATTATACTGAAATCAGATTCGGGTTTAATAAAAATGAAACCATTTTATTATCCATTATTGATAAAGCACTGGCGCTGATAAATACCGACAGTATCGTCAATCAATGGACAGGCAGAACCTATGATTACCGCCTAAAAATGGCTGAAGCTCAAGCACCGTTGCTTCTGGGATTCTCAATTGCGTCCGGTTTTGTTGTCATTTTGTTGCTGATTATGTTTTTCAGGGGCAGAGTAGTGGCAAAAAGCATTCGTGAAACCTCAGCTCAACTGGAGGTCGCTTTAGAAAAAGCAAATGCGGCAAGCCGTGCCAAAAGTGATTTTCTTGCAAATATGAGTCATGAAATCAGAACTCCTATGAACAGCATAATAGGATTTTCAGAGCTTGCACAGGATGATGATATTTCTTTGAAAACTAATAAATACCTTGATAACATCTCGAATAACGCAAAATGGCTGCTTAATATTATTAACGATATTCTCGACAGCGCAAAAATTGAATCGGGCAAAATCGCGCTCGAAAACATTCCGTTTGATTTATATGATATGATATCTCAATGCCGTGAGACATTTTTACCTAAATTTACCGAAAAAGGACTCACTTTACACTGCTATACCGAACCGTACAACGGCAATATGCTGTTGGGTGATCCGGTCAGGCTGCGTCAGGTATTTATGAATTTATTATCCAACGCCGTGAAATTTACTGACAAAGGAACTGTAAAGCTTATAACATCGGTTAAAGAATATGACGAAAAAAATGCAACCATAGGTTTTGTTGTAGAAGACAGCGGCATTGGAATCAGTCCCGATCAGATTGAAAAAATTTATAAACCCTTTTTGCAGGCTGATGAAAGTGTTACGCGAAAATTCGGCGGCACCGGACTTGGTCTTTCCATCACAAAAAATATCATCGAAATGATGGGCGGAAAACTAAACGTAGAGAGCACACTCGGAACCGGCAGCCGATTCAGCTTTGAACTGACATTTGATTTAGCAGATGATGCCTATGTCACTACGCATCAACAGGTAATCTTAAGTGATATTGATAAACCAAACTTTGAAGGTGAGGTTTTGGTTTGTGAGGATAATGGTCTGAATCAGCAGGTTATTTGTGAACATTTGGAACGTGTGGGTTTAAAAAGTGTAATAGCGCAAAATGGTCAGGAATGTCTTGATATTGTCTCGAAGCGGATGGAAAACGGCGAAAAACCTTTTGATTTGATTTTTATGGATATGCATATGCCGGTAATGGACGGCTTGGACGCTGCAATCAGAATTAAGTATATGGGAGTGGAAACACCTGTAATAGCTCTGACCGCAAGCATAATGGCAAAGGATTTGGAAAGATATAAAGCAAGCGGCATGATTGATCACCTCGGCAAGCCGCTCACATCACAAGAACTGTGGAAATGCCTTATAAGACATCTGCCTGTGGTCAGTTATACCGCTGTTGACAGCAAACAGCAGTCCTTTGAAGAGGACAAAACATTAAAGCAGTTACAGATTTACTTCGTTAAAAATAATCAGGCAATATATTCAAACATTAAACATGCTATTGATGAAGGCGATATAAAGCTGGCTCACAGGCTGGCGCATTCGTTAAAAAGCAATGCCGGACAAATCGGAGAAAAGCGGCTGCAGAAAATCGCGGCAGAGGTGGAAGCCTTACTTTCGGAAGGAAAAATTCAGCTTGAAGACAAACAGGCAAATTCTCTCGAAACCGAAATAAATGCAGTTCTCGAAAAACTGGCACCGCTCCTCACCGAAGCCGAAAATAGAAAAGAAGCCGAAATTACCGATATGGACAAGGCACGGGAAATCATAGAGAAGCTTGAACCTATGCTGATAAAAAATAATCCCGGGTGCATAAATATGCTGGACGATATTCGCTCGATACCGGGGGCGGAAGCACTTGCACGTTATGTAGAAGAGCTTGAATTCAAAGAAGCGGTCGATGAACTGTCAATACTAAAGAAAAAACTGGGAGGATGAATTATGTTTTGTTGTAAGTGTGGGGCTCAAATTGCCGATGACGCAAAGTTTTGTTACAGTTGCGGTTCACCGGTAACTAATATTGAGGAAACGGCGAAATCCGAATCATCTGCCGGCATCGAAGAAAACGCAAAATATGATATTGTGCTTGTAGAAGTAAGCACTGAAGGGGATATGTCTGAAAAAGCACATATGGCAGTAGCTTATGTTATATTTGAGGATGATATTAAAAGGATATCAGACGGCTCAAATCCGAATCCCGAAATAAAACGACATGTACAAAATGAAGCTACCAAAAGTGCTTATGAGATGGCTAAGAATCTCCCGGTTACTATAAGAAGATCTGTCAGACAAAAAGAAGCGCTCTTCTTTAAAGAGCGTTTGGCAGTGTATGGAGTGACTGTCTTATTGGGATATTGCCCGGACTGTGGAGGGCAGCTTAATGATATGAGTGACACATGTGTCATTTGCAAGCAGTCTGCAATTGAGCTTATCGATATTGAAAGCGATGCAACTACCGGAAGACCTATTGAGCCGGTTTTTGGAGAAACAAGTGTATTCTGTCTCAAATGCGGCACTCTGTCACAAGGAGATGCGCATTTCTGTCGAAAATGCGGAAATTCTACAAGTGCACAGACATATTAATGATGATATTATTCTTTTTTGGTGGAAATAGGCGGGATATAGCCGTTTATTACATATAATGCGTGAGACGCAGGGTCATATAGTTTTTAAGGGCTGTCTTTACTTTTTGCTTAAGAAAATCTACATCAACAGGCTTTACAATAAAGTCCTCGGACCCGAGTGACAGAGCTGTTTGTACATAATCGCTTGTTCCCTCCGACGTTAAGAACATTATCGGGGTTTCCTTATGCCGCAGTACCGACCTTATTACCGGCACAAGGTCAAATCCGGATATTTCCGGCATTTTGCAATCTAAAATGAATAAGTCAGGTGTAATTTTTTTTAATGCTTCACCCAGAGCCAGCGGCTCCGTCAGGGTATATACCTTATACTCGTCACTAAGCCCCGATTTGATTGAACGGAGCATGCTGGGATTATCATCTACAGCCATGATAACCGGCTTTATCGCATCATAGCGCTTAGGGTCGAGATGATTTTCTATGCACTCAATCAATACGGTGTTTCGAAATGGTTTTGCGATAAAATCTATTGCGCCCAGAGACATTCCCATGGATATGCTTTCTTTGTCCGATTTAGCCGACAGGAAAATGACGGGAATATGCCGGTAGCGTTTATCATTTTTAAGCTGCTTGATTATCTCAAAACCATCGGTTCCCGGAATGCCGATATCAAGCAATATCAGTTCCGGTTCAACAACCTCCAGCAAATCAAAAAGGTCTTTGACTGTTTGAGCAGGATATATCCGGTAATCCTTCTTAAGCTGTCCTCTGACAGTCTGTAAACAATAATTGATATCATCTACCATTATTATTTTTCTGCGATTATGTTCCATCTAAATGAACATTCCTTTCACATCTCTTCGATAGCGTGATTTTTCAAGCTATCTCCTCTTTAAATATGATAATTTCCCGGATATTTCTTTAAACTTCATCATATCTGCTTTTTCCTTCAGCCAGCTATGAAGACCGCTGTCATTGATGTATTGATACACGTTTATTTTTTCCATAACCGCATCCACCTTGTCGATATCAAATGCCTCACAAGCCTTAAGCAATTCGCCCAATAACTCAATATCCAGCTTTTCTTTCATTTGCTTCGGGTTATCCTTATCAACAGTACCAAGAAGAACATCTATAGCGGATATCATCGCCCTTGCTTTTTTCACAAAGTACGGGTTTTTCTCTTTCAAATATGTGATATCAGTGCTTTGCGCGGCATTTTCCAGTTGCTCCGCAAGTGTTCCGAGCTCGTCCGCGCAGATATCCTTGCTTGAACTTTTTATACCGTGTACTATCACCTCATAATTTTTAATATCTTCCTCATCTACCGGATCTATTTTCTTTAAAAGGCTGCGGGTATCGTTTGAGTAAGTACGTAAGATTCTTAAATATGTAATCTCGTCACGGCCAAAACGCTTTGCACCTTCTTGAATGTTCAAATCTTCGATTTTCATGTCCTTAAGAAGCTCCGCGACTTTTTCAGCTTCTTTGGCTTCTTTGGCTGCATTATTGTCCGGATTTTCTTTATATTGCTCTTCTTTTTCTTTGTTATGTACCCATTTTAAAATAATATCGTCGAGTTTTGATATATCGATGGGTTTTGTCAAAAAGCCTTGAAATCCTTTGCTCATAAACATTTCCTCGTTTCCTGAGACAGCATTTGCGGTAAATGCTATGATAGGAATATTATTAGCATAGTCAGTGCCCAGACTGCGTATATAGCTCGCCGTCTCTACACCATCCATTCCCGGCATCATTTGATCAAGGAATATCGCATCATACTTATCAGGCTCGGAGCTGATTGCATCTATTGCTTTTTTACCGTTGTTGACACAATCGACCTTCATACCGTAAGGCATGAACAAACCTCTGGCAACCTCAAGGTTTGTCAAATTATCATCGACGATAAGAACACGCGCATAAGGCAGTTTTTCAATATTACTCCGAAAATCTCTGTGACTTTTACTGCGTGAATACTGAATTGCATTGAGATTTTTAACAACGTCAGGGTCAATTTTTTCATCGCTGACAAAAGCCTGCTTAAGCTTTACCGTAAAAATGCTTCCTTTGCCGTATTCGCTTTCAACATTAATCGTTCCTTGCATCAAGTCGCAGAGTCTTTTTGTTATAGACAGCCCGAGCCCTATGCCTTCAACGCTGTGGTTTGCATTCTCGTCAAGACGAAGATAATCATCATACAGCTTTGATATGTCTTCATTTTTTATCCCTCTGCCGGTATCCCTGACTTTAATCAAAAGCCATACGTCTTCATCTTCCCGCCTGCTTTCGGTGATAAGCTCTACTTCACCGCTATCCGTGTACTTTATAGCGTTTGAAAGCAGATTGTTGATGATTTGTTTCACACGCAGCTCATCACCGGTTAAATATAAAAACATATTTTCACCGATGCTCAGCTTAAACTCTATGGGTTTTTCGCCTATTCTCAGTATATTTTGCGTGATTGCGTCGTTTAGCATACTCAGAGTGTCATACTTGAAATTCTCCAAATCAAGAACTCCGGACTCTATTTTTGAGATGTCCAGAACATCGTTTACCAAATCGAGTATTGTCGCACCTGAGCTGTAAATATTATCAAGATTTGAGTAAATATCTTGGTCCAAGCCGTCTTTTTCCAGTAAAAGCAGGGTCAATCCCAGAACAGCATTAAGCGGTGTACGTATTTCATGGCTCACTCTTGCCAGAAATTCACTTTTTGCGTTATTTGCGCTTTCCGCTTCATCACGCGCTTCCTCTAATTTTAACGCACTTGACATTAAATGAAGCTTCATTTCATTTTGGGACAAAGCGTTTGCTATAACCAAACTGCCCGAGTGCATGATAGTCTGCTCGGAGTCTGTAAACAACCGTTCATCATGATAATTCCTATAGCTGACAATACCCCAAAAATTATCCTGTATAAATATCGGAGCAACAAAAAGCGAAAAGATACCTTGTTCTGAAAGGAACTTTCTGTCTATCTCCGGCAAATCACGAACCAGATTATTTGTACAGTTACCTTTTTTCAACTCCGAATATAAGCCCGGCACATTTTTGCTGTAGCACCTCAAGTTCTCATTGCTGTACAGTGATTCCGGCTCATAAATCGCGACATCCGGTGTCTTTGCTTCATTTGTCCACTCAAAAACCCTGTAGTAGTACAACTCCTCCTCAACGGTTGCGTTTTTCCATATAGATATGTGGTCAATGTCCAGTGCTTTTGCAAACATTCCCATGCAGCCGTGCAAATCCTTCAGAAAATGCTTTGCGTCTGACTGCAATAATATCCCGGAAACCGTGTTTGTTATTTCAAGAAGAAGATCACGCCGGTGAATATCCCTCATCATCGCGTTGTGTTCACTCATATCACGAAAATATGCCGCAACGGCATAATCATCTTCATATTCTACCCGGACAAAAGTAACCTCGCCGGGCATCGGTTTGCCGTCCGGAAGAGCGTGCAGCCATGTAAAAGTGCATTTTCCCGTCTCAAACGCTTCATTTATGTATCTTTTGGCTTTTGTTGCGGAGAGCTCGCCATCGGGTTGATATTTAGGTGTAAAATCAAAGAATCTCTTGCAGCATTCTTCTTTGGTTCCTGTATTAAACAGCCTTACCAGCTCATCATTGCATAAAAACATGCGAGCATCTCTGTTCCAAAGGCTCGCACCAAGTGGTGTGGTATCTAATAATAGATTAATAGCAACAGTAGACATTCATCGCCCTCCCCACCGGCTCTGAAAGTGATATTGCTGTTTTTTGTTTACTGTGCTTATTTTATCACGCTTATCAAAATCACGCAATATTTAAAACTTTAAAGTTATTGATAGCGGAGTAAAACATTACTTCATATATTTACCCACAATGGTTCGCAGATATTCATACGTTGTCGGTTTGACGATAAAGTCATTACACCCTTCCAGCATCGCTGCGGTAACATGATCCCGCGAGGAATTACCCGTAAGGAACACTACCGGTGTTTTTGCGTATTCGGCGCTGCTGCGGATTATTCTCAGCAGCTCAAAACCATCCATTTCAGGCATATCTATGTCGAGCAGGAACAAGTCGGGCTTTTGCGATTTCATAACATTGAGCGCAGCATTTCCACTGGGAACGGCTATTACCTTATAATAGTTTTTTAATGCACTGTTGACAAATGATAGTATTTCCGGCATATCGTCTACTGCCAAAATCTTCTTTGACATGTTTGACCCTGCAAGCCTATCTGCCGTTTCAACATACTTTTCCCTTAGTTCATTGGCTGCTTTTTTCACATCCGGATATTTTTTTGCCGCGATAAGGTTTATCAGTTTAAAATATGCGGGTTCATCAGTTTCATGCTCCGCTAATTTTTCAATCATTACCCGGGCTTTTTTATATTCATTGTCATCCAAAAAATTGCAAACAGTCAGTATATTTCTCACCTTGTCGGCGTGGATTTCTATTTCGCTGACATCTACGATTGCAGTACCACCGGCGTTTTGAATTTTTTGCATTCTGACGGACAATGAAAGGACATCGGTTATAAAGGGTTTGAGCATCTTACGTGCCACCGGCAGCTTACTTTTATCCGACACACAATCTATAATCCTCTGTGCTTCCGATTCCAAGCCATTGGCATATACATTTTGCAAGAGTTTAAGCATCGAGCTCATAGCATCGTTAAATAAAATCTCCT
>Ga0123356_10007358_pt1 | contig 10988 bp, 7 predicted proteins | sample TergutEmb28metaG_2_FD_92546 | JGI IMG/M metagenome (GOLD analysis project Ga0123356, IMG submission 92546) | Embiratermes neotenicus P3 segment gut microbial communities from Petit-Saut dam, French Guiana - Emb289 P3 | ecosystem: Host-associated > Arthropoda: Insects > Digestive system > Gut ... | reverse complement strand
CCGGTTTGGCATCAACAGCTTTATCTCTAGAAGGGCCGATAAATTCGATTATAAATTTCTTCGGCGGTGAATCAATTTTATTCCTTGGGGTTCCAAGTTATTTCTGGGGGATCATAGCCGGCGTCAATATGTGGAGGACATTGGGTTGGAATACTATCATATATTTAGCAGCGATGACCGCAATTGATCCCGCTTTATATGAAGCTGCGGAAGTAGATGGAGCTAACCGTTACAGAAAGATGCTTCATATCACACTACCGTCTATCAGACCAACGATCATTATCTTACTTATCATGAATTTAGGCTGGATATTGAATGCCGGATTTGAGCTTCAATATTTCTTAGGTAATGGATTGAACATGTCCCGCTCTGAGATCCTTGACATCTTTATTCTGCGTTTTGGCATCGAGCAGAGTAACTTTGGATTAGCCACTGCAGCCGGTATCTTGCGAACGATAGTGTCAGTATTCATGGTAGTTTCAGCGAATTTTATAGCCAAATTGCTTGGACAAGAAAGATTGATATAGGGGGTGATGATGATGGCACAAACGAAAATGAAAGCACTCAAAGGGTCAGAGGGCCAAACAAAAATAAAAACGGTTGAACATGTTATTTTTACTGTTATACTCTATATTATCTTGCTCAGCCTTTGCGTAATAATGTTATACCCAATGCTAAACACTCTGGCAGTGGCATTAAACGATGGGTTAGACTCTGTTCGCGGAGGAATAACGATCTTCCCAAGGCAGTTTACATGGGGGAACTTCAGAACTGTTTTGGCACTTGATACGATCACACAGTCATTTTGGATATCAGTGTCAAGAACTGTGATCAATGTTATAACAAACATTATTGCAACCTCGATGGTAGCATACGCAATCAGTCGTAGAGAGTATGTATTTGCAAAATTCGTCGCGACCGCTTTTATCCTGACGATGTATTTTGATGCCGGACTTATTCCCGGGTATATGAATCTAAGAAGACTGGGGTTATTAAATTCATTTGGGGTATACTGGATCCCCGGATTTATTGGAGCATTCAACCTGATCATTGTGCGTACTTTTATAAAGAGTATCCCTGAAGAGATGATCGAGTCGGCAAGGATCGATGGTGCCGGTGATTTTCGGATTTACTGGCAGATCATCATGCCGCTTTGTAAGCCGGTCTTAGCGACTGTGGCACTATTTGTTGCAGTCGGACAGTGGAACTCCTGGTTTGACGCTATGATCTTTAACGGTCAATCACCGCATCTGTCAACTCTTCAAAATGAGTTGCAGAAAATACTGCGCGCATCACTAAATATCGCACAGGGTGCTCAAGGTGGTCAGGCGGGAGCTGCAGCCGCTCAGATCGGAGCCGAAGTAACTACCCCAATAGCCATTCGTGCAGCGATCACTATTGTATCCGCAGTACCGATCCTGGCGGTATACCCGTTTATGCAGCGCTACTTTATCGCCGGAATGAACGTGGGCGGGGTCAAAGGGTAAGAGAAAAGGAGAGAAAGTAAATGAGCTTAGATAATACGCATCGCAAATCCCCTGTAGCACTGGAGTTAAAGTATGCCGACGGCAAACCTCTGGCAAACAAACCTGTTGAAATCAAGCAAGTGCGGCACGAGTTTTTGTTTGGAACAACTGCATTTGAAACATTAGAACTGATTGGGGGCAATGCAGATGGCAGCGATTTATCTGCTGATCGTAAAAACTTCTTGCAAGAACGCATTGATAAAATCCTTGCACTCAATAATTTCATTACCCTGCCATTTTATTTAGGGCGCTATGAACCTGAAGAAGGAAAGTCTGACCAAGATCGCACGATAGCAGCAGCAAAATGGCTGCAAGAGCAAGGTGCCACTGTAAAAGGTCATCCGCTTTGCTGGCATACAGTATGGCCGACATGGCTGATGAAGTATTCAAATAATGATATAAAACGCAAGATGCTTGCTCGTATTGAGCGTGAAGTCTCTGCCTACAAAGGCGTCATAGATATGTGGGATGTGATAAACGAAGTTGTGATCATGCCAATATTTGACAAATACGACAATGCAATAACGCGCGTATGTAAAGAACTTGGAAGAGTCAGCATGATTCGGGAAGTCTTCGATGCTGCTGTAGAAGCAAATCCGCGAGGCATATTCTTGCTAAATGACTTTGATATTTCAACTAAGTATGAGATACTGATAGATGGCTGTTTACAGGCGGGTATTCCTATAGATGTAATTGGTATACAGTCACATCAACATCAGGGATATTGGGGTAAAGATAAACTTTACGAGGTGCTTGAACGCTTTAGCCATTTCGGCTTGCCAATACATTTCACCGAGAATACCCTCCTGTCAGGAGACATCATGCCCGCGCACATAGTTGATTTAAACGACTGGCAGGTTGATGAGTGGCCTTCAACACCGGAAGGTGAAGAGCGCCAGACTCGTGAAGTAGTTGAGATGTATGAAATTCTTTTCGCCGACCCTCATGTAGAGGCGATAACAGCGTGGGGGCTGACCGATGGCGGATGGCTAAATGCTCCTGTTGGTCTGCTGCGTGAAGATAATACAGCTAAACCTGCTTATGAGACTTTGTTGAGCAAAGTAAAAGGTGAATGGTGGACATCGTCGACCGTGGTTTCCGATGATAAAGGGGAAGTACAGCTAAATGGCTTTAGAGGCGATTATTACGTTTCTTGCGCTGATTTAAGCTCTGCGTTTTCGCTTGATGGCAAAAATAGTAAGCTAACAATAACTCTTGAAAACATTTGATATTTGGTATTATACTTAGATATATTCATTGCAATAACTAAAAACAGGTAGGACTTTATGAAACCATCGCAGCAAAACACACAAAAATCCGGACCGTTGCCCGGATCTTCTCGCATTATAAGTAACGGCATGTTTGAAAATCCGTTTATATGGGCGGATATACCCGACCCGGATGTTATAAGAGTTGGCGATGTGTACTACATGGTCAGCACAACAATGTATTTTTCTCCTCATTGCCCCATCATGAAATCGTATGATCTGGTCAACTGGGAAATAGTCAGCTATGTATGTGATGTCTTGGAATATAGTGATGCATTCGAGCTACGCAATGGTAGCTTTGCTTATGGTAGAGGTACATGGGCAGCAAGTTTGAGGTATAATAAAGGGACGTTTTATGTTACCGTTGCATCTTTTACCACAAATAAAACCTACATTTTTCAAACAGAAAATGTTGAAAACGGATGTTGGAGACGTTACGAAATAGATCATATGTATCATGATCAAAGTCTTCTCTTTGATGATGACGGTCGAGTGTATTTAATCAGCGGTGCAGGAAAAATACATATTGTGGAACTGACGGAAGATGCAACAGCAGTAAAACCCGGAGGACTTGATCAAATTCTGTTAAATAAAACCGATGTAGGCGGAAAGGGTGGCTTGCCGGCTGAAGGGGCTCATTTTTATAAGATAAACGGGTACTATTATGTGTTTCTGATCGCTTGGCCGCCATCGGGATCGGGAAGACGGATACAATTGTGTTACCGCGCGGATAAGCTATTAGGACCGTATGAAGGAAAAGTGATACTTGATGACAACATGGGTTTTTTAAACAATGGTGTGGCTCAAGGCGGTGTTGTAGATACACCGGATGGAAAATGGTATGCATTGCTTTTTCAAGATCACGGTGCAGTAGGGCGTATTCCGGTACTTGTCCCGCTTAAATGGGTAGATAGCTGGCCGGAGCTCGGTACCTATGGTGTTGTGCCAAAACAGATGGAGCTTCCGTACATAAAAGAATCTGCGGTAAGCGTTGTGAGCCCGGATGAGTTTGATGCTCAGACCTGTGAGGATGATCTCGTGGCTTCAAAACTTTCTCTTGTCTGGCAGTGGAATCACAACCCTGATAATAACCTGTGGTCGCTTACTGATCGCTATGGGCATCTGCGTTTAAAGTCGGGATATTTAAGCAGCAATTTACTGGATGCAAAAAACACGCTGACTCAACGCACCTTCGGTCCTGTATGCACAGGAACCGCTGCGTTAGACATAAGCGGTATGATGGATGGTGATGTCGCCGGTCTGGCTGCCCTACAGGATGTGTATGGTTATGTAGGAGTAAAAGTAATTAACGGTCGTAAATATATTTCTATGACAAACTCATCCTCCGGTACTCCTGAAGAAGTGGAAAGCATCCAATTAACAGGCGATAAAATTTACCTTCGCATAGAATTTGATTTCAGAGATACTGCTGATAAAGCAAAATTTTTCTACAGTGAAGATGAGACACACTGGCGTAAGATTGGTGATGTATTAAAAATGGAGTACAGATTATCTCACTTTACAGGCTATCGCTTTGCCCTGTTTTATTATTCGACGCAATCGATCGGTGGATATGCAGATTTTGATTATTTTCGTATATTTTAAATGATTTTAAATGAATGATAAATGACTATCATTTCCCTGTTGACCATTGTTATGTTTGTGTAATATATTGTATGTATTGTGCCGGGACGGCAAACAAAATTACGATAGCATGTGAATTAAGGGAGATTTCTGATGTGATTACGATCAAAGAAATCGCAAAACGATGTAATGTATCGCCAAGCACTGTATCTAATATACTAAACGGTAAGTCCAATGTTGGAGATAAGACCAGACAAAGAGTACTCGAGTGTGTCGAAGAAACCGGCTATCAACCTAACTTTTATGCCCAAAGCATTCGCAGTAAAAGCAGTCGGACGATCAGTATCATAACAGAGGATCTAACGGTATTTGGTACAAATCCAGTTGTTGAGTCTATAATGGCATATTGCGATGATAATAATTATCGGACGATCTTGATGAATCTCAGATTGTATAGTAAGTGGAAAAGTACGTGGTTCCACGATGATGAAAAGGTAAAGTCTGAGTTAAAACCTATTTTACAAGAAGCTCTGTCGATAAGAGTCAACGGGATCATTTATGTCGCCGGACACTGCAGGCTGATAGATTATTTTCCTAAAAACTATCCTGTGCCAATAGTGATATCGTATGGACAATCGAAAGACAATGCATTTCCATCTGTCATTATCGATGATGAAAAAGGCGGTTATGATACTGCCAAGTATATGATTTCAAAAGGACATAAAGAATTCGGGATCATAGCGGGAGCGCCGGATAATCTTCATACGATAAGTCGACTGCTTGGCCTTCAAAAAGCATTATACGAGGAGGGAATCCCATATAATCCTGACTTAGTATTTTACGGAGATTGGAAAAGAGAAGCAGGATATAGAGGAACGAAGAAGCTCATTGGAAATGGTATCACTGCAGTTTTTTGCATGAATGATGCCATGGCTGCCGGTGCATATGACTATTTATATGAAACGGGCATATCGATTGGAAAAGATTTATCAGTCATTGGATATGATAATATGGAGTTAGCTGAATACTTACGCCCCGGTCTAACAACTAATGGGATCCAACTGAGCGATATAGGGAAAAAATCTGCAGAAATCCTTATTAATAGCATTCAGCGACCCGATAAGGGGAATCGTGAAACATCGGTACATAAAGTACCGTGTAGGATTTTTGAGAGGGAGTCTGTTGAAGATATAAATCTGCGATAATATATAAAAATCTAACCACGGTGTAGTGCGATACTACGCCGTTTTTTTATTGAAATCAAAAGGCGGATCGAAGCAAATTGAAATCAAAAGAGCAAAACAGAGAATAAAACGTTAGACATAGGTGTAATGCACGAAAATTCACAATAATAATAGTCAAATTAAACAAAAAATATAAACACAAACAACTGTTGATTGACACATAGCATACGAAAGATGTATTATAAAGAAAATCAAGTGAAACGATTTACTTAATACGTTTTAACAATAACAAGGGGTATGATCATTGAAGCATTTGATCGTGAATTCAGCTAGAAAATACTCAACAATCGACAAGAATATATATGGTCATTTTACTGAACACTTAGGCAGATGTATATATGGCGGGATTTATGTCGGAGCAGACAGTGAGATCCCAAACACACGCGGAATACGAAATGATGTTGTTGAGGCATTGAGGAAAATCAACACACCGGTAGTCCGGTGGCCGGGCGGCTGCTTTGCCGATCAATACAACTGGAAAGACGGCATCGGAGCAAAAGAAAGCAGAAGGCGTGTTGTCAACTCAAGCTGGGGAGGTGTTGTCGAAGATAACTCTTTCGGCACACATGAGTTTCTCGATTTCTGCGAGCAGGTCGGATGCTCCCCTTACATCACGGGGAATGTAGGCTCAGGAACGGTTCGCGAACTAAGCGAATGGGTCGAGTACGTTAACTCTGACGGTGAGTCTCCAATGGCTGACTTACGGCGCAAAAACGGACGCAAAGAGCCATGGAATGTTGAATACATCGGTGTAGGCAATGAAAACTGGGGATGCGGTGGGAATATGAGCCCCGAGTATTATGCCGATGTTTACAAGCAATTTGCAACGTACATCCGCAAGCATGGTAAAACAATGCCATATAAAATAGCATGCGGTGCTGACGGAGCTGATTATAAATGGACAGAAGTTCTGATGCGTCTGGCTACAAAGAAGATGGATAGCCTTTCGTTGCACTACTATACCATGCCCGGGTATTACCCCACTGACGAGTATAAATGGGAAGAAAAGAGCTCTGCTACAGAATTTGACGATAAAAACTATTACCGCACACTACGTAGAGCTATATTCATTGACGAGCTTATCTTGAAACATAAAAGCATAATGGATTATTACGATCCGGATAAGAGAATAAGCATTACGATGGACGAATGGGGCACCTGGCATGCAGTAGAAGCGGGTACTAATCCGGTGTTCCTTTATCAGCAAAATACGATGCGTGATGCGATCGTTGCTGCAGTTACACTAAACATATTCAACTCCCACAGTGACCGTGTAAGGATGGCAAATCTTGCTCAAATGGTAAATGTACTTCAGTCCGTAATACTAACCGAAGGAAATAAGATAGTACTGACACCAACATATCATGTATTTGATTTGTATAAAGGACATCAAAATTCCACCCTTATTGAAAGCTACATTCAACAAGACTTGATCGGAACGGATGAAGCACAAGTGCCAACGCTTAATGTAAGTGCTTCTGAAGGTATAGATGGAAAAGTCCGGGTTACCATAACAAACCTCTCGGCGACTGAATCGCAAGATTTAATATGCCATCTGAGTGGAAATACATTTTCATCTGCTTCGATCAGATATATTTCCGGTGACATCGATGATTTTAACGATTTTGGAAAACCACAAAAAGTAAGCATTGAAACTATGCCGGATATTACTATCGATAATAACACCTTCATATTAGATATACCCGCCTGCTGCGTTATGGAAATAACACTTTGATTGAATGTTAAGCTGTAAGGCTTGAACATAAATAAAAAAAGGAGATTTTGAGAATTATGAAGAGATGGAAAAAAGGGCTTTCTCTGCTAATGATCGTTGTTTTGACATTAGTAATGATTGCCGCATGCGCACCAGCCGCTTCTACGCCGTCAAGCACTCCATCCGGAGGCACAGCGGCAACCCCGGCTCCCGCGACCGCAGCACCACCTGCACCTGCTCCCGGCACAGAAGAAAGATTAGTCATATCCTACACATGCCCGCAAGTTGTTGAAGGACTTAACTACAATACAGATTGCGAGTATTCGATGTGGATCCTTGAAATGTTCAATTTTGAATTTCAAGGAAACAATGTAGGGTGGGGAGATTGGCACAACTTGGTCAGTACCTGGATCATGGCTCAGGACATGACCGATGTAGGCATTTTTAACTATGGCGATGGAACCCACTCTGATGCTGCCAACTTTGTCGAGCAAGGGCTGATTTACCGTCTGCCCGACGATTGGAAAACAAGATGGCCCGGAGTTGCCAGCGTTTATGCTGTGACCGGCCTCGGACCGATGTTAGAAGAACTCTATGGCGGTACATATTTCCTGCCGAGAGCAAGATTCTTCTTCAACCTCCCCGGCGATCCCCTTGCAAACCACTGGTCACTGTGGATGCGTTCTGACTGGGTCGAAGCAGTCGGTTTTGAAGTAAGAAACCACTACACGATTCCTGAAGTACTGGAAATTGGACGCCTCATCAAAGAACAAGATCCCGGCAATATCGGTCCGGCACTTGTCCCAATTTCTATGGACACAGGAAACTCTGCCAGCTTCTTCTTGAGAGCTAACAGCACTCACTGGGATGCATTTTTCCTCGACAGCGATGGTGAGTACAAATGGGGTGCAGCACAGCCGGAAACATATGAAGGTCTTCTCCATTGGTACGAAGCATACGCAAGCGGTATCCTCGATCCTGAGTTCTTTCTTCTGACGCATGACCAGGACAGGGATAAATTCCGAACCTTGGGAATAGCCGGTGTATCATACCTTGGAGGGCAAACAGCCGATGTTGAAAGATTCCGTATCGACTTCACAAATGACACAGGAATTGACGGCAGCGCATTCAATCTGGCAACACTTCTGGGTGTTAACGGCAACTACCACCAAAGAGACCTCATAAACTTCTGGGGTGCAGTCTTCTTTAATCCCTCAATCGACGAAGCTAAATTTGAGCGCTGGATGGATCTCATGGAATTCACCGCGAGTCCGGAAGGATATCCCGGCACACAAATGGGTATCAAAGGCGTTGACTGGGATCGCGATGCAAGCGGCCAGATCATCTCCCTCGTACCTCCGGGCACACTTCTTGCAGGTGCTGTAGGCGAAGCCAAGTATCCAAGCCTCGGACACGTACTCGGCTCCTCCATCCTGTGGGATGACCTTGCATTTGACAACCCGAATATCGGCGAAAGCTTCCGAAATGAATCAAGAGCTCTCTATGCCAACCGCGCCGCAATGGCGACTGACAAGTCTTTTGCAAAAGTCAACTGGGAACTCTGGACGAATGTCACCGACAACATCCGCACAGCAAGAGGCATCAGTTACTCGGATTCATTCGCCAACATGGTCACATCAGCAACAAGCGTTGCAAACCTTGAGACGATATACAACGATTGGATCGCCTCACAAATGGCGATAATCCAACCGGTACTGGATGAACTTAATGCGTTGAGATAGAATCAAACCTATACCGGATAAGCAGAACAAAAGTATGCCCGGGACATATTATGTCCCGGGCACTCTCACAAAAGGCGAAAGGGTGGCAAAGAGATGACTGTAGCGACTGTTGCATCAAGCAAACCAACATTTAAAGGCCGTGTTTTCAAGCTCGGAAGAGATATCTGGAAGCATAAAGAAAAGTATGTGATGATTTTGCCGGGCTTTGTCTGGTATATAATATTCGCATATATCCCGATATATGGGTTGACTCTGGCTTTTAAAACATTCAGAGCTCAACTTGGTATTTTTAACAGCCCGTGGATCGGGCTTGCAAATTTTAACAGGGTCTTCGCCGACCCTGCGTTTCTTGAGTCGATCTATACCACACTTTGGATAAATGCGGGTAGATTGATTTTCGTTTTCCCTGTTCCTATCCTGTTGGCGCTTTTCTTTAATGAAGTGCGCGTAAAACGATCAAAAAAGGTCCTTCAATCGATTTTTACATTTCCCCACTTTCTTTCGTGGGTCATCGTTGCCAGTATCATGGTCAACGTCCTTGGTCGCCATGGATTAGTCAACTCCCTTTCAGGACTGTTATTTGGAGCCGCTCCGGTCAGCTTCCTAGGGATACCATCGTATTTTCGACCGATAGTATATTTGACCGACATATGGAAAAGTGCCGGATGGAGCGCGATAATTTATTTAGCAGCGATATCAGGGATCGATTCCGAACAATACGAAGCTTCCGAGATCGACGGAGCATCACGACTACAGCGAATGTGGTTTATCACGGTGCCAAACATCAAACCCACAATAATAGTTCTTTTCATTATAGCGGTGGGACATTTGATGTCAGGCGGTTTCGATCAGATATTCAACCTCAGTAATCCTGCTACGATGAGAGTTGCGGAAACCATAGACATGTATATCTACAGGATCACATTCCGTGGCTCTGCTGACTTTTCCTTCTCCGCTGCGGTGGCATTATTCAGATCCATTATCAATCTCTCGTTACTGCTGAGCGCTAATGTGATAATCAAGCGCATTGGTGGATCCGGGCTCCTTGCTTGAGCAGGAAGGGAGGATAAAGAGAATGAGTACAAAAACAATAACAAAAAGAAGCTTTCGTGAAAAATTCGAACTGATGGATGCACTGATACTGATCATCTTGACTGCTTGGGCATGTATCATTATTTTACCATTTATCAGTGTTGTGGCAACATCATTTGCAACGCAGAAGGAATCTTTGGAAAGTACGCTGCTTCTCGTCCCGAGAGAGCCTACTATCGACAACTATTACAGACTGTTCCAGGACCCTCGTATACCGATCGGGTTCAAGACAACGTCGATGATTTTGCTGATCGGAGTCCCGATAAACCTGTTTTTGACAACAAGCCTTGCGTATGGTCTGACCCGCACAGATTTCCCGGGCGCTAAATTCATCTTTTATGCCGTACTGCTGACTATGTTATTTAACGGCGGCATGGTGCCGATGTACCTTCTAATGCTGCAACTGGGCTTGACCAACAATCTCTGGTCTATAATACTAGCCTACGGTGTCAACACATTTTATTTTATTATAACGCGAACGTACATGACTTCACTCCCTGCATCACTGATTGAATCAGCAAAGATCGACGGTGCCGGCGAATGGCGGATATTGGTACAGATCATCATCCCCCTATGCAAGCCGATAATCGCTACGGTTCTACTCTTCTATGCCGTAGACAGATGGAATGAGTGGTTCAATGCGATGATTTTCCTTCGCCGCAACGACCTGATACCGCTGCAGCTTGTACTGCGAAATATTGTTATGGACGCTTCGATAGTCAATAGCTTGTCTATAGCAGGACCGCGAGTCCCGAGATTTACAGATGGCATACAAACAGCTACGATCGTCGTAACGATGGTTCCGGTCATGTGTTTCT
>Ga0123356_10007357_pt1 | contig 10990 bp, 10 predicted proteins | sample TergutEmb28metaG_2_FD_92546 | JGI IMG/M metagenome (GOLD analysis project Ga0123356, IMG submission 92546) | Embiratermes neotenicus P3 segment gut microbial communities from Petit-Saut dam, French Guiana - Emb289 P3 | ecosystem: Host-associated > Arthropoda: Insects > Digestive system > Gut ... | reverse complement strand
GTGGGCAAGGTCAACCGCACCGGCTTGATCGAAGTGGAGATGGGCACGACGCTCCGTCACCTTATCTTTGACATCGGCGGCGGTATCAAACGAGGCAGGGCCTTTAAGGCTGTGCAGACGGGAGGGCCATCGGGAGGCTGTATTCCCGAGGAATACCTCGATTCAGAGGTGGATTTTGACGGGCTCACCAAGATGGATGCCATGATGGGCTCCGGCGGCATGATCGTGATGGACGAGCATGACTGCATGGTAGAGGTTGCCCGGTATTACGTAAACTTCCTCGCGGAGGAGAGTTGTGGCAAGTGCACACCATGCAGGGAGGGTCTGCGCCAGATGCTGGCGGTTCTCACCGATATTACCGAGGGCCGCGGCCAAGAGGGCGATGTCGAGTTGCTCGCGCGCCTCTGCAAAACCCTTAAAGATGCCTCGCTTTGTGCCCTGGGCAAAACAGCGCCCAATCCGGTGCTCACCACCATCAAGCACTTCAGGGATGAATACGATGCACATATCAAGGATGGCTGTTGCCCTGCCGGTGTATGCGTCGAGCTCACCACCTTTGTCATAGACATGGATAATTGCACCAGCTGTAACGCTTGCAAAAAAGCCTGTCCGGTGGGTGCTGTCTCGGGCGATAAGGAAGTTGCCTATGCCATAGACAAGGCAAGCTGTATAGCCTGTGGCTCCTGCAGGGAAGCCTGTCATTCGGACGCCGTGTTTACAGAGAGGAGGCTCGCATGATTATCATCATCGATGGAAGAGAATGCAGCTGTGAGAGGGGCGAATACCTCCTACAAATTGCTAAACGAAATGGCATTAATATCCCGAGTCTTTGTTACCACGAGGGTCTGGGTGCCCTGGGCGCCTGCCGGGTCTGTATCGTTGAGGTTATCTCGAAGGGCAAAAGCACGGTAGTCTCCTCGTGCATCTATCCTGTTGAAAGCGAGATCGAGGTCTTAACCGCCTCCGAAACGATAAAGGAGCAAAGAGGGATCATCTTCGCCTTGCTGGCACGTTTGGCTCCGGATGCCAAGATCATCCAGCAGATGGCGAGCTTTGCCGGCGTGGATATACCGCGATTCTCTGACAAAGAAGGCGGCTCAACCTGCATACTCTGTGGCCGTTGTACCACGGCATGCGATCTGGTGGGCGCGGGTGCTATTGCCAAAGTCAATCGAGGCACCACAAAGGACATCAGTACCCCGTATGGCCAGCCTTCGTTGGAGTGCATCGGTTGTGCCGGATGTGCCCATGTTTGTCCTACCGACTCCATTGCCTATACCGAGTCAGAGACCACGGTGAGCATCTGGGAGAGGACCTTTGACTTACAGCGCTGTGCTTGCTGCGGCAAACCGATATCTACTGATGAACTCATTGCCGTGACAGCACAAAAAGACTCAGCTGATGAGCCAGCCCTCTGTCTTGAGTGCCGCAAGCTTGCCGTTGCCGATAAGCTGTGCCAGGGCTTTAAGCTCTAGGCTGGGACCTTACAGCATGGTAATGCGGCCCGTGCCGGTGGTGTCAAAGCCGGTGAAGCCGCTCACATCCGCTTGCAGCAAACCAGACTCCATAACGTTGAGAAGTGCTCGTACCGGCAGGGTGTCAAGGTCGCGTTCGCGCACCACCAAATCGATACGTTCTCTGTGCACGGGTATGAACTGCGCTCCTTCTACTTGCTGGGCCATTTTCTCGGTACCCACCACCACGTCAAGTTGCTTGCGAGCCACGCGTCCGGCAAGCAGTATCGGAGAGGAGATCTCATCGCCGTACCCTGCTATCGTACTTGGGTCTACCTTAAGCAGCCTGAGCTGTTCGTCAAGTAGAATGCGCGAGCCAGAGCCTTTCAAATGATTTGCCATGCGAATACCGGGTCGCAACAGGTCAGTCCAGATCCGCATGCCCTTGGGGTTTCCCATCGGAACGATAAAGCCTTGCATCCTGCTTGCAATATGGATGAGAACACAAGAAACACCGGGGATGAGGCGTTTGACATAGGTTGCGTTGTAGCAATCGGCTTCTCCATCCCATAAATGTGCGCTGGTGATAGCAACCGTCTCATGATACATCCCTAAGAGCCCCTCATAACCTGTTTTATATGAGCGAACCATCTCAATGTCCATCTGAATAAGATAGTTTGCAAGCACGTCTACGGCTGCTTCAGTGCTGTTGATAACGAAGGTGCTTTGTGAGCCTGTTTTTCTTTCTGTGTCCTCAAAAACCGAGCAATCGTGTTGAGAATCCACGTATCTCTGCACATCGGCAGCAGTGAATCGCAGCTTGCGCCCTACTGTGTATCCAGCGAGCTCACCTCGGTTACGCAGTTCATAGACCAGGTTCTTGCTGATACGCAGGCGCTGAGCAACTTCTTCCGCTGTTAGGGCCGTGGTATTTTCCATTGCATCTCCAAGAATCGGTTAACGCCACTACTATATCAAATAAATCGAAACAATACGAAACTAAGCGAAACAGAACAAAGAGGTTTATTGACTAAAACCATATCCTTTGTAACAGAGTAATATGAACCAACACAGCAGCCCTGAAAGTCGCCAGGCGGCGATGATGAGCATCATTGGGAGGTAGGCACACTCAGGGAGGCACCAATCGATTCATTACAGCCTAGCTGCACTCAAGCGATTACCAGCTCTTCCCACGTGCAAAAACTATGACGAAGCAATTATTACTCAGACCGGAAAAGTGTACGAATTGTCGCACCTGTGAACTGGTGTGTTCGTTCAAACACTTTGACAAATTCAATCCCACTCTCTCGGCGGTGGCGGTCATCGACTTTGCCGAGGATGTAGTATCTGTCCCCCTGATGTGCCTCCAATGCGAGGATCCTGCCTGCCAGAAGGTCTGCAAGGTGGGAGCTATTACCGTAGAAGCAGGGGGCAAGGTCGTCTACAACAACGACAAGTGTATCCTCTGTAAGCTCTGTGTTCAGGCCTGCCCTTTTGGTAGCGTTGTGTTTTCGACCTCTTCGCACAAGCTTCTTCGCTGCGATTTATGTGGTGATGATCCTCAGTGCGCCATCTGGTGTGCACCGGGAGCCATCGTCTATGCCGATTCAGCCGACGATCTAGAGCGCAGACGTGCCGTGGCTGAAGGCTTTAAAGATGTCTTGAAAGAAGACGTGGCGAAAGAGGAGGTGGCATGATGTTTGGATGGAAAGGAACGATTATCCGCGTTAATCTAGCATCCGGAGAAATCTCCAAAGAGCCCCTTAAAACAGAACTTGCCCATGAATATGTGGGCGCACGTGGTCTCGGCACAAAGTATTTCATGGATGAGTGCGACCCCCAGGTGGATCCGCTTTGTGCAGACAACAAACTGATCTTTATGACCGGCCCGCTCACCGGCACTGCTGCAGCAAGCGCCGGACGCTACGAGGTAGTAGCTAAGGCACCCCTCACCGGCACCATAGGCGCGGCAAACTCGGGTGGATGGTTTGGCCCAGAGATCAAGTATGCCGGCTACGACGGCATCATCTTTGAAGGCGTTAGCAAGAAGCCTGTCTATCTCTATATTCGTGACGACGTGGTTGAGCTTCGTGATGCGTCAGACCTCTGGGGTCTCAACCCCTTTGAGACCACCGACATCCTCAACGACCGTCATGGAGAGAGCTATAAGGTTGCTTGCATAGGCCTTGCTGGCGAGAAACTCAGTTTCATGGGCTGCATCATGAATGACAAACACCGTGCGGCTGGCCGTGGTGGTCTCGGCGCAGTCATGGGCTCAAAGAAGCTCAAGGCTCTCTGCGTTCGTGGTACCGGTTCGGTGGAAATTGCCCGTCCGGAAGAGTTCATGACCGCCGCAAAGAAGGCCCGCGACATGTTGATTGCCGACCCGGTAGGCGGAACCGGACTGGCAGCCTTTGGTACCGAGGTGCTCGTCAATATCATCAACGAGAGCGGTGCCCTGCCCTTCCAGAACTGGCGGACCGCCTTTGACCCCAATGCCGATAACTACGGCGGTGAGTCACTGGCTGCAAACTATCTGGTAAAGAACAAGGCCTGTTTTGGCTGCACCATTGCCTGTGGCCGCGTAACCCACGTATCAAACAGTAAATATGAATCCTTTGGTGAAGGTCCCGAATACGAAGCCGGCTGGGCCTTCGGCGCAGCTACCGGCGTAAGCGACCTGGCAGCCATCTGCAAGGCTAGCTTCCTCTGCAATGAGTATGGACTTGACCCCATCTCTGTAGGTTCCACGATAGCCTGTGCGATGGAGCTGTTTGACATAGGTGCCATAAACGAGGATGTCGTAGGTTTTGAGCTGCGCTTTGGCGACCCCGATGCCATCGTTGACCTCACCGAGCTCACCGGCAAGCTTGAGGGCTTTGGCGCAGATTTAGCCATGGGCTCTTACCGTCTTGCCGATAAATACGGACACCCAGAGCTCTCCATGAGCGTCAAGAAGCAGGAGATGCCTGCCTATGACGGACGGGCCATTCAGGGCATGGGTCTTGAGTATGCCACGTCAAACCGTGGTGGCTGCCATGTTCGGGGATATCTCACCTCCCCCGAAATCCTTGGCGTGCCGCTCAAGACCGACCCCCTCGTCACTGAAGGCAAAGGCGCGTTGCTCAAGCTCTTCCAGGACCTTACTGCTCTTATCGACAGTACAGGCCTCTGCTTGTTCACCACCTTTGGGAATGGCCTGCCCGAGATAGCAGCGCAATATCGTGCTGCTGTTGGCACCGATGAGACCGACGAGGAAATCCTGCTCAAAGGTGAGCGTGTCTGGAATTTGGAGAAGGTCTTCAACATCGCTGCCGGTGTAGAAAAGGATACACTACCACCGCGTCTTTTGCGCGAGGAACTCAAAGCGGGACCAGCTGAGGGCAAGGTCTGTGAACTGGATGTCATGCTCGAGGATTACTACGCTCAAAGAGGTTGGGATAGCGAAGGCGCTCCCACAGAGGAAAAACTCGCATCATTGAATGTTTGATAGCAAGCCTGTTTGCTTTTGGCCGTATCATATGACGCATCATGCTCGTTAAGTATTTTGCATATTACCGTGATTACACCGGGCGCAAGGACGAACAGGTCCCTGCGCCCGAGACGGTAGGCGGTCTCCTGCGCCAGCTTGCTGGGCGCTATGGCAAGGCGATGAGTGAGAAGCTTCTCTCACCAGACGGCAAGAGTCTGGGGCCGGATGCCATCGTTCTCGTCAACGGGCGCAACATAAGCCATCTTGCTCAGCTTGATTCACCGCTCACAGACACCGACACTGTTTCTATCTTTCCTATAGTTGCCGGAGGATAATACTTTTTTTCGAGAGCAGAAAATACACACCTGTCATTCGCCGATTGAGTCGGCGGATCCATAAGGACGCGCAAATGAAATAGATTCGCCGGTCAAGCCGGCGAATGACAAGGAAGGTATTCCTATGACTGTTATTGAGCTCCAACGTTTTCAAGGCATAATGGAAGCGTATCCGGCTGAGCAGAGGTTTGCGCTGGCCATACTCCAGGACTTTCAACATGAGTTCAACTACCTTCCAGAAGAATCGCTTGACGCGGTTTCTGAGTATTTGGGCGTTCCTGTGGCTCAGCTGTTTTCCATCGCAACGTTCTACAAGGCGCTCAGCCTCACCCCCAAGGGAAAACACATCATAAAAGTCTGCGATGGAACCGCCTGTCATATGTGTGGATCAAGCTCACTTCTGGTGAGCATCAAGCAGGTGCTTGGCATTGATCCAGACGGGCAGACCGAAGATGGCCAGTTCTCCCTCGAATGTGTCAACTGTGTGGGCTCCTGCGCTCTGGCTCCGGTGATGATCATCGATGGTAACTACTACGCAAAGGTCGACACAGAAAAGCTCATCACCATACTTGAAAACTACAAGCCGGGAGGTGAGTTTGATGAGTAAGCGCACCATTCTTGTTTGCTGCGGAACGGGTTGCCTTGCCACTGGCGCTGCAGCGGTTGCGGATGCCCTGGATGAACAGATTGCCGCCCTTGGCCTGGATGCGGTGGTAGAAAGGCATACCAAGCGCACCGGCTGCAACGGCTTTTGTGAGAACGGTCCCATCGTGCGGATAGAGCCCGATGACATCGCCTATTACAAGGTCAAGAGTAAGGATGCCCAGGCTATCGCTGAAAGTCTTGACGGTGAGCCGGTTGCCCGTCTCCTCTATAAGGATGACGAAGGGCAGCGGGTGCTCAAATTAGAAGACAACCCCTTCTATAAGTTACAGAAGCGCTTTGCCCTACATAATATTGGGCAAATAGACCCTCTGGTTATTGATGACTACCTTGCTGTTGGCGGCTACCGGGCCTTGGAGAAGGCGCTTGCTATGGAGCCACAGTCAATAATCGACGAGGTCAAGGATTCCGGGCTGCGTGGGCGGGGTGGTGCCGGATTCCCCACCGGTATCAAGTGGGAAACTGCTAAAAGTTATGACAATTATCCGAAGTACGTTGTGTGCAACGGCGACGAGGGTGACCCGGGTGCCTTTATGGACCGCTCCCTTCTTGAGGGCGATCCCCACGGCATCATCGAGGGTCTCATCATTTGCGCTCTGGCAGTGGGAGCTCAAAAAGGCTTCTTCTATATCCGTGATGAGTACGGCTTAGCCCGTGCCAATGTCCAGGCTGCCCTCGATGCTGCCAAAGAGCGTGGCTTTATCGGCGATAGTATCCTGGGCACGGAGCACTCTCTCCATATAGAGATCGTCCGTGGTGGTGGCGCCTTTGTCTGTGGTGAGAGCACCGCGCTCATGCAATCGATAGAAGGCAAGATAGGTGAGCCGCGCGCCAAGTATATCCGCTCGGTCAAGCGAGGCCTCTGGGATCAGCCAACAGTGCTCAATAACGTTGAGACCCTGGCCAATATCCCCTCCATTATCATGAACGGTGGCAAGGCCTTTGCCATGGAGGGAACAACAGACTCCAGCGGAGGTAAGGTCTTCTCGCTCGTGGGTAAGGTTAAGCGCACCGGCCTCGTGGAAGTTCCCATGGGCGTCTCGCTCAGGCAGCTGGTCTACGACATCGGCGGCGGGGTCAAAAGTGACAGACCCTTTAAGGCGGTTCAGATCGGTGGTCCCTCAGGCGGCTGTCTTCCCGCTGAAAAACTCGACGTGCCGGTGGACTTTGATACTCTCACCAGCGAAGGTGCCATGATGGGCTCCGGCGGCCTCATCGTCATGGATGACCGGGATTGCATGGTTGAGGTTGCCCGCTACTACACGGCTTTCCTTGCAGAGGAAAGCTGTGGTAAGTGCACGCCATGCCGCGAAGGCCTGCGTTATACCCTCAAGGTGCTCACCGATATAACCGAGGGACGTGGCCAGGTAAAGGACTTGGAGTTACTTGAGCAGCTCGGCGTAACCATCAAGGATTGCTCACTCTGCGCCCTGGGTGGTTCTGCGCCCAACCCGGTTCTCTCCACCATCAGGTATTTTCGTGATGAGTACGAGGCGCATATCAAAGATGGTTGTTGCCCAGCCGGTGTGTGCGTTGCGCTCACCGCGTTTTCCATCGACTCCGAACTCTGCACCAGCTGCGGTGCCTGCAAGAAAGCCTGTGCAGTTGACGCTATCACCGGAAGCAAGGATGAGCCGTACTGCATAGACCCCGCTCTCTGCATCTCGTGTGGGAGCTGCCGCTTGTCCTGCAAGTTCGACGCAGTTCTAACCAGCAAGCTGGGAGGTAACTCATGAGTATCACGATAACCATAGATGGCAAACCTTGTGTCTGTGAAAGCGGAGAGTTCCTCATTGATATTGCTAAACGTAATGGCATATTTATTCCAACGCTATGCAGTATAAAACCTGTTCTGCTGGAACGGGGCTGCTGTAGAGTGTGCGTAGTGGAACTGGTGGAAGGTACTCGCTCAAAGATTGTTGTTTCCTGCATCTATCCTGTTGAACGTGAATGCGAGGTGCTCACCCAGTCAGAAAAGGTGCTGCATGAGCGCGGCACGGTTCTGGCGCTCCTCAAGCTGCTAGCTCCCGACGCCAAGCTGATTAATCAGCTTGGCACGGCCTACCATGCGCCGGAGCTTGATCAGCTTGAGCCCAACACAAAGGGAGGCTCCTGCATTCTCTGCGGTCGCTGTGTTGATGCCTGCAAATTGCTGGGAACCAGCGCTATTGCCGCGATGAACCGTGGGGTAGCCAAGGAAATCAACACTGCCTATGCGGCTCCGGCGGTAAGCTGTATCGGATGTGCAAGCTGTGCTAACGTCTGCCCCACCGATGCCATCTCAGTTGAAGAAAGTGAGACCATTCGCACTATCTGGAACCAGGACTTTGAGCTGGCGCACTGTGAGATTTGCGGAGAGCTCCTGGGCACTGTAGCCTCATTGGAGCGTGCAGCAAAGTTGTCTGAGGGTGAACCCAGCTCCTGCTGCCCCCACCATCGGCACAGGAACCTGGCTGAGTCATTTGCTAAGACCTTCCGCCATTAGGACATCTCAACCCTATTGAGATAGTCTATAACCTTTATACTCTATGGTGATACAAATGTAGTGCCAAAGAGATGATGTCCCAGTATGCCTGATGCCAGAACAGTGGATGGTTCGCCTGCGGTTTTCAAGTCAAACCCGGCATCGATGACGATTGACTTCTTCAAATTGGGAGCGGTAGTACTGGCCCTGGAATACTTTGCATTCCTGCTCGTCAAGCCCCAGGAAGAAAACGTCCCTATGATCATCAGAGTGGATGCCCTGGAGACTGTCTCATACCTCGATATCCTACCCTTGTTTCTTGTAATCGCAGCTTTAATTGCTGCTAGCTTTGTCTTTATACGTCGCACTATCAGGATAGAGGTGGACGCAAACAACATCTCATTCTTTCGGAGAAACAATAAGTATCTCGAGTGTCCTACCAACTCCAATGAATACTATCTCTGCTCAAAGAAAAAGCGCACTAATATCTTCTCGTTTTACCAACGAAGCTATCTAATCTTCGCAGGTCGTCACACACCTGCTAGATACCAGTGCTATAACTTCTCACAGAAGACCTTCAAAGAGATGGATCTTTTAGTGAAGAGCATCCGGCATAGTCAAACTCTTGTGAAGCAAAACAAGCTGCTTGAAATAATCGATGGCCAGGAGATACCTCCTCCCTACAATCAAGACTATCACGTTTTGAAGACACCAGGGTTCTTGGAATTGACCATAGCAAAAGAGGAGATCCTACAAGGGCTCAAAATGAGGATTGACAAAGAGTTCGCCTTGCTTGCTGCTATAACTGTGGCTGTTGGTTTTTTCCACTACTACTACGACGTTGAAGCCTATCTCAGCAACCTTGTTCTAAACCTTGTTTTTACGATTTTTATTGTGTTGCTTTCATTAACAGCCCTCGTTCTTGCATTCGTCCTCCCCAGAAGAAGAATCGTGAAGTATACCCCCAGGCAGATTGGGCTTAGGGCACGAAGCATCACTTTTGACAACAGTACCTACTACTACTCAGAGATAGAAGAAATCAGGTTGAGCCCTCCCGTACCGCCGCAAAACCTAGGCTCTCGGCTTTATTGGATCCGTGTCGTTGCTAGCAATTCTGTCGCTCAGTATCTGGTAGGGGAGGGGCTGGGAATAGAAGGTCAGCCCAACTGGTTCATGATAGGAGGAGACCCGATTTTTCCTGTGGGTTATGGTACCCTTTGCAATTACCTTGAAGTCTATCTTAACGAAGAACCGGCAAAACTCTTTTATGAGGTGGGATAAAATGCTAAATGTCAAACCGTCCCCTGTAGAACTGTCAAAAATGGATACTACAAACACCTTGACCCGAAGAGCATTCTTAAAAACATCAGGTGCCGCTGGTGTAGCGCTTGTAGCAGGCGCTGCCGGCTTGCTGGCTGCCTGCACAACGGAGCAACCAGATGGTGAGGCAATCTATAGCATTGTCGTGAAAAGCGGTGCCATTATCACAGATAGTAATCTGACCACAGGGCGATACAAGTACAAGAAAAAATGCAGTTCCTGCGGCTATGAGAGCATGTTGGCCACAACGGTTGAGGGGACAAGTGTCTTCGATGAATTCAAATGCCCCCGCTGCGGCCATCAGCAGAAGATAGTCATAGAGGTGAGCTCTCGAGGTTCCGCATAGTTTTTGTACTGCGTATCGTCATCATGCTGCATGCTATGAAAGACCCAGGATTTGCCTGGCTTTGTCAGGTGTTGGGATTTACACTGCTGCAGCCGGTATCTTCGATCAGCTTTTCTAGAGGCCGTAGCTCTGTGAGCCCCTACACATGGTGGACCTGTCGAACCGTCCAGCTAACAGATAACGCACGGTTTCTGATGCTTGGTCGTCTGGTATCTTGCAGACTGTTGTAACCGCCTTTATACCGTTGTCGGTCTTATACCAGCCGGCTCCCAAAACGCTGAGAAGGGGCATCTCGCCATAAGGATCATCAAACGTGGACTTGAGTTTTGCGGTGGCAGTGGCCGGCTCCCAGGAATAATAGGTGGTATAACTGTCGTAATCCACGAGTTCCATATCTCTAAATCCATCATCCATTTGGAATCGATACAGAAGACAGGAGCCATCTTGTGTAATCCCTCCCGGCGTTTCACTGGCACCTTCCATGCCCAGCAACAGATCGGGATTGTTATAACTCCCTATCTCCATCTCAATGTCTAAGAGGCGTACGCCACCCCGCTCGATGTAGCCGTGTGCAAAGTCACCTGTGCGCTCGAGTACGATGTTGTCGCAGAGCTTTTTGGGGAGCCCAGAAGTCTCGCGGCCGGTTAACATGGCCATCAAGGCATAGGTGCCTGAGAGCTGGAGGCTGAAGTAGTAGAGGCCCTCCTTTTCGCCGTACCTGGCCATAATGCCTATGCCACCTTCCATGTATCCCGGACTAAAGGACGGTTCGTTGATGCTGGAGATGTAGAAATAGAGCATGGGATTATCTGGATCGGCGAGCTCCAGTGGTGGCGGCAAAAACCTCTTAACGCTCGGGTCGGCGATGCCAAACAGGATAATGCCTTCTCCCTTGTTCATGGCAGCGTCAACCAAGAAGTTATCAACATCTTCTGC
>Ga0123356_10007356_pt1 | contig 10992 bp, 11 predicted proteins | sample TergutEmb28metaG_2_FD_92546 | JGI IMG/M metagenome (GOLD analysis project Ga0123356, IMG submission 92546) | Embiratermes neotenicus P3 segment gut microbial communities from Petit-Saut dam, French Guiana - Emb289 P3 | ecosystem: Host-associated > Arthropoda: Insects > Digestive system > Gut ... | reverse complement strand
CCACTGGCCCGCTGCAATGGCAACCACATTATCTAGATTAAATATTTGCCCCGGGACACTCCGGCCTGTGGTGCTGGGGCCCGCCTGGTTATAGAGGTTGTATCCCCAGGCCCATACGGTGCCATCACTTTTCAAAACCAAAGAATGATACGTGCCTGCTACGATGGCAACTACGTCGGTTAGATTCGCTACCTGCACAGGCACACTCCGACCTAGCGTGAGAACATCCTCCAAATCATCATAGACGTTAGCTCCCCAGGCCCATACGGTGCCATCACTTTTCAGAGCCAAAGAATGCATGCCTCCTGCTGCAATGGCAACCACATCACGCAAACCAAACACCTCCACCGGACTACTACGAGGCGCAGTGCTGCCATCACCCAACTGACCATTCAAGTTGTATCCCCAGGCCCATACGGTGCCATCACTTTTCAGAGCCAAAGAATGCAAACCGCCCGCCGCAAGCATGAGCGTTGCGGAATCTGCCGCGTTAACTGTCAACGGAAATACTGCGATTGTGCCTATGACCATGCAGGCCACCAATAGTGTACCTGATAGATACTTTGAGGTATTGTTCATTATCCCCATTTTCTCCTCAGTTTATTTGATAACTACATACCAAGTGTGAAACACATTGTGGATGTACACAAATAAACAGAACTGCAATATTATAGCTTTCGATATACACAACCTGCTAACATAAACCTAAAAATCCAATCAATAGTGAGTTTAGCAACAAAAACAATACTACAAAAATACACCAACCACCTCCAAAGTAACCTCCTTAGTATCCCCTTATACTATATCTGCCTGACACGTTCTGAGAGCTCTGCAATTTGCTGTCTGAATTTTTCACGCATCTTGGTAAATCGCATCGCCGCAGAGGGATGAACAACCTCAAAATACTCAAAGCCAGCTAGCCGTGGCGTTTCCTTCGCCGAAACACCCAGTAGCACAATAACTTTTGGATGGATAACGCGAATTTGCTCTTGCAAGTATGGAAGACATACGCTGACTTCATCCGGGTAGGGTTTACGGTTCTTTGGTGAGATGTGTTTAACAATATTGGTTATGTAGACGTCTTCACGTTTTATTCCATACTCAGCGAGGGTTTTGGTGAGGTATCGGCCTGCTCTACCAACAAATGGTCGCCCTGACTCGTTTTCTTCTGCACCGGGGTTCTGTCCCACAAATATGATCGCAGCATTATTAGGGCCCTCGCCTGAAACGCCATATTTTGCACCCTGCCATAACCTACATTTTCTGCAAGTACAAATCTCCATGTTGATTTTCTCTAAACTCATAGGTGCTTCCTTGCGGTGGACACTTATAGTCACAACACAAAGCAAACTACGTGGATGCGCATATACTTTGCCGCACGAAAAGCATAATGCCTGCTTCTCTATATAGGCTGGTGGTGAATTCTTTGACTCTACAAGGCAGCGATAAAACCCCCAACTTCATACTACCCAGCCAAATAGGCGACGGCACAACCATACGCCCATACGGAGGAAAAAACATAGCGCCCTCCGTTTGCCCAAATATGAGATCAGCGGCATCAAAGAAGCTTGTCTAAAGGGATTGGTATGCTCCAAATCTACAACACGCTAACTCGTAAAACCCAACCCTTTTGTCCTGCAGATGTAGCCAACGTCAAAATGTTCACCTGCGGACCCTCGACGTATCAACGAGCACACATTGGTAACTACCGCACTTTTCTCTTCGAGGACATACTACAACGATACATCGAATACCAAGGTTACAAAGTCACCCGCGCCATAGCGCTAACCGATATCGAAGACAAAGCGATTCTGCAAGCAGAAAAAGAGGATACACCCCTGGAAGAGATCACCTCAAGGAATGAAGCGATCATCTTCAAAGACTTCGCACTGCTGCGCATCAAAAAACCCGATTACCCCATCCGAGCATCTCACGCGGTTGACCAAGCCACTGACCTAATTTCTAAGCTGCTTGACTGCGGCTATGCCTACTGGTACAACTATCGAGGCGTAAAAAACATCTATTTCAAGCCCTTAAACTTTAGGGGCTTTGGCAAACTGGCGCATCTCGACATGAGTAAGTGGCCCGAAAAACCCCATAGATTCCACAAAGACACCTACCCCGGTACACCTTGGAACATGGGTGATTTTATTATCTGGCACGGGTGTGGTTTAGGCAGTGTATGTACCCATACGTCTGTTGGGCGTGGTCGTCCAGCATGGAATATCCAAGATGCCGCCATCGTAACCAAAACCTTGGGCTATACTATCGATGTGGCCTGTGGAGGTATCGATAATTTGGTGCGTCATCACGATTATACTCTTGCAATTGTTGAGTCAGTGACGGGAAAACAGTTCTCACGTTACTGGCTTCATGGTGGGCACTTGTTTGTGGAGGGCGAAAAAATGAGCAAAAGCAAAGGTAACGTGCTCTACCCTAGTGATGTTTTAGCAAAAGGTTACAGTGGTGCTGAGTTGCGGTTCTTTCTTATCTATGGTCCCTATCGGGAAAAAATGGATTTCACCTTTGAGCGGTTAAGGCAGGCAAGTATGCAGCTTAACTCTTTGCGTTGCATGATCTCAGATTTACAGCATATAGCTGCATCCGATAGATGCCCAGCTGACTCATGTATGGGCCGACTAAGAGGGGTGTTCGAGGTGCACATGAATAATGATCTAGACGTAAAAGGTGCGTTTGATAGTTTGGTCCAAACTATAACTGAAATACATCAACGAAGGGCAGCTTTGGATAGTGTTGAAATAAAAAATGTGTTAGGTGATTTAGCAGCAATCGACGTTGTTTTGCAATGTCTACTCTAAGTCGGCCACGTATTTGATGCGGCTAAAGGGCTCGTCTTTGTGTGGTGCCATCTCGAGGTCGTCAGTGAGGTCTTTACCTGCAGTGTGCATGCCCATGTGTTCGCCTTCCATCCAGAAACTGCTTTCTGTGACATCGTAGACTTTGCCCTTGTAGGCTATCCAGGCCGGTTTGCCGTCTTTGCCATCGTTTTGTGTTAGTTCTTGAAGGGTTACTTTTTTTTGTGCCAAAAAATTCACCTATCATTAATAGGGTAATGATTAAAAGGGGTTTTAAATGTTTAGGGTTAGGGCTAATTTGATATACTTTGGGTTTCATAGGTGGCTAGTATGTTTACGTTGCCAAAGTCGCTGATGTGGTTGTCGATTTTTATGTTGTATGCGGTAGGGTAATTGTTAGATTGTATGGGTGAGTTGTTGTCTGAAAAATTCTTTAACTTGGTGCGTATGTTGCCCCTCCGTTTACCTGTGAGGTAATCTGAGCTCCGATGTCATAGTTAATGTTTAGGTTTACGTTTATATCTCCCGTTTTTGTATTTGCTTGCTGATCTGTCCAGTTCCGGTGGAGGTGTTTAGGTTGAGTTTAAGTGCGGGGTCAACAAAGATGTCGCAGACAACGTTTGCGGATGAAAGAGTCTGCATAACATAAACCCTCATATCCACCGTCAAAACATCGCCTACGGTTTGATTGCCAAATGTTACCGTGACGGGCGAACCGGAATCGCTTGTGACGCTTCTTGAACCGCTCATAGAAACATGCACCCCGATGTTGTCGTCACCAAGTTGGAGGGTTTTGATGTTTACTCTTGCAATGTTGGCCTGGAGGTGTTTAGGTTGAGGGTATGCACGTTTGGGGTGTTGTCGTTGTAGGATGCGTCTGAACTCCATGGGTTGATAGGTGCAACTAGGATGGTGATTATGACTGCGGCAGAAATCAATATGATAACCAAACCCAGACCTGCCCACACAAGGGGATTTTTGCGTAGCGGCTTTATCGGTACCGGTGAAACCGTATGGATGGTGGGTGCCAGACAGTAAGCATCTATAGGGGTTCCGTATTTTTCACAGAAGCGCCAGTTCTCTTCTAGTTTTGTTCCGCATCGATGACAGTACGGCATGTCTTTTTCTAGCTGAGGTTGGCGTGAAGAAATTTAAGCCTTGTCGCCAGGCAGGGTCTTATTTTGTGAGGGCAGTATTGTTTGCTCCGCATAGCAGTTTAAATAGGTGCACGGCTAAACGGTTGTTGGAGAGCATCTTGTCAAAAAAAGTCCTCGTCACATCCGCTTGGCCATACATCAATGCCATCCCGCACTTGGGCAATCTCGTTGGTTCTGTACTCTCAGCTGATGTTACCGCCCGTTACTACCGGTTGACAGGCGCAGACACGTTGATGGTAAGCGGTAGCGATACGCATGGCACACCTATGGAGGTAGCGGCATTAAAAGAGGGCATAACCCCCAAAGCGCTAACCGAGCGCAATCACGCCCATGTATCTGACCTTTTCCGCCGTTGGGACGCCTCGTTTGATAACTACACCAGCACAGAGAGTTCCATCCATAAAGAATTCGTCCAAACAATACTCCTCAAAATCGAACAGAACGGCTATATATTCGCCAAAGATACCCAGATGCTCTACTGCGAGCATGACCAGCGCTTCCTCCCCGATCGTTTCGTCGAGGGCAAATGTCCCTATTGCGGCTGTGACCGGGCACGGGGCGACCAGTGCGACAGCTGTGGCAAACTCCTCGAACCCATCCTACTCATTGAACCCTACTGTATCCTGTGCAAAAACAAACCCACATTCAAAACCACTAGACACTGGTTTATAGACCTCACTAAACTTGAGCAACCCCTAATTCAATACATCGAAAACAACACTCAGTTGCCTCAGAATGCCAAAAACTTTAGTTTAAACTGGATCAAAGAAGGCTTAAAACCCCGAGCCATCACCCGCGACGTAGACTGGGGTATCCCTGCACCATTTAAGGGTGCAGAAGGTAAAACCATCTACGTATGGGTAGATGCTGTTTTAGGTTATGTTTCCGCCACTATTGAACACTACCAACGCATTGGGCAGCCTGAGCAGTGGCGGGAATTCTGGTTCAACAAAGATACTAAAACCCTCTATTTCGTAGGCAAAGACAACATCCCCTTTCACACAATCATTCTCCCCGCGTTACTGTTAGCTTCGGGACAAGGTTATAACCTGCCCTGGACTGTGTCCGCCACAGAATTCTTGCAATTCAGAGGACAAAAAGCCAGCAAAAGCCAACGAGTAGGCATCTGGATCGATGAAGCCTTAGAAATGTTTCCCCCTGACTACTGGCGTTTCTTCCTAATCTCCACACGCCCCGAGAGCAAAGATACAAACTTCACCTGGGGTCTATTTGCAGAGAAAATCAATGCTGACCTCAACGATACATTTGGCAACTTTATCCATCGCACACTGTCGTTTATCAACAGCAAGTTCGACGCAACTATCCCCCTCCCTGCAGAGCTAGACAGTGACGATCAAACTGTGTTGAGCTGCCTCAAAGAGAAGGTAGCACAGGCAGCAAAAGAAATCGAGGCCGGGTGGCTCCAATCAGCCATTACTACACTCATCGCTATTAGCCGCATTGGCAATCAATATCTAAACACCAAGGAACCGTGGAATCTGATGAAGACAGACGAAAAGAAGGCCGGCACGGTGTTCTATGTGGCAGTGCAGGTTGTTAAGGCGATTGCTGTGATTTCGGAACCGTTTTTGCCTCAGACCGCCCAACAATTGCGCCAGACGCTCAACTTGCCCGGATCGGTGGCGGAGAACCGATGGATTGACGCTTTGGTGCATGTTGAGGCGGGGCATAAAATCAACAAGCCCACTCCACTTTTCCACAAAATAGATACAAATGACGCTGTACTCGACGAACAATTGGCACAGATACGAGCCAAGATAGTGCCGCAATGAGGCGGGCAGATGCGAATACACGCTGATCTCCATGTACACACAACCTACAGCAATGACTCATTTATAGCCCCAAATGATCTCGTCTACTATGCTAAAAAACGCGGTTTAAACGCAGTTGCTGTAACCGACCACAACTCCCTCACCGGCGCCTACAACATCGCCAAAGCAAATCCTGATTTTCTTATTATCCCCGGCATGGAGGTTTCCAGCGCCGACGGACACATCGTCGCCTTAAACGTCAAAGAACTCATCCCCCGAGGGCTTAGTGCAGTTGAAACCATTAAACGTATCCACAAAGCACATGGTATAGCGATTGCTTGTCACCCCTATGTCTACTTCAAAGGTTGTCTAAGGGGCCATGTATGTGCCGCTTTCGACGCTATCGAAGTTATCAACGCCCGAGCATTCCCTTTTGGGCGTAGCATTAAAAAAGCACAAGAGGCAGCTGAACGATTTGGCATGTCACGGGTAGCGGGTACCGACGCACATTATGGCCCCCAAATCGGTTACGGTTACACAGAAATCGAGGCTAAGGAAGCCACCGTTGATGCCGTCATAGAAGCCATCCTGGCAGGAAGCTGTAATCCCCATGGACAGCAGGTACCTGCCATTCTGAACACTCAACAGCAAGTATTAAGAGTTAGGCGGATGATTAAAAAATTCAGCTGGCTCAGTAGTGCAAAGTTTTGAAACTTGTTCTTGTTAAGACTTTAGGACAAAACTCTGGAACCATTTGCATGGTTTCCCTTTGAATATGCATTCATTTAGATCAAATATATGTTGCTAAATCTAGTCCCTTACTAGAACATATTGTAATGTATTTATAACTAATATCACAAATATATTGCATATGACACAGTTGACCGTTAAACGCGCCAAAGAACTACTCGACATACTCGAAGACACCAAAGAAACATTGTTCAAAGACCGCAAAACAGACCACCCCTACACCCAATGGAAACACAAAAACCCATAGAACAACCAGACGTAAAAGAAACTATCACAAAAAAGAAAAAAGTAGGCTGGAAACTACCTGAAGTTTAGACAAGCCTGTTTTTAGAGCTATCAACAGATTTTCCCTTGGTACGCAAGAAAATCATAACAGTCAACCCAACACCAAGCACCACAACTAGAGCCAGCAATACCATAAGCATGGTATTGTTCCATTTTTCTCCACTTGCAGTTGCAGGGGGTGTATTGGTAGGTGGGATGGTGGGTGTTTCCTGCATTGGTGCGGGTGTAAGGGTTGATGCTGGCGGGGGTGTAGGGGTTGGTGTTGTCGTAGGGGTTGAAGTGGATGTAGGTGTTGGAGTGGATGTTAGCGTTGGTGTGGGAGTGGGTGTTGGCGTAGGGGTTGCCGTCGGCGTGGGAGTAGGAGTAGGTGTTGACGCTGGAGTTGGTGCTAACAGGATAAGACCCAACACCTGCACAGGCACATTGCTGTCTGAGGTGCTACCACCACCCAACACACCAATGCCGTTATCTCCCCAAACCCATACCATACCATCACTTTTCAAAACCAAAGAATGCCCACGCCCCGTTGAGATGGCAACCACATCACTCAAACCAAACAACTGCCCAGGACTACTGTAATCTATGGTGCTGCTATAGTTGCCCAACAAACCACCGATGTTATTTCCCCATCCCCATACCGTACCATCACGCTTCAAAGCCAAAGAATGCCAAACACCTGCAGAGATAACAACAACATCACTCAAACCAAACACCTGTCCAGACGTGCTATAGTACGTGGTGTCACCATCACCCACCAAACCCCATCCACAGACCCAAACAGTACCATCACCTCTCAAAGCCAAAGAATGCGTATCGCCTGCTGAGATGGCAACCACATCACTCAAACCAAACACCTCCACAGATACACTACTGATAACTATGTTACCGACATCATCCAACAGACCAAAACCGTTCCATCCCCAGGCCCAAACCGTACCATCACCCCTCAAAGCCAAAGAATGAAAACCACCTGCTGAGATGGCAACCACATCACTCAAACCAAACACCTGCTCAGGTGTATTGTGGTCTGTGGTGGTACCATCACCCAACTGACCAAATTCATTGCGTCCCCATGCCCATATCGTGCCGTCATTTTTTAAAGCCAAAGAATGAACACTGCCTGCTGAGATGGCAACCACATCACTCAAACCAAACACCTCCACAGGCACACTACGGGTTATGTTGCTGCCATCACCCAACTGACCATAAAAATTAGCTCCCCAGGCCCATACCGTGCCATCACTCTTCAAAGCCAAAGAATGAACACTGCCTGCTGAGATGGCAACCACATCACTCAAACCAAACACCTGCTCAGGTGTATTGTGGTCTGTGGTGGTACCATCACCCAACTCACCACTACGGTTACGTCCCCAGGCCCAAACCGTACCATCACCCCTCAAAGCCAAAGAATGAGAATCGCCCGCCGCGAGCATGGGTGTTGTAGAATCTGCCGCGTCAACAGTCAGCGGCATTATCATTATGGTAGTTGTGATTATACAGGTTGTTAATAGTATGGTTGTTAGTTGTTTATTGGGTTTGTTCATGGGTGTTCACTTTGGTTACTTATCACTTGGTTATAGTTATATTGCATTTACACAGCTTACGGCTGCAGAAGTTCTCTGCCGCCGCCTAAACAACACCATAATCGCAGCTACAACCAAACCCCCCAAAAATACACCAACACCCCCCAAAAGAAAGGATTAGCGAACACATTCTCAGGCGACTGATCAGACACGTATGGTTGACTATTATCCGATGTTGCAGAGGAGGACGACAAACTCGATGTTTGCGACGACAACGGCGAAGCCACAATAGCCTTAACTGTTAAAACATCACTCCAATAACTAGACACAACCTCCACACAATCAGCTAAACCACCAGCACCACCTCCAACTGAACTACCTTCTATTCCTGGATAGAATTGGAAACTTTTCTCATGCGCACCAACCACATAAGGCACACAATAACCAATTCTTGCAACAACTCTAAAATCTACATTGGACCCGACAAGCGCAAGAGAACCCCACAGACTATCCGAAATTATAGTGTAAGCCCAATCTGATTGAAAAACAGGTGGCCGAAATTGACCCCAGTTTTCATCCGAATGATCCTTAAACTCAACATAATAATACAATCGATACTCCTTCCCATAGGCATCGATGTACCGTGTGAAGGGCTGATTTCTTATTGAAACCTCTGTTAACGTCCGGTCTTCATGGTATTTTGGGTGGGTGGTGACTGTTTCTTCTCCTGTGAAGGGGTCAACAGTAGTTGTAGCGAACGAGGGCATATCATAAGAGATGTCAGTGATTTTTACGCTGAATTGTGGAATAGATGGTTTAGCCATCCCCTGTCCAACCACCGAAGAAACAGATAATACCATTAGGCTGGTTACTGCCAAAAAAACAAGCGCACACGCCAAACACCTGTTTAGAGTACTCATACTTGATGTACAGTGTTGAACCGATAAAAAGTTTAGGTTTTCAGGTTCTCAACAAAAGGGGCAACCACCGCCCACAGAGCCAAGTCACCCAAAGGCATAATCTGCGACTACCACAAATCAGCCACACACCAACACGCAGAACACATACTAGAACAACCAGACATAAGAGAAATAACCACAAAAAAGAAAAAAACTGCTGGAAACTACCCTAAACCACAAAAACACAACAACCAACCGTATCACAAACAGCAACAGTTTAGTACAACGTTATAGAATTACCCACCGCTAACAACAGACCACACAATATACTTCAACGCAAACGGAGCTTACTTGGAACGGTTTAACCTAAACGCCAACATCTCCAACCCAATCTTCCTTCCATCATGAATTGGATTTACCTTCGAATTGGCACCTTTACCCTTCTCGGTCCAATGCACCGCCACTTCTTCTACCGGATATCCCAATTGTTTACATCGTACAATCATTTCAGTATCAAAAAAGTAACCATCTGATTTGGAGAAGTCCAGCACGTTTTCGGCGACTTGACGAGTCATCATCTTGAAACCACATTGATGGTCATGTACATCGTCCATGAAGAGTAGCCTAACCAATAAATTGTAGGTCAAGCTAAAGATGGTTCGTTTGGTTCCCCGCTCCACGCTTGCCCCCTTGACATGACGTGAGCCTATGGCCATGCCGTGGTTGCGTTTCACTGCCTCTAAAAGGGCAGGTAAACAGCTAAGGTCGGTGGCTAAATCCACATCCATAAAGACGATGTATGCGCCGTTGGATTTGGCAACTGCATTCTTGATGGCTTTACCCTTACCCAGTCGGTTTTTGGAATGTATCAGATACAAATTTGGGTTATGCTCTGCCATATTTGCGACCAATAGGTCAGTTTTGTCTGTGCTGCCATCCTCAGACACTATGATCTCATAGGAATCCAAAAAAACCTTGGTTGCCCTCTCCACTTGACGCACGCATTGTTCAATCTGGGCTGCCTCGTTGTAGGCTGGCAGTAAGATGGAGAGTTCTTTGGTTGGCGCATGGTTTTTCAAGAGCATCAGACCATTGGAATCTGAAGAACAAGAGGGGTCTTATCATAAATCACTTGTGTATACCTAGGCTTGGGACAAAATTATTTTGGCCCGTTTCCTTTGTGGTTTATGTTTTTGTATAGTTAAGACAGGGGCGGCGTTTGAGATTTGATTACAGGTGTGGCCAAGGCTTCCTGCTCTCGATGCTCATCAAGTATTTTTCGCAACGCAAGGGGGTTGTCGTGTTTGAGAATAGAGAAACTTCAACATTAGAACACGGCAGGTGGTTTTTATTCTTTGGTTTTGAGGGGTGATGGTACGGATGATGAGGCAACATATTACTCTGTAGGTGCCCGTGAGGTGTTTTCTGCTCTGTAGTGCCTTAATATTTTCAACGTTTTCCCCGGAGCTGTCTTTTCAGTGATATTTTGTCACGGTTTTATTCCCTCCCGTGATAAGGCGTTGTGTTGTGCTTGGTGTGTTGGGTTTGGTGGTGCGTACCAGTTTGTGGCATTTTGGGCGTAGGCGAGTGTATCATGGTAATTTGTTTGAGCAATCAAAGGAGGTCAAGCATAATGCGCTACAGTGTCTAAATCAAGCAAACACATTGTATAGCAAGTTGCGGTTACATTAACAGTGGTAGCCGTCATGTGCAAACCAATTTTCAATATCGGTTGTAGCTATACATGCCATAGCCTTTTGCAAAACAACCTACATTTCCTCAGCAGCCCT
>Ga0123356_10007355_pt1 | contig 10993 bp, 7 predicted proteins | sample TergutEmb28metaG_2_FD_92546 | JGI IMG/M metagenome (GOLD analysis project Ga0123356, IMG submission 92546) | Embiratermes neotenicus P3 segment gut microbial communities from Petit-Saut dam, French Guiana - Emb289 P3 | ecosystem: Host-associated > Arthropoda: Insects > Digestive system > Gut ... | reverse complement strand
TGTAGAACTGGAAAAAGAACTTGCAAAAATAACCGACGACATTGTCGCGGAGCTTGATGCAGGTTTAAAAAAAGCAGGTTATTCCGCCGCTGAACGAAAAAAAGCTGAAGAAGCATTGCAGGAAACTCTCGGACGGCTGCGCACTCTTCTTGGCGGCAGAGAAGCGTTAATCCGTGATCTTGCCGCAGCGGCAAATGCGACAGGCGGCGTAGACGCGTCGGAGATTGGACGTATCACCGATATTTTACTTGAAGGTTTGGTAGAAGCTTCTGCCGGCGCGGACAAGGCTGCGGAACTTTTTAACAATTATCGTGAAGCGTCGCCGACTTTCATTGACGAGTTTTTGGCGCCTCAGGGAATTATTACAAAAAAACGTTCATTGGATACGCAGATAAGAAGCGCCAAAGACGGTATCGAAGAAAGGCGTTTACGAATTAAAACATTACACGAAGACAATGTTAATCTTATGTCAAAAATTGACGAATACCGCGCAACTTTGGAAGACATGAAAGTAAACCGCGCGCAGTTAAATGCCCGCGCACAGTCTGCAGAAGATCAGGCGCGGCTTATAAGGCGCGAATTGTCAGGACAGGAAGGAATACTAAAAACTATCCGTGACGAGCTTTCTCTTTATCGCCAAAGACTGGAAGAAATTGACGGGCGCATAGCGGGCGTTCAAACAGAAATTGCAGACATAGAAGAAAAAACAAAAGCTTTTACTTCCGAGCTTGAAAAACTGGAAAAAGATATTCGCAAAAGAAACGATAATGTCGCGGGAAAAAGAGTAGTTATAAACAAACGTATGGCGGAACTTTCCAAAGTGCAGGAAGCCCTGGAAAAAATACATCTGGAACTTGTGCAATCGGAAATGGAAATTAAAAACATTCAGGAAAATTTCAGGGAAACTCATTCCAGGGATTTAATGGAGTTTGAAGAACGTATTTTTAACATAACTGCCCCGCCTGCGCAATTACGCGAAAAACTCGCCGCTTCCCGCGCAAAGATGAAAGAACTTGGTTCTGTAAACCTTATGGCCCCGGAAGAATACGCGGAAACAAAGCAGCGTTATGACTTTTTAAATAACCAGATGACCGACTTGCAAAAAGCCCGCAAAGATCTGGAAGATTTAACAGCGGAAATCCGCCAGGAATCTTCGCAGATATTTTTGGATACTTACAACCGTATTAAAAAGAATTTTCATAATATGTTCCGCAGGCTCTTTGGCGGCGGCCGCGCAGAGCTGCGTCTTTCCGATCCAAACCATGTATTGGAATCGGGCATAGAAATCCTTGCCCAGCCGCCCGGAAAAAAGCTGGAACATTTAAGTCTTCTCTCCGGCGGCGAATGTTCAATGACAGCGGTCGCGCTTTTATTTGCAACCTACATGGTAAAACCCAGCCCCTTCTGTTTATTGGACGAAATTGATGCCGCTCTTGACGAACAAAATGTTGGGCGCTTTGTTCATCTTTTGCAGGAGTTCAGCGACACAAGCCAGTTTATTATCATTACACACAATAAAAAAACCGTTACAGGCGCAGGCACTCTTTTGGGCGTAACCATGGAAGAATCCGGCGTTACCAAACTTATTGCAGTCCGCCTTGAAAATGAAGGACTGGCTCTTGCAGAAGGCCCCGATCCCCAAAGCGAACTGTGGGACGAGGACGGCAAGTTTGAAGAAGAAGATATCATGCCGGAAGAAGGCAGACAACTGCCGCCCGGCGTTAACGACCCCAGAAAAGTAACAGAATCGCAATTACGCCCAATCAGAGCAAGGGAAGAACCCCCTGCTCAAAGTTGAGTTTTAGGTAATATTTTTTTTGGTTATCTTGTAGCCGTTGTAAACCTTGTCTGCCTTGAAGCGCTGTTATCCGCCACAGTATGGTTTCTTACCGTTCGTTCCGCGTTGGTTATACGCTGAGCCGGAGTCGGGTGAGTTCTGCCAAAACCTGAACCGGAAGTCTGAACGCTGCTTAATGCCCTGAGCATTTCTATCAAGCCGGATGGATTATATCCTGCTGCAGCCATTAATGCCATTGCAGTATTGTCAGCTTCAAATTCCTGGGTTTGCGAATAACCGCTGTTAACCATGGTATGAACTATTTCGCCTACCGATTCATTAAAGACGTCTGTTAATTGGTTTACATCCATTCCTGCTGCAACTCCCGCCGCAGATGTTCCCGTAACCAAAAGAGCCTGGGTAATTCTGCTGGATCTAATTGCCTTGATACTGTGCTGCAACTGAATATGCGCAACTTCGTGGGCAATAACGCCGGCAAGAGCGTCTTCGGATCTTGCGGCATTAATAAGTCCGCGGGTAATAAAAATATGTCCGCCGGAAGTTGCAAATGCGTTGATTTCATTGCTGTCTAAAATTGCAACACGATATCCATTAAAAACATCCGGCCGCGGTGAATTAATTGTTATAGCAGCGCAAATATGATTCAAATAAGCGGTAAGCGCCGCGTTTCCATTCCAGAGCCTGTAAGAGCCAAGAATATTCGCCGCAACTGCCCTGCCGATGTAGTATTCCTGTTCAGGAGTAATTTCTTCCGCAGCGCTGCCAATAGCTCTTGCAGATGCGCTGATTGCATTTGCAGCATTTTGATCGATAACTCCGGTTGCTCCCGCTACCTGCGCGCTGACATCGGCAATTGCCGCCATGGTCTGACAGGAAACTACTGCACAAACAACAATAACAACCAATAAAATTAATAACTTAATTCCGGTTTTCAATTGTTAATCTCCCATCCTAAGGCGGCCTTCTTCCAGGAATCGCCTAAGTTGATTCGGATCAACCGTTATCGCTTCTACCCTGTCAACATCAGCATAATTTAAAGTTCTATTTTGATCCCTAAAGGAGCGTTCAACATCCTGATTAAATCCCTTTCCGGCCAGAGCTACTTCGCTTGCGGTTGCAGTGCTTGTGGTTCCGGTTACTACCTGTCTTGCCGATAAATTGGCGGAAGCTGTCCAGCCTGTAAGCGACGAATTTGACGCGCTTCGAACTTCCACAAATCTGCCGTCGACGCGTATTACAGTAACACGATCTCCGTAATCTAACCTTCCGCGATTACTGGCAAAAAACCCGGTGCCGGACTTAAGATCCAGCGTTCTTGTCGCTACATATAGAGTGCCGCCGGCCCTTACCTGCGCTGCGGCAATTCCTGTAACAACCAATGCCAAACATAGAAAAAACAACAATTTCTTCATAATAAACCTCTCAATTACATTATATCACTTTATTTTCAAAAAATCATTTTTTTGTCAAACTATCTACACCGCCATCCCAGGCTTTTTCGTCCGGCGGCGAAGACAGGTAATTTGCGCACCTGTTAAGGTACTTTTTCGCCGTTAAATCCCTGTTATCCTTGCCATAAATTGACTGGAAAATGGTCTGAGCCGCCTGGAAATCCTTGTTTTCGTAGAGAGCAAACGCCTTTTCCCAGTTTTTTACCATATCGAGCAGCTGCGGCGAAGCCTCTGCCGTAATATCAAGCAGTTCAAAAAGCCTTAGCGGCGTATTAATGCCCACAACCCTAACCCTGCTTAAAGGCCGCATAACAAACTCACCGCCCGCGCCGTTGGCAAACAGATTATCTTTTGTATATTCGCTTATCAATATACCGCTTGTGTCATACTGATCATTTACGCCTTCGAGTCTTGCAGCCAGGTTAACGGCATTCCCCATAATCGTATAGTTCGTCTTGCTGGGAGTACCCATGTTGCCTGCGACCATGTCCCCGGTATTGATACCAAGGCGCGTATACACAGGACAAGGATCGTTCATGCCCGTAACCTTTCCTTTTGCCAGCAGCGCTTCCATTACTTTGTCGTTTATAAGTCCTTTTTCCAAAGCTTCGCGGTTTATTTCCAGCTCTGCTTTTTTCATCATTACTGCAGAGCGGCATGCCAACACAGCATGGTTTTTCATCTGTATTGGCGCGCCGAAGAAGCCGACAATTGCGTCGCCGATATATTTATCTATTGTTCCCTCATGATCAAGAATAATATCGCTCATTTTTGTCAAATAAAAATTAAGAAGCTCTACAAGTTTTGCAGGATCGCCCAATGCTTCGGAGAAAGTAGAAAAAGCGCGAATATCGGTAAAGACAGCTGTCATCTCTATTTTTTCGCCGCCAAGGTTCAGCTTGGAAGGATCGTGTATAATTTGATCAACAAGTTTAGGCGAGACGTACTGCGAAAAAGCGGATTTTAGAAAACGTCTTTGACTGCCCTCTGTCGCGTAATTGTAAATAGTTACTGTAAGAAAGGCAGCTAATGTTCCCGCAAAAAAAGTAATCATGGGAACCCAAAGACCGCCAAATTGGAATGCTGCAAAAGAAACGATAACTATTGCCAAAACGGTAATAAACATTCCGCCGACAGATATCGAAATACGATGAAAAAACATCGATAAACAAACTACCAAAACGATTAATGCAAATAAAACAAATAGATTAAAAACCATGGAACTTTCGCTGATAAAATCGCTATGCAGCATATTGTCCAGCATTGTAATGTGACAGCCTACTCCGGGGTACACCGAAGAAATAGGCGTACTAAAAATATCAAAAAGTCCCTGCGCATTAAATCCTACAAACACGTATCTTTCTTCAAAATTATCGCGCGTAAGCATTACCCATTCGGTTTCCATCGAAGTTAAATGTTCGCCGAACTCTAAATTTTCACCCCTGTTAAAGGATTCATAACTTAACAGAATATCCATCGCTCTGTACGGCTGATACTTTTCCAAATCTCCCCTGTAGCGCAATAAAGCTTTGCCGTTTTTATCAACAGGGATACGTATTCCTTCCCAATCAATGATATTGGTTTTTGAATCAAAAATAATGTGCTGTCCGTTCCCCGAAACCAACAGTGAAGCGGCGGAAAGACCCGGCACTGCTTTTCCGTCAAACAGTGTAAAAGGCCTAAGCCGTCTGATAATTCCATCGGAATCCGGTATGCCGGTAATGCTTCCCAAAGCGCCGGCCGCTTCTCTTAAACCCTGAATGGGAAACTGGCCTTTTTCACTTTCGCCTACGCTAAAACGTTCCAGCATAGAACCAAAATTTTCAGTCTGAAATAACGGTTTATCCAAATCTGACGGCCAGGAAGGAGCGCTTCCTGTCTGACTGCTGAACATAACAGTTTGCACAACACGGCCGTAGTTTCTTGATGCGTTTATAAATGATTCGTCATCTTCTCTTGCGCTTAAACTGCGCAGCGCGTCAATGGCTATTCTTCTTGTCCCTGTACCTGTTCTGGGCTGTTCATCGCTGCTTTCAACCCGCGTGCCTTCGGTTCTGGGCGGCCTTTCGGCTCTTGGCTGTCCGGCATTTTCTGTTTCAGCTTCTTCCAGGGCCCTAACAGCAGTTTCGATTATTTCATCCTGTCTGGCGTTACGATAAACTGACGGTTCAGAAAAAAGAACGTCGAATGCCATCGACCTTGCGCCGCTTATATTCATGTAATCTACCATTTCGGCATAAGCCTGCCTTGGCCACGGCCAGCCCCAACCCCGTTCTTTTTGCGCCCAGTCAATACTGTCCTGATCAAGATATATCAATATAATTTCGTCGGATGGACGGCTAAATGATGTATCCGCCCAAAATCGAATCCTCATATCATAGGATTTAAATTCCAAAAAACTAAAAACCCCGGCTAAATGCAGACCGGTAATTACAAAAAACACCAGACCTGTTATAATTAAAGCTGTGAGTTTTTTTCCGATTTTTCTCTTCTTTTTTGCCATGTCACTACCCTTTTTTAGAAGATTTGTAAAGCAAATCGGGCTTGCGAAGCAAGCCAAAAATACATCATAATTGTATTAGGAGTTTATCATGGATACAAAAATTAAAAAACCATCCTTAACCTGGGTGTGGATTACAGCAACCGCTCTTTTTTGCGTATTATTCGCTTTTACGCTAATTCCGGCAGCAGCGCAGGGAAGTACCCAATCAACCAACAGAACGCAGTTTTCTCAAACTCAGGCGCGTAATTATACAAATATAATGCAGAATGTATTTGACTACATTCTTCGCAGTTATGTAGACGAAATTGACCCTCAGGTGCTTTTTGAAGGCGCGATGAACGGTATGTTTAACGCTTTGGATGATCCGTATTCAAGCTTTCTGACTGAGTCCGATATGCAAAGTATGGGCGACACAACCGAAGGAAGATTCGGCGGCGTAGGACTCAATATTACTCAATCTGTAGGGCCAAGACCCGATGGAAAACCCAGATATGTAGAAGTTGCCTCCCCTATCGAAAACACACCGGGCTGGCGCGCAGGAATTAACCCCGGCGATTTTATAAAAGAAATAAACGGCGTATTGACAGATACTCTTAACATGGAAGAAGTCCTTGGTATGCTAAGAGGTACGCCGGGAGAAAGCGTAAGGCTCGTAATAAAACGAGGTGAAAGAATTGAATTTCCTGTAACGATAGTAAGGGCTGTAATTGAAGTGCCTACAGTAAGACACGCGATGATTGGCGACACAGGCTACCTAAAATTAATGACATTTACTCCGTTTACAATTGACAGGGCAATAGAAGCCATAAGCGAATTCGAGGCAAACAATTATAAAAGCCTTGTATTGGATTTACGCAACAATTACGGCGGACGTTTGGACTCTGCCGTACAAATTGCAAACCTTTTTCTGGAAGGCGGACTTGTAGTGCGTATCAGATCCAGAATCAGATCCGAAAACCGTGACTTTAATGCCGATAGAACAACGCGTGTTCCTGCCAATATTCCCGTTATTGTATTGATAAACAGAGGGTCTGCTTCGGCTTCCGAAATTGTCGCAGGCGCGCTAAAGGATCGCGGCAGAGCTTACCTTGTTGGTGAAAATACATTCGGCAAAGGTTCGGTTCAGCAGGTAATTCCCTTTAACGGCATTGGATTTAAAATTACTACAGCCCGTTACTTTACGCCAAGCGATGTAAGCATAGATGATGTTGGTATTCCGCCGGATCGCGAAATTAGTTTTCCGGAAATTACAGAAGAAGATGCGGAAAGATTAAACCAGCTCATCAACGCAAACCGTATTCCTGAATTTGCAGAGCAGAATCCGCAGGCAACCGCGGCGCAGATTGAAACATTTGCGCAGAGGCTTGAACGTGAATACAGGCTAAATTTGCCGCTGTTAAAACGCCTCATAAGAAATGAATTGAACAGGACATCTTTTGCTCCTGCTTATGATTTGGAATACGACATCCAGCTTCAGGAAGCAATAAACATATTAAGAAGCGGTAATTATAACAATCTTATGCGGAACGCAAGAACACTGCGAGCCTTGCTGGAAGAAGAGGAAGAAGAAGAAATTATGGTAATGGCTTCTTAAGATTCGGAATAGTGTGAAACAGTTTATTTTAAACAAAGAGCCTTTAAATGGATTTGTGCAGTTTAAAGGCGATGATTTTCGCTATCTTGTTCGTGTCCGCCGTCTTGCCGTTGGAGAGTGTTTCCCTGCGCTTTTACCCAACGGCGAAGAAACGCTTGTTCAAGTTGTTTCGATAGAAGGTAATGTGCTTACAGGAAAGTGCGTCTCCGATTCTCTTAATCCTTCCTCTTCCCCTGCGCGCCTTTGCGAGAAGTCTTCTGAATTAACTCCGCCAATCATTCTTTTCCAGGCCATGCCAAAGGGCGATAAAATGGATTTAATTTTACGGCAGGCGGCGGAAGGCGGAATAACAGAAATTGTTCCGTTTATATCGGAATTTTCGATTGGAAAAGCAAATGTAGGCGTACAGAAATACTCGCGCTGGGAAAGAATAATAAAAGAGGCCAGGCAGCAAAGCGGCTCAAAAATTGCCACAACTCTTGGCGAATGTTTAACAATAAATGAGCTTTTTGAATACTGGCAAAAGTTAAAAACGGACGAAAATGCCCTGGGGCTTCTTTTTCACCATCAAAAGGGGCTTGAACAGAAAAGCCTTCACGAGTATCTTAATAGTGTTCCCAAAACTGTTGTATTGGTTATAGGGCCGGAAGGCGGATTTTCAGATAAAGAGGTTTTGCTCTTTATGGAAAATGGCTTTAAACCCTTAACTGTTGGGAATACTATTTTACGGACAGAGACTGCCGCTCTTTATTGCGCCGCAGCCGTTCGTATTTTATTACTGGAGAAAAATTCGTGGGAACTAAAAAAAACTTAACAGAAGATAATAGTCAAAAAAGTGAAAGCCCGCAGCGGATAAGTCTGCTAAAAGTCCCTATTGATATTGTCGCGCCCGATCAACTTAGTGATATTGTCTACGGTTTCCTAAAAGATAAAAAAGAACATAATATCGTGCTTCTTTCGCTTTGGGATCTTTTGCGGGCAAGAAGGAACGGCGAATACCGCACCTATGTAACAAGAGCATCTTTGGTTATTCCAATTTCAAAAAGTTTGATTGGCGGCATTAAATTTCTTACAGGAAAAAAAGCTCATCGATATATGCCTTTCGACTTTATTATCAGTATGCTTACCATTTTGGAAAACAGGGAATTTACATGCTATCTTTTGGGCGGAAGACGAAAGGTTTTGTTAAAAACAGAACAAAACATAAGACAGACTTTTCCAAGGCTTCGCATTGTCGGACGTTTTCCGGGACATTTCAAACGGCACGAAGAAGCAATTGTAATTAAGGCTATAAGAAAATCTTCGCCGTCACTGTTGCTGGCAGGCAAAGGTATTCGCGGCAAAGAACGCTGGATTTATAAAAACAATATTTCTCTTGGAGAAGGCATGAGGCTTTGGTGCAGCGATATTTTTGATGTTTTTGCCGAAAAGAAAAGACACCCTTCGCGCGCTGCCTTTAACTCGGGGCTTGAATGGATAGGTTATTGTTTCCAAAACCCGTTTAAAATTTTTAGAATATTCCCGTACTTCGGATATAAATTTCTTTTGTTATTTTACAAGCTGTTTGTTAAATAAATTATTGATACATAATGATATACGGCCTTGGATTAAGAGCGTATACTTCTCTTGGTGTCATTAAAGGTTCATCATAACCCGCGCCGGGTATTCCAAGATTATAAAACAATTTAAAAGCCTTAAGCGGCATATTACGCGCCAAAGCGTTATATGCATAAGTACTGCGTTTTAAACCAGGCGCGCCAAAACCATCGGCGCAATGGATCAATCTTATTCTGTTAAAATCAGACCTTACTTCGGATCGATTTCTAATCATGGAATGAAAAAATTGATGTATAACCAGCATGCGTTCGCCCGGTAGATTGTGTTCGATAAGGTAATCTTCCATTATTTGCTGCGCAAGATTTATTTCTTCCGCTGTTAAATTGCCGATTTCTACCATTGGTTTTGCCGTCCGCCATTCGGGATCAAGGGCAAGATGTACATTTGGATACTGCAAATACGGAAGCATAACTCTTAAAGAAGCTATCGGGTCATAACGGCCAATTTGATGATCTATAAAAATTAAAATATTGTTTCTTATTCCATATTCAATGTACTGCATTAGAATATCATGTCCGATTATTCCAATTTCGCCCCGCGGCCAAACTGTCCCGTAAATCAAATAAAATGCCTTTTGTATTTTTCGCCCTCCGCCTACAGCTTCATACTCGGATGCCAATACAGAAAGCAATGTGTCCAAATCTTCTATCGAGTAACGGCCTAAAATACCCATATTTTGCGAACCGGGATGACCGTAATATACAAGAATGTCATTATTTAACAGTAAAGAAATTTGATTCGCCGTCATTTTATTTATATTCTCAGCTTCCTGCCGCGAATTAACCCAGTAAGGCCTGGAATTTTCCGCTCTTTTCCAGCTATTAAAAGTATCTGTAAAAAGCATTTGCGGAAAAATCGGCGCATTCATATTAAGACCGGGCACAATAAGGTTATTTGTTATTAAATTATTATATGAAGAAGGCGCTTGATTAATATTTTCGCCAGTAACCGCATGTATCTGGGAAAAAAGAACCATAACAAGAGCAATTATAAATACAAAACGAAAAACGCTTTTTACCGACATTCCCTATAAATTTCGGCAATAAAACCCATTTTCTTCAATACTGCGGCTGGTTAAATCCAAAAAAAGACCGCTACCCAACGACAAAGTCGAAACGACGGAGTCGAAACGACAAAGTCGTACGATAGCAGCTTTTATGTAGTTAATTAACTTTGGTTACAATTTTGATATCTCGTCTAAAGAGAGCCCTGTAATTTTTTGTATAGACTCAGGAGTATATCCTTCGGCTAAAGCATTGCGGGCGATGGCTTTTTCTTTCTCCGCAACAATCACCTGCCATTTTTTTCTTTCTGCTTCCTGCGCGTCCAGTGTCCATTGCTCACGAAGGCATTCCTCGTCTATTTTTGCGAGGTTTCTATGAAATCGCTCGTCCCGCCATCTATCCAATAAAGACATTTTTCTGGCGTACTTTACAGGTTTTTCCAATTCCGGGTATTTCTTTTTCAGCATCTCATATTCCTCCTTCTTTTTGCACATTAAAAACCTAAGCCACGGCCATAATGCGCCGTCCTCTGTCTCAGGAAGCTTGGGTAACTCCAGTATAATTAGTTTTTGCAGATCTGTAAAGGAACGATTGTGTTTATTGCGCAGTTCATAATCGTTAATGTACGACTCTTCTTCTTCCAGAAGAACATGATTACAGATTACTATACTGATAACCTGATGCAATTTTTTAAAATCATCGCCCCATTTAAGCTGGTCGCTTACCTGTTTTGTTGAGTAGTAGATAATCCTGTTCCTCATGTTAGTCCTTTTTTCTACCTGCAACTCTATGTGGATAATCTTTTTAGACTTTGTAGTAAGCCTTATATCCACAATACCTGATTTGCCGCGCCTGAAAATTTTACCCAGGTTTGGATTGACAATAGTGAGCTTGTCATACTCGTCCGCAGGGACATCCAGCAGGGTCTTAAGGAAGGCCCTTGTAATGTCGATGTTTTGCTGTTCTCCAAAGATCTGCTTAAAAGCAAAGTCTTCCAACGGAGAAACAAAAGAGTCTTTTTTCATA